>Ga0070671_100001350_pt1 | contig 18370 bp, 17 predicted proteins | sample KBSS73metaG_FD_65341 | JGI IMG/M metagenome (GOLD analysis project Ga0070671, IMG submission 65341) | Switchgrass rhizosphere microbial communities from Kellogg Biological Station, Michigan, USA - KBS S7-3 metaG | ecosystem: Host-associated > Plants > Roots > Rhizosphere > Soil ...
GACACCGCGCCACCTCCTTCAGGGCCGTCTATGATTCAATCAGCCTAGCCAAATCAGCTAAACAGTTATCTATAATGTGTACATTAAGAAACGCCCGCAGTCCAGCAGGAGGGATACCAATGACGGTATCTTCGGTTGACGCCACAACCGTCCAGTTCAATCCGGAAACTCGGCTGTATATCGACGGTGAGCTGCGCGACTCTGGTACGGGCAAGACCATCGACAACATCAACCCGGCGACCGAGGAGGTGCTGGGAAACTGTACGGATGCCGGCACCGCCGACATGGAGCAGGCGATCGCCGCTGCCCGGCGCACGTTCGACAGCACCGACTGGGCGACCGACCATGAGTTCCGCAAGCATTGCCTGCTGCAGCTGCACAACGCGTTGCAGGAGGAGAAGGAAGACATCCGCGCCGAACTGATCGCCGAGGTTGGGTCAACGGTAGGCATGACTTATCTCGCCCAGCTGGAGTGGCCGTTGGCCGACGCGGTGCGGTGGCCGGCGGAATACATCACGAAGTTCGCCTGGGAACGGATGCTCGACCAGGACGCCAAGATGGGTGTTCCGTACAACCGCGTCGTGGTGAAGGAGGCCATGGGGGTGGTCGGAGCCATCACCCCGTGGAACTTCCCGTTCGAGATCATCAGTAACAAGGTGGGCCAGACTCTGGCGACCGGAAATACCATGGTGCTCAAGCCTGCGGTCGAGACGCCGTGGACCGCTTTACGGTGGGGCCGGATCATCGCCGAGAAGACCGACATCCCGCCGGGTGTGGTCAATATCGTTCCGGCGTCTGACAACAATGTCGCCCAGGTTCTGGCCACCGATCCGCGGATCGACATGGTCTCCTTCACCGGTTCGACGGCGGTGGGCAAGCTCATCCAGCGTCTGTCCGCCGACACGATGAAGCGCAACATGCTCGAGCTGGGCGGTAAGTCGGCGTATCTGGTGCTCGACGACGCCGATCTGGACACGGCGTTGCCCGGATGCATTCAGGCGGTGTTGCATTCCGGTCAGGGCTGCGCACTCGCCACCCGGATGCTGGTGCCGCATTCGCTTTACCAGCAAGCCGTCGAGGTGGCGACCGCAACCTTTGGTGCGCTCAGCGTGGGCGACCCGTCGGATCCGAACACGTTCTGCGGGCCGCTGGTGTCGGCCAAGCAGCGGGACCGGGTGCTCAACTACATCGAGATCGCCAAGCGCGACGGTGGCCGTATCACCGTCGGCGGGGGAGTGCCCGATGGGCTGGACCGTGGCTACTTCGTAGCGCCGACGGTCGTAGCCGACGTCGAACCGACTCACACGATCTTCCAGGAAGAGATCTTCGGACCGGTCCTTTCCATCACGCCGTACGACGGCGGCGACGACGCCGCCGTCGAGTTGGCCAACAACTCCACCTACGGCCTCGCCGGCACCGTCATGGGCTCCGCCGAGCGGGCCATGGCTGTCGCGCGCCGCATCCGTACCGGCTCGGTGATGGTCAACAGCGGTATGTATTACGGCGCCGACGCGCCGTTCGGCGGCAACAAGATGAGTGGTATCGGGCGCCAGAACGGCCACGAGGGCTTCGAACAGTACCTGCAGACCAAGACGATCGGATATCCCATAGCATGACCGACATTCTCAACGGGGTTCGCGTAGTCGAGCTCGCCACGTGGAGCTTCGTCCCGGCTGCGGGTGCCGTGCTCGCCGACTGGGGCGCCGACGTCATCAAGATCGAACACCCGGAGACCGGCGATCCGCAGCGCGGGCTGATCAGCTCCGGGGTCGTCACGGCCGCTGGAGGCGTCAATCACTTCATCGAGCAGCCCAACCGGGGCAAGCGCAGCATCGGCCTGGACTCCTCGTCGTCCGAGGGTCTCGAACTGTTGATGAAATTCATCGAAACCGCCGATGTGTTCCTGACCAATCTGCTGCCCGATTCGCGCCAGCGGATGGGCATCGACGTCGAGCAAGTACGCGCCCGTAACCTAAAAATCATCTATGCCCGTGGCCACGGCTATGGAACCAAGGGCGATCTCGCGACGCAGGGGGGTTTCGACTTGGCCGCATACTGGGCACGTGGTGGGATCGGCGAGGCGTACGCCGCCGGTGACGGCTCGTACCCGCCGGTGCAGCGACCCGCATTCGGCGACGTGTACGGCGGCTTCGCCATCGCCTCGGGCATCGTTGGCGCACTGTACAAACGCGAACGCACGGGCAAGCCATCCGTTGTCGATGTTTCGCTCCTCAGTTCGGCGATCTGGCAACTAGGCCCGGATATCGTCGGCGCGGGTATCACCGGAGAGGACATCCCGAAATTCCAGTTGGCGGAAATGCCCAACCCGGCGGCCAGCATCTATCAGACTCGCGACGGACGGCATATCGCGTTCGTGCTGCTGCAGGCCGACCGGTTCTGGGCGGATTTCTGCGCGCGACTTGGGCGGTCGGACCTGGTCTCCGATGAGCGATTCGCCAACGCGGTGGTGCGCTTCCAAAACCGGGCCGAATGCATCGTCGAGCTGCGCAAGACCTTCGGCGAGCACGATTTGAGCCACTGGGAGAAGGCATTTGACGGGTTCGACGGGGTGTGGGATGTGATGCGTACGGCCCGGGAGATCCACGACGACCCGCAGGTAGTGGCCAACGGCTATTTGCCGCGCACCACCGATGCCAACGGCAACGAGTTCGCGTTGGCGGGCAGCCCGGTGCAGTTCGATGAGACGCCGCTGTCGCTGAATTGCGCGCCGGGCCACGGCGAACACACCGATGCACTGCTCGGCGAGCTCGGCTATACCGACGACGAGATCATTGATCTCAAAATCAAATCGGTTGTGCTGTAGTGGTATCCGATGATCTGGCGCGCCGGTTCCTGCACGTCAACCTGAACTGTGAGTCGATGCAAGCGACCGAGGAGCTCTACTCGGGCGTTCTGGGCCTGTCCGCCAGGATGCGCACCGACCCCAATGTCGCGACCAACGGCGCCATGCTCGGTATCGAGGACGAAACGTACTGCTCGACAGTGTTTTTCTACGACGTGCGCGGTCCACGTGACGGCTGCGCGTTGGAGGCGATCGCCTTCCAATCCCCGGCTCTGGAACGTGACCAACGCACCGACCCGACCAGACCAGGCATCCGCGCGGCGCTCATATGGGTGGCGGATCTGGACACGGCCGTTGGGGCACTGGGGGAGGCGGGCGTGCCGGTCGGAGAACCGGTCGATGGGCTCATCTCGGGCGCCAAGTCGGTGCTCGCACTCGACCCCGACGGTGTCGTCATCGAGTTGGCCCAGGCCCCAAGTGATCTCGACGCGTCGGCCGGCACACAGTTTTCCGGGATCCGCATCGCGGCCATCGACATCCTTGCCACCGCGCGGTTCCTGACCGCGATCGGTTTCGCCGAAGTCGAAGCTCCGAGGACCATGCCGGTTTCGGCCAATCAATTGGCGCCCGGCGGTTCTGCTGATTCGGTCGAATGTGTGGTCGCGCGCTTCGCGCTTCCAGAAGACGAACAACAGTTCACCGTCACGGTGGTCCAGCATCCGGAAACCGCGACCGACTCGCCGGTGCCATGGGGCGGCAACCGCCAGGGGCTCTACCGTTGCGCATTGCGAGTCGAGAACGTGAGGACGGCACTGGCGGCTGTTCCGAATTCTGTTGAGCAGATGGGCGATGTGGTGTGGTGCCCGCTCCCCGGAACCAAGATCGACGGGTTGTACATCGCGTTTCTGCGGTCACCCGATGGCGTGGTATTCGAGTTCGTCGAGCGCCCACTGAAATTGTTCAGTAGATGACGCCGGCGCATGCCGCATAATCGACCATTGATTGACTAGCCCGGCAAGGGTCGATAACGTGACCTCCGTCTCAAACTCGGCGCCGAGGAGTCAGCATGCACGTGTCGATCGAAAAGGCCTCGGCATGGCTCGGAGTGGCGATGCTGGGCGGTTTCCTCGTGATGTTCTGGTTCATCGCAGGACTCGTCCCGCCGATGAGCCCAGCCTTGACCGCCGACCAAACGGCACGGATCTACAGCGACCACGACCTGCGCATCCGTATCGGTCTTGCCCTGATGATCCTGTTTGCCTGGCTCTTCGTGCCGTTCCTCGCGCTGCTGTCGCGCCAAGTACGCCGGATCGAAGGCTATTGGGGGGTCATGTCATTGACCCAAGTGATGCTGAGCGTCACCTTCCCGTTCGGCTTCTCGCTGTGCGCACTCTTCGGGGTGGCGGCCGCCTACCGCCCCGAGCGCAATCCCGATGTGACACAAGCTCTCAGCGACATGTTCTGGTTCATCTTCGTCGGGTTGGTCGGCCCATTGATCACGCAGGTGGTCATCCTGGCTTTTTGCGTGTTCATCGACAGGCGCCAAGTGCCGAGCTTCCCGCGGTGGTTCGGCTACTTCAACATTTGGTACGCCGTACTCGGCGTTCCGGGATGCGCGATCTACCTGTTCAAGACCGGGCCGCTGGCATGGAATGGAATGTTCGCCTTCTGGATCCCCCTGACCGTGTTCTGCATTTGGATGATCGTGACAGCGATCATGCTGACCAAAGCGGTCGACGTCGAAGCGGCTGAGCGTCAGGCGCGCGCCGCGAACCGCGAGTGGGAACCGGCAGCGTGATTCAGGCTTCCGTACGGCCGGTCGATGGCGACCGGTCGCGCGCGACGGGGCCGATCCCGTATGTGCCGGGCGAACCCGGCGTATGGGTCTTCCTGTTCGGCGACATGGTGGTCTTCGGTGTCTTCTTCGCGACGTTTATGTACCAGCGGGCGCAAGCGCCTGAACTGTTCGACGCATCGCGGCACACGCTCAGCATCGGCATTGGTCTGACCAACACACTGGTCCTGCTGACCAGTTCGCTGTTCGTGGTGACTGCTGTTCGCGCGATCCGGCTGTCCCAGCGCGGAGCCGCGCAATTGATGCTCGCGGGGGCGCTGGTTTGCGCCCTGATTTTCGTTGGGCTCAAGGCTGTCGAGTACACGACCAAGGTCGCCGCCGGCCATGTCCCGACACAGAACAACTTCTACCTCTACTTCTTCATCCTGACCGGCCTGCACCTCTTCCATGTGCTGATCGGCGTGGGCGTCCTCGTCCTGCTGCTCACGCAAGCCCGCCGCAGCACCCTCAGCGCGACGAGGATGGCCGTCGTCGAAGGCGGTGCCTGCTTCTGGCACCTCGTCGACCTGTTGTGGATCATGCTGTTCGCTCTGCTGTACTTGGTGAGTTGACGATGACCTTCTCATTGCTGCGCGCGCGCTCCACCCTCGTGTGGCTGGTACTCGTCGTGGTCACGCTGGTGTCGTGGGCGCTGGGGGCAGACCACGGCGTTGGTTCGACAGTCGCAGTGGTGGTGCTCGGGCTTGCGGTGGTCAAGGTCCGGTTTGTCGGCCTCGATTTCATGGAGTTGCGCACCGCACCGCTCATGCTGCGGGCGCTTTTCGAGGCATACTGCTTCACTTTGTGGATGGTGCTCGCCGGCATGTACCTCTGGCTCTGAACGGGCGATGGCTGGTTGACGCGAGGAGACCTGCCGCAGCTGCGGTCACTGCTCGGCCACGGCCGCCCATTGTTCGCGCAGACGCGACTTGATGAGCTTCATGCTTGCGTTGCGGGGCAGCGCGTCCACGAACACCACGTGGCGCGGCACCTTGAAGTTCGCCAACCGCCCACTGGCCCAGCTGATTAACGCATCTGAGGTCAGGTTCTTGGCGACGACGAATGCGGCGCCGACTTCTCCCATGCGCTCGTCGGGGACACCGATCACTGCGACGTCGACAACGGCGTCATGCCCGCGCAGGACATTTTCGATCTCGGCAGGGTAGGCGTTGAACCCACCCACGATGAACATGTCCTTCTTGCGGTCGACGATCTTGAGGAAGCCACGCTCGTTCATCATGCCGATGTCGCCGGTGTGCAACCAGCCGTCGGCGTCGATCGTGGCCGCCGTCGATGCTTCGTCCTCCCAATATCCACGCATGACGCAGTAGCCACGGACCAGTATCTCGCCCGGTTTGCCAGTCGCCACCGGGGTGCCCGTCTCGTCGATGAGCTTCACCTCGATGCCTTCAGCTGGGCGACCGACCGAGTTGGCGATGTCCTCGATGCTGTCGGACGGGTGGCTGGTGCTTACGATCGACGTCGATTCAGTGAGGCCGTATGCCGACAACACCACGTCGAATCCCAGCTCGTCGCGCAGCTGGGGGTACAGCGAAGGCGGAACGTTCGCGGCCGCTGGAACACTCACGCGTAGCCTCGACAGGTCGAACTCGCGCCGGCGGGGATGGCGGATCAGATCGCTGAAAACCGTTGGTGGCCCGAGCAGGATCGACACGCGTTCGTCGGCGAGCCGCCGCAGGACGGTGTCGACGTCGAACACCGACTGCGGGATCGCGGTAACTCCCTGCATCAGGCAGGCCATCCAGCCGCTCTTGTAGCCGAAGGTGTGAAAGAACGGAGGAATGATCAGATAGCGGTCGCCTGGACGAAAAGTGAACACATCGGTGAGATACCCGTAAGCCCGTAGCGACTGGCCGTGGGTCAGCATCACGCCCTTGGGCGCTCCGGTTGTTCCTGACGTGAACATGATGTCAGAAAGATCTTCGGCTTGGATGGCTTCGATACGTGCGATCGCCGTCGACGGTTCGACAGCGGCGCCAGCGGCGAGGTAGTCGGTCCACGATGTGGTGCCGCCGACTCGCCCAGCCCCGACGAGGACGATCGGAACGTCAACCCCGACTTCTTTCAGCGTCGAAACATGGTCGTTTCCAAGGAATTTAGGCACCGTCAGCACGCCCTTCGCGCCGCTCTTGCGCAGAAGGTAAGCAATCTCGGGACCCTTGAACCTCGTATTCAGCGGCACCAGGATTCCGCCGGCGCCCTGTATCCCCAGTGCGGCGACGATCCAGTCCGCACAGTTGGGTGCCCACAGCGCCACACGGTCGCCGGGTTCAATGCCAAAAGCGATGGCCGCACGCACCGATTCCGTCATCCGGTCGGCGACGTCCGTGAAGCTCCACCGCACTCCGGCGTCGAGATCCACGACCGCTTCCGCGGCATCGAACCGTTTCGCGCTTGTCAACACCATGCGCGGAATGCTGACGAACTCGAGGTCGTGCCGCCTACCCATCGCCGTCCGTTAGGTGCGTGATACCGCGCTGCGCGTACTCACCTAGCAGAGGGCGTGAACGCGTACGTGACGAACGATTGCCCGTCTGCCGTCTCGAGGACCATTGTGGTGGACACCATCGGTTGTCCGATGGCCAGGGCGTCGGCGGCCACGCCGACAATCAACGTCTCGACCAGCACACCTTCTGGCAGTTCGACGTAACCAACGATGTACGGCCGGAACTCCTCTGGTGTTCGCTTACCCTTGTAGGGCAGCGGCGGAGCGAACTCCTGTGTCGTGAAGGTGAAAAGTGTGCCCTCGGTCGACAATTCGATCGGTTCGATATCGTCGGTGCCGTCGAACAGCTCCGGCCGCTCGGCGGGGAACTTCACCACCCCGGTGCTTCGTCGTCGAGAACCAAGCAGCACCGCCCGTTCTGCGTCCACCCGAAACAGATTGTCCGCGATCATTTGCGTCATATCAATTCACCTCAATCACGATTGCTGCACCCATTCCGCCGCCGGCGCACATCGACAGCACACCGATACCACCGCCGCGGCGGCGTAACTCGTAGATGGCCGACGTCACCATGCGCGCTCCGGTGGCGGCGATCGGGTGGCCCAAACTGATACCCGAGCCGTACACGTTGACGATGTCTTCATCGAGTCCTAGTGCACGCGAACACGCCACGGCCTGGGCTGCGAACGCTTCGTTGATCTCGAAGAGGGCGACATCGGAGAGTCTGAGTCCCGCGCGTTCGAGTGCCTTCGGAATCGCCTTGATGGGTCCGCTGCCCGTTTCCTTGGGCGCAATTCCGACCGACGCCCACGCCAGCACGTTCGCCAAGGAGTTCGGCGAGTCGGGTGCGGCGAGTGCCACCACGGCGGCGGCGTCGTTGAGCCCGGATGAGTTACCGGCCGTCACCGTGAACCCCTCGATCTCCGGGTGCAGTACCTTGAGCGCTGCCAATACATCGATCGTGGTTTCTCTGCGCGGGTGCTCGTCTACGGCGAAAAGCTTTGTGCTGCCGTCGGGTTGAGGTACGGCTATCGGCACGATCTCGTCGACGAACGAGCCCGAGTCGATGGCCTTGACCGCGCGCTGGTGGCTACGCAAAGCCCACTCGTCTTGGTCTTGGCGGCTCACTCCGTACTGCACGGCGCAGTTGTGCGCGACCGTGATCGACATGTCCATCGCGGGCGCCTCTGCCGTCTGCGGGTGGGAGAACGAAAACCAGGGGTCGTCGTAATCCGCGGGATTCTCACCCGTCATGAACGGCCTGCGCTTGCGGCACATCGGCGCCGTCGACAGCGACTCGGTTCCCCCCGCGAGCAACGCCTCGCTCATTCCCGCAGCGATCTGGCCGGCGGCGGCCGCAATTGCCGACAAGCTCGTCGCGCATTGGCGGTTGACCGCCATCCCAGGTATCCCGGTCAGACCGAGATCGGCCGCGACATAGCGGGCGATGTCACCGCCTCCCTGCATCACCTCACCGAGTATCAGGTCGTCGAAATCGTCGACATCGCGGCCGGATCGCTCAATCGCTGCGAGGACGACGGGCTTGGCCAACTCGGTGGCCGTCATATTGGCGAGCGTGCCCTTGCGGGCTGTGCCGATCGCAGTCCGTGCGGCAGCGATGATCGCGGCGCGGGGTGTCGTGGGAGCCATCCATCCTCCAAATCGAGTGTCTACTCGTCGAGTCTATACCGTTATACAGATAACTAAATAGTCGCGCCGGGCGTGCTCAATCAAACAGATCGACGACTTTCGCAAGCTTCGCATCGGCCAGCACGTATTCACCGCTTTCGGCGAGGTGGCGGCTCCACAGTGCCGCCGCCCCGTCGGCATCGCCTACCTTTATCAGGTCCAACGCCATCCGGTGTGTCTTCGCGGCGCGCCGCACCGCCTGCTCGGCATCTGGCCCCGAGGTGGGCTGTAGCGATCGATTACCCTGCATGATCACGTGATGGATCATTCCGCTGACCGTCCGCAGCGTCTGGTTCGGCGAGAGGCGCGCGATCGCGGCGTGGAAATCGGTCAATTGGTCGACCCCTTCGGCCCCGCTGGCGATTTGGCCTTCTCGTTCGACAAGCTTCTCGAGTTCGGCGATGACGGCGGGATCGCTGATCCTGGCAAGTTCGGCGATGATGGCGATCTCGATGCTCGCTCTCGCGTCGTACACGTCGGCCAGGCTGATGCCTTCGTATGTCAGTATCAATCCTGCATAGCGTGCCAGCGTTCGCTTTCGGGGCCGATGCACTCGGGCGCCACCGCGCACTCCCCGTTTCACCTGGATCATCGACTCGGATTCAAGAACGCGAAAGGCTTCCCGCAGGGTCGGGCGAGAGACGCCGAACCGCTCCATGAGCTCGGATTCAGGCGGCAGCATCATGCCTGGTGCGATGTCGCCACGTATGATCATGCGGCGCAACGCATTCGCAATGCGATCGGCCATTTTCGGCTCTCGAAGGCTGCTGACCTCCATGCCGTCCGTCCCTTCGGCGTCCAAGATGACCAGACGGGAGAGTCTGAATCAGATAAACAGTTATCTATAACGTAGTACGATCTTGTCCCATCCGCTTCAGAATTCGACTGTGAACGCCATCTCCCAGTGTCTGATGCGCACGGTCGCGGGACCGCCATCACCGGCATGTACAACGCCCGTGACTACGCTTCCGTTGGTCCGTATGCACGGCGGATGACCGGAACGCTGCCGATACGACTTCGCCGTGCCATGTGACGGTGCCTGGGCCACTAAGGCCTGGCGGTACGTCTTCAATGATCGCTGGTGGCTGCATGACCGACGACGACGCACGGGTCTGACGCCGGTGTACGAGTGATCAATGCGCTGAGCCGGGCCGTCCGGCTGCGCCTGCGGCCGGACCGCTCGGGCCGAACATGACACCTGGAATTCTGCTGGACCTACTTGGCGTACAACATCTCGCCGAGGGTTCGAACCGCTCTAAATGATCAGCCGAAGGTGATTGCCGGAAGCTGTGCGGATTGGTTTAAGTCTGTTAGCTCCAGCCCTGACCTGGTCAGTATCCGGGAAATCCGATAAATGGATATCGATTTATGCGACTCTGTTGTTTGAGCCACCTAAGAGACGGCTGTCGTGATTTCCAGACCGCGTTGACGATCTGGGCGACCGCTGTGCCGAAACGTGTTGATGTAGGTACAGACTACCGTATATTGCTATATATTAACTATATATTAGTCGGCCCGCGAGTCGGATGGGCTCGCGTTGTCGGGGGCAGGGTGGATTGCGACCGCGGGGAGGACGACTTCCACCGCCACGGCGATTAGGTCTGAGAGCTCGGAGCCGGGCGACGTGGCCCATTGGCGGTAAGCGGTGCTAATCGCCCCAAGGAGTGCGCTCGCCCGCACCTCCCAGACCAACTGCTCGTCGGTGCGCCCCCCGCCTTCGTCTTGCCCAGCGGCGGACTGCAGGGCAGCGGCTAGCGTCGATTGCATTCTGCTTGCGGTCCCCAAAAAATATCGCCATGCGTTTTGGTCTGCCGCGGTGAGTCGCATCATTTCACGGATTTCTCCGTTCAATTCGCGATAAGCGTTCTCGGCGGCGCCGATAATTGCATCATGAATTGGCGAAGTTTGAATTCTCTCTGACAGCCGCTGAAGAAATTCAGCGTTGACCTCTTCCACTGTTGCTGCAAATAGCTCGCTTTTGCCGCCGAAATACCGATAAAGGGTGCGTGGAGAGACCCCGGCAATTGCAGCAACCGTCGACATTGTCGTCGCCGCGTAGCCGCGAACACGGAAGGCGTGGACTGCGGCGGCAACGATCTCACGGTGCGTCGCCTCATGCCGCTCGGCCGTCGATACCGCCTGGTAACTGGGAAGAGACGTCGCAGAACGTCGCCGGGACATGTGTCGCAGTGTGTCACAGTCACACTCCGCCAGGGGAGTGTCAGCTGCCGACGGGTAACCGAGACAGTCAATGGCATGTTGTCTCAGCAAAAGCCAGCTGTGCCAATCCATAGGTGCGCTAGGAATCACGAATCAAACGTCGAACAGTTGCTCGCGAAGAAATGTGTGGTGTACGGTTCAGCGCAGCCCGTGTGCCTTGGGCCACACATTGCGTGGCCCCGGCGAATATGGAGCTGACGGAGGGATTGTTGTCAATGCAGTATTCGACGCGGCGGAGAGGCCGTTGATCGCGCTGGGCAGCGTTTCCAACGGCGTTCAGGGAGCCGTCGCCGCGCCCGTTCGCGGCGTCGGCGGCTTCTTCGCCATGACGCTGGACACCTTCGTTGCCGCGTTCACCACGCGGTTCGCGTGGCGGGAGTTCATCGACCAGACGTGGTTCATCGCGCGGGTGTCGATGGTGCCGGCGGTGCTTTTGGCGATCCCGTTCACGACGTTCGTCGTGTTCCTCCTCAACATCCTCCTTCTCGAGATCGGGGCGGCCGATTTGTCGGGCTCGGCGTCCGCCGTCGCGGTAATTCAAATCGGACCAATAGTCGACGTGCTCGTCGTAGCCGGTGCCGGCGCCACCGCGATATGCGCGGACCTGGGCGCACGCACGATCCGTGAGGAACTCGACGCAATGCGGGTGATGGGCATCAATCCGATACAGGCGCTTGTGGTCCCCAGGGTGGCGGCAGGTGCCTTGGTGGCGCTGATGCTCATGGCCATAGTGACGCTGTCCGGACTGCTGAGCTCGTTCGTGGTCGGCGTGTATATCCAGGGCGTCACCCCGGGTGCATACGTCTCGAGCATGACACTGCTCGTCGGCCTTGGCACCACGATCGTCGCCATGATCAAGGCGCTGCTGTACGGGATCACCGCCAGCCTCATCGCCTGCTACAAGGGGACAACGGTCGGTGGTGGGCCACAAGGTGTCGGCAACGCGGTCAATGAGACCGTCATCTACGCGTTTGTGGCGCTGTTCGCTATCAACATCGTGATGACGGCCATCGATATCAAGGTGAACCCGACATGAGTGCGCCGAGCCCGCTCTACGCGCGGACCTGGCGTGCGATCCGACGCGTGGGTGACGGTTGGAATCGACTCGGCGAGCAGACGCAGTTCTACGCCAAGACGATCGGATCGACAGGAGATGCGCTTGTCAACTACCGGGTAGAGCTCTTGCGGGCCATCGCCCAGATGAGCCTGGGGACCGGCGCGCTGATCTTGATCGGCGGAAGCGTCGTGATCGTGGGCCTACTGGCGTTGATAGGGGCCACCATCACCGGGCAGCAGGGCTTTGCCACACTTCAAGGCGTCGGTATCGAAGCCCTTTTGGGATTTCTCGGCTCCTACCTCAATGTCCGCATCGTTGCGCCGTTGCAGGCAACCGTGGCGCTCTCGGCAACCATCGGAGCCGGGGCGACCGCGCAGCTCGGCGCGATGCGCATCAACGAGGAGATCGACGCGCTGGAGGTGATCGGTGTGCGGTCGGTTGCGTATCTGGCCTCCAGCAGGGTTCTCGCCGGGGTAGTCGTGGTGATACCGCTGTACTGCGTCGCGGTGCTGATGGCGTTCCTGGGCATAAGGATGGTCGCTAGCTTCGAATCGCTGTCGTCAGGCGTGTACGACCACTATTTCCGTACGTTCTTGAATCCGGCGGAGCTCGTATGGTCCCTCCTCATCGTCATCATGACCGGCACCGTCGTGATGCTGATCCACACCTATTACGGCTACAACGCGACGGGTGGGCCGGCCGGGGTGGGCGAGGCCGTGGGACGGGCGGTGCGCGCGTCGCTGATCGTGGCGATCTTCGTGATCATGCTTGCGACGTTTGCCATCTACGGCCACGGTGGAAACTTCCACCTCTCGGGCGGATAGCGGCATGGACCCGAAGAAGACTGACGGCAGGATCAAGCCGGCATGGTGGACGGCGATCCTGATCATGGTGATCGTCGGAGTGGTGGTGTTCACCTACGTGATGTACAACCGCTCCTTCACTCCTCGCGTAGCGGTCACACTCACCTCGGACCGTTCCGGCCTGATGCTGGAACCGGGTTCCAAGGTGAAGATGCGGGGGGTTGACGTCGGACAGGTTGCCTCCGTCGTCGGCGGCAAGCAGCACGTCGGCATGGAGCTGCAGCTCGACCCCGCTCAGCTCCGCTACATTCCCGCGAACGTCGAAGCAGAAATCAAGGCCACCACGGCATTTGGCAACAAGTTCGTCGACCTGATTTACCCGTCCGACCCGAGCCCCGCCCGGTTATCGGCCGGTGAGAAGCTGCGGGCCCGCAACAACAGCACCGAGGTGAATACGGTCTTCGAGAACCTGGTCAAGCTGCTGAATCAGATCGATCCGGCCAAGATCAACGCCGTGCTCTCCACGTTGGCCGAAGGCCTTGGCGGACAGGGAGAACGGATCGGCGAGGCGATCACTGCCGCCGACCGTGTGCTGAAGGAGGTCAATCCGCGCAGCGAGACGATTCGTGAGGACTTCCGGGCTCTGGGCGCTTTCAGCGACACCTACGGCGCGGCCGCGCAGGACATCATCAAGACGTTGGACGCCGTCAGCACTACGAGCACCACGATCACTAACCACGAGAAAAGCTTGGATTCGTTGCTGCTCAATGCAATCGGCCTGTCGAACTCCGGCATCGATGTGTTGGGGCCCAACAAAGACAACCTGAAAGACACGGTCAACACTCTTGAACCCACGACAGAACTGCTGTTCAAGTACAACCCCGAGTACACGTGCTTGCTCCAAGGTGCGAAGTGGTTTCTCGAAAACGGGGGTTACTACACGGCGGGTGGTCACAACGGCTACAGCCTGATCGCCGACGCCGGGCTGCTGTTCGGCAACGACCCGTACATCTATCCGGACAACCTGCCGATCGTGGCGGCCAAGGGCGGACCCGGCGGAAAGCCCAGCTGCGGGTCGCTGCCGGACCCGACGAAGAACTTCCCTGTGCGCCAGTTGGTGACCAACACGGGATGGGGCACCGGAGTTGATATCCGTCCCAATATCGGCCTCGGACACCCGTGCTACGGCAACTGGTTGCCGGCTACTCGTGCGGTGCCTGAGGCGCCGAGCATCCGCTGCGCGAACCCGATCACCCCGTCGCCGGGGCTCGTCACGCCACCGGGCGCACCATTCGGATACCCGATGAACGCGTGGCCGACCACACCGGCACCGCCGCAAACCGCGGCTCCCGCCCCCGACGCCGCACCGGCTCCGCCGGGGCCGTGATGCCCATGTCCATGACGCACTCGAGGAAGCCCCGATGAGACGAAGCCTGACGGGAACTCTCTGGCGAGTCGCCGTCTTCTTGACGGTGTGCACGCTGGGCATCGTCGCGATCATCGCGATCTTTGGCCAGCTGCGGTTTCAGCCCGAGCAGACCTATAACGCCGTGTTCTCCAGTGTCAGCGGACTCAAGGACGGCAACTTCGTGCGCGTCGCAGGCGTGGAGGTCGGCAAGGTCAGGAATATCTCCATCCGCGACGACACCACGGTGAATGTGGAATTCACGACCGACAAGTCCGTGGTACTCACCGAGGGCACGAGGGCGGTCATCAAGTACCAGAACGTCGTCGGTGACCGATTCCTGGCACTGGAGGAGGGCCCCGGCGGGGTCAAACCGCTTCAACCCGGACAGGCGATACCTCTCGAAAGAACCCAGCCCGCACTGGATTTGGATGCGCTGATTGGAGGGTTCCGGCCGCTGCTGCGGGCGCTGGACCCCGACCAGGCCAACGCCCTCACCGGTCAACTGATTGCAGTGTTTCAGGGTCAAGGGCCGACCATCAGCGCATTCTTGGCCCAAACCGCATCGGCGACAAGCACTTTGGCTGATCGCGATCAGTTGATCGGAGATGTCATCAACAATCTCAATGTCCTGCTCGGGTCACTGGGAGACGAAAGCACACAGCTCGACAGCGCAGTGGACTCGGTAGCCCAGCTGGTAAAGGCATTGGCCGACCGCAAGGAGGATGTCCGCAACGGAGTGGCCTACATCGACGCGGCCGCCGGATCAATCGAGGATCTGTTGTCGCAGGCGCGCCCGCCACTGCAAAACACGGTCCACCACCTGGATCGGGTCGCGGGAACCGTTGTCGCCGACCATGAGTACGTGGAGCATCTGCTTGACGGGCTACCGGACAAGTACAGGCTCCTGAACCGGCAGGGTCTGTACGGTGACTTCTTCAGTTTCTACATATGTGACCTGGTACTCAAGCTAAACGGCAAGGGCGGACAGCCGGTCTACGTGAAGCTGGCCGGCCAATCCACGGGGCGGTGCACGCCGAAATGAGAATAACTTTCGCCGAACGCAACCCGATCGTCGTCGGCGCCATCGGTCTGGTGGCCACTGCTGCCGTGGTCGTCATTGCGACGCAATACGACAAGGTCCCCTTTGTCTCGGGCACCAAGAGTTACAGCGCGTACTTCGCCGACGCGGGCGCGATGCGCACTGGCACCAACGTGCAGGTGTCCGGCTACGAAGTCGGCAAAGTCACCGGTATCGACCTCGACGGGTCAAAGGTCAAGGTGACGTTCACGGTGGACCGTGACATCCGGCTTGGCGATCGGACCGAGGCGGCCATCAAGACAGACACCCTGCTGGGCACCAAGGTCGTCGATGTCGTTCCCCAAGGCAAAGGGCGACTGTCGGGGCCGATTCCGCTGGAGCGCACGAGATCGCCGTACCAGTTGCCCGACGCGCTCGGCGATGTCACGGCGACGGTCAAGGGACTCGACACGGACCAGCTGTCGGAATCTCTGGCCACGTTGTCAGAGACCTTCAAGAACACTCCGCCGGATCTGAGGGTCGCGGTGGAGGGGTTGACGCGCTTTTCCCAAACTCTCAACACGCGCGACGAACAGCTGCGCTCACTGCTGGCCAATGCCAATAAGGCGACCACGGTCCTTGCCAAGCGCAGCGACCAGATTGTCGGTCTGATTCGCGACACGAATGCTCTTCTGGCGCAACTGCTTACCCAAAGCAGCGCGCTAGATTCGCTTGCGGGCCATCTCTCCGGATTGAGCAAGGAGCTCTCTGGGCTGGTGGCCGAGAATCGTGAGCAGCTACGGCCGGCGCTGGACAAGCTCAACGGTGTCCTCACCATCGTTGACGACCGCAAGGGCAAGGTGCAGGAATCCATCAAGCTTCTCAACTCGTACGCACTGTCGCTGGGTGAGTCCGTTTCCTCCGGCCCGTTCTTCAACGCCTACCTGGCTAATCTGCTGCCCGGCCAGTTCATTCAGCCGTTCATCGACGCCGCATTCTCCGATCTGGGACTCGATCCCAACACCAAGCTGCCGTCGGAGCTCACCGATCCGCAGACCGGCCAGCCAGGCACCCCGGCGCTGCCGGTGCCGTATCCGCGCACAGGACAAGGCGGGGAACCACGCATGACGATTCCGGATGCGATCACCGGCAATCCCGGCGACCGTCAGTGCGGGCCGCCCGGAATACCGTTGCCGGGCCCCGGCTGCTACCCGTATCGGGAGCCCGACCCGGCGCCGCCGCCGGGCGGGCCGCCCCCGGGGCCGCCGGCGCCGCCGCCACCTGGACTGGGCATGACGACAGAGCCGACGCCGCGTCCGCTCTACGTTCCAGCTCCGAATGAGCCAGGGGCGCCGCCGCCGCCTGAACCGTCGCCGGGTAGCCCGGCGGGAGTTGGAGGCATGCCGTGAGGTCTTCTCGGAGAATCGCTTTGGCCTTACTCCTGCTGGTGTGTCTTGTTGCCGCGATCGTCGTCGTCGTTATCCCGCGATCCATTGGCAAGACGGAGATGACGGCTTACTTCGACAACAGCAACGGCATTTTCAAAGGCGACGACGTGATGGTCCTCGGGGTGCCGGTCGGCTCGATCGACAAGATCGAGCCCGAACCGCGGCGCGTCAAGATCACGTTCCATGTCGATGACAAATACAAGGTGCCTGCCGACGCCAATGCCATCATCATCTCGCCGACACTGGTCACTGCTCGCGCGATCCAGCTCACCCCCGCGTACACGGCCGGTCCGGTGATGCGTAGCGGCGCCGTCATCCCGCAGAATCGCACCGCGGTACCAGTCGAATTCGACGATCTGCGCGAGCAATTGGAGAAACTCACGCAGACCCTGCAGCCGACCCAACCGGGAGGGGTCAGCACTCTTGGCGAGTTCGTCAACACGACCGCGGACAACCTGCGCGGCCAAGGCGCCAAGATCCGCCAGATGCTGATCGAGCTATCCCAGGCGCTGTCCACCCTCGGCGATCACAGCCAGGACCTCTTCGGCACGCTCAAGAATCTGTCGGTGCTGGTCAAGGCTCTGCACTCGAGCAACGACTTGCTGCGTCAGCTCAATGTGAACCTCGCCTCAGCCACCGGCCTGCTCAGCAACGACAACAACGAGGTCGGCAATGCGGTCAAGGATCTCAATGTCGCGCTCGGCGATGTCCAGAGCTTCGTGGCCGACAATCGTGAACCCCTGGGCACGGCGGTGGACAAGCTGTCCTCAATCTCGCAGGCGCTTGTCGAGAGCCTCGACGACATCAAACAAACCCTGCATGTCGCGCCGACTGCCTTTCAGAACTTCATCAACATTTACGAACCCGCAGGCGCGGCGTTGACCGGCGCCCTGTCCGGCAACAACTTCGCCAATACGCTTCAGTTCATTTGCAGCGCAGTCCAGGCAGCGTCGCGTCTGGGGGCCGACCAGTCGGCGAAGCTGTGCGTGCAGTACCTCGCACCGATCATCAAGAACCGCCAGTACAACTTCTTCCCCATTGGTGGAAACCCCATCGTCGGCGCGCAAGCGCGGCCGAACGAGGTCACCTTCAGTGAGGATTGGTTGCGGCCCCAGACCGAAGCGGGCCGTGTCCGCGACTTCTACGAGGGGCCGTTGCCTGTCAACGCACCGCCACCCCCCGCAGGACCGCCGGCGCCCAGCCCGGATACCGGACCGCCGCTCGCAGCCGAAGCCCCGTTGCCCACCGGGTCGACGCCCACCGATCCCAACGCCGGGCTGACCGGCATGATGGTGCCCCCCGGGGGTGGATCGTGATCGGAAACCTCTGGCGCCGTCCGCAACACGTCGTAGTCGTCCTGTTGACCCTCATGGTCTTGGCCGCGGCCAGTGGGTGCGGGTGGCGGGGTCTGAATTCACTGCCCCTCCCAGGTACCGCCGGCGGCGGCCCGGGCTCGTTCACGGTTCGGGTGCAGCTGCCCGACGTCACCAACCTGCAGGAGAACTCACGAGTGCGGGTCGGCGACGTGACGGTCGGCAACGTCATGCGTATCGAGCGGCAGGCGTGGCATGCCTTGCTCACCGTTCGGCTCGCCGGGGATGTCGACCTCCCTGAAAACGCGAC
>Ga0070671_100001351_pt1 | contig 18370 bp, 13 predicted proteins | sample KBSS73metaG_FD_65341 | JGI IMG/M metagenome (GOLD analysis project Ga0070671, IMG submission 65341) | Switchgrass rhizosphere microbial communities from Kellogg Biological Station, Michigan, USA - KBS S7-3 metaG | ecosystem: Host-associated > Plants > Roots > Rhizosphere > Soil ...
CCCGATCGGTCCGGGCTGATTGCCTGCGTCTTCGCTCCGGACGCGTCGTTCGACGATTACGTGGAATGGGCGCTCGCGGTCCCGATGTTCTTCTTGGTACGCGACGGGCGCTACATCCCGATGAACGGGCAGACGTTCGAGGATTTCCTCGAAAACGGCCATGAGTCCTACGCGGCGACATGGGAGGACTGGGAGCTCCATCTCACGACGCTCTTCCCCGACGTGCGCCTCAAGGCGTACATCGAAGTGCGCGGCACGGACTCGAACGCCCCTTCTCTCGTGCTCGCGCATGCGGCGCTCTGGAAGGGGATCCTCTACGGCGGCACGGAGAGCCTCGACGCCGCCGAGGCGCCGCTCGCCGGGCTCTCGTGGGACGAGCGGCTCAATCTGCGCGAGCAGGTCCCCCAGCGCGGACTCGCGGCGACGGCGCAGGGACGGCCGCTGCTCGAGGTCGCGCGCGAGCTGGTCGCCGCCGCCGAGGCGGGCCTGGCCCGCGCGGGCGCCTCCGACGAGGCCGTGTGGCTCGAGCCGCTGCGGGCGATCACGGAGCGCCCGGACGCCGCTCCGGCGGACGAGGTCCTCGCGGCGTACGGCGCCGGGGGGGCGGACGGCCTCGCGCGCGTCCTCGACCGGGTCTCCTCGCTCGCGCCGTTCGCCTAGCCGGGCCTCGCACGCGCGGTTCGCATCGTCCGTGTAGTTCGGAGACAATCCCCGCCATGGCCAAGATCTACGAATCGGTTCCCAACATCAGCGAGGGGCGCCGCCCCGAGATCGTCGCGGAGATCGTCGAAGCCATGAAGGCCGCGGGATCCGCGGTCGTCCTCGACGTCTCCTCCGACGCCGACCACAACCGCAGCGTCCTCACGCTCGCGGGCGACGAGGAGGGCCTGTTCGCCGCCTCCATGGCGCTTTTCGAGACGGCGTCGAAGAGGATCGACCTGCGCGCCCACAAGGGCGAGCATCCGCGCATGGGGGCGGTGGACGTCCTCCCCTTCATCCCGGTGCGCGGCGCCACCATGGCCGACGCGACCGCCCTCGCGCGGCGCGTGGGCGAGGAGGCCGCCCGCCGATTCGGCATCCCCATCTTCCTCTACGCCGAGTCTGCGACGGCGGACAACCGCAAGCTCTTGCCGGACATCCGCAAGGGGGAGTTCGAGAAGCTCGCCGAGAAGATCGCCCGGCCGGAGTGGAAGCCCGACTTCGGTCCTTCGGTGATCCATCCCTCCGCGGGCGTGACCGCGGTGGGCGCGCGCCCCTTCCTGATCGCCTACAACATCAACCTCGGGACGAACGACCTCGCCGTCGCCGAGAGGATCGGCAAGGCGATCCGGATGAGCAGCGGCGGCTACCGCTTCGTGCAGGCCAAGGGGATCCCTCTCGAAGGGCGGGGCATCGTCCAGGTGTCGATGAACCTCCTGGACTTCAAGAAGACGCCGATCCATCGCGTCTTCGAGACGGTGCGCTCCGAGGCCGAGAGGCACGGCGTTCCCATCGTCGGCAGCGAGATCGTCGGGCTCGTCCCCCAGGACGCGCTGCTCGCGGCCGCAGAGCACTACCTGCGGATCGAGAGCTTCTCCCCGTCGCTCGTGTTCGAAAACCGCCTGGAGACCGAAAGATAGGAGTAACATTGTGGCGGGTCTCGATAGGCCCCTTCGACCCAAAGGAGGGGATCATGAAGACGATGAGCACATCGGTTTCCGAGGCACGCGAGAAGCTCGACGCGCAGGTTTCCGCCATCCCCTACGGGGAAGGCCTGGCCGCGGGCCTCATCGGCGCGGCCACGGTCGCGGTTTGGTTCTTCGTGCTCGACCTGCTGAAGGGACGCCCCCTCTACACTCCGGCAATTCTAGGGCAGGCCATCTTCCACGGCGACGCGAGATCGATCCCGCAGCCTGATGCGCCCTTCGAGCTGATCGTCGCCTTCACCTGGTTGCACGGGCTGGTCTTCTGTGCGATCGGGTTGATCGGGGCCTGGCTCATCCACAAGGCGGAGGTCTCGCCGCACACCGGTTACGGCATCGCCCTGCTCTTGACCATCATGCTTAGCGGGTTCATCGTCATCTGCATGTTCTTCGCCGAGCCCATTCTCCACGCCATTACGATCCCGTCCATCCTGATCGGCAATCTGCTGGCGATGGGCGCAATGGGCGTGTTCTTCTGGCGCCGGCACCCGAAGCTGAAGGCACTGCCCTAGCTGCGCGCTTCGTCGGATCAGACCTCGACTTCGGCTTCCGTAACTTCGATCTCGAGCGGCTCGGAAACGCGCGCGAGCGCCGATTCGATGCGCTGCAGGCCGACTCTTTTCGCGAGCTGGTTGACGCCCGTACAGATCAACGGGAAACCGATGAGGTGCGTGGGCAGGGTCGCCGCGCAGAAGAGCGCGCCCGGGAGCCTCTGTCCAAGGGTCTCGAAGCGCACGCGCGTCCGGCCGAAGAGCTGACCGTAGTACGAGAAGATGATCGCGTAGACGTCGCGCGCGAGCGGCAGCAGCTCCCCGTCTTCGCCCCCGGCGACCGAACGGCCCTCGGAAAGGGCCGCCAGGAACGAGTCCCGATCGGTCGCCTCGCACTCGGTCCACGTCCGCCCCGCGCGCAGGAGGGTGTGCGCGTCGCTCCCGCCGGTCTCACCCGGACGCTGGCGGGCCCGACCGCGCAGCCGTCCGATCGATTCCGTCGTCAGACGCCGGTACGTCTCCGACTGCGTCCCGTTGCGCGTCTCGTAGAGCTGAAAGCGCCGCACGAGCGGGATCAGGTACTCCTCGACGTCCATGCCGGGCCTGTAGCCGCGGAAGAGGTGGTTGAGCGCCGACGGAATCCGCTGCTCCTCGAGGTACGCGACGAGGTCCTCGTAGTCGCCCCGGATCTTCTGGATCTCGTGGTGCTGCGCTTCGGTGATCCCGAAGACGCCGATGTGCATGGAGCGGCGCCCGGGGAGGAAGGTCTCGACCTCCTCGGACATGAAGAAATCGTCAGGATCGTCCAGCCGCTCCCGGATCTCCAGGCATCCGTCGATCGTGTCGTGGTCGGTCAGGGTGACCAGGTCCATCCCGCGCGCCTTGGCGCGCTTGTAGACCTCGACGGGCGGGGTGTAGCAGTCCCGCATCTTGAGGAATTCCAGGTGTTTGAGGCCGGAATGGTCGCTGTGCAGGTGGAGGTCGGCGCGCATTGTCATCGGGGTGGCACTCCTCGCCCGGCCGTAGCGCGCCGGTACCAACCAGTATAAATGGACCTCCGTATCGGTCAAGGCGGCCCTGGCGGGGGGGGTCCGGTCCTCGCCCCCGGAGGGGACGGAGCCTCCCTCTGGATGCCCGATCGTCTCCTGGCTCAGTTCAGCTCGTTCTTCACGACCTCGCCCGCACGGACGATCGTGCGCAGCCTTTTGCCGTCGTCCGCGAGCAGCGCGATGTCCTTCATGGGATCGCCGTCGACGAGGAGAAGATCGGCGAAGGCGCCGGGCGCGATACAGCCGATCCTGCCCTCCAGCATCATGAGCTCGGCGGGGATGGACGTGGCCTGGCGCAGCAGCTCGATCGGCGTGAAGACTTCCCGGCGCAGCACGAACTCGCGGCACTGGCGCACGTAGGTCGGCCCCAGAAGGTCCGTCCCGTAGGCGAGCTTGACGCCCGCGCCCCGCATCAGATCGAGTCCCGAGATGGCCTGCGTGAACGCGTATTCGGCCTTTTCCTGGCTCTGCGGCGGGAACCCGAGCTGCTTTCCGAGCTCGATGAGCGCGAAGATGATGGTCATCGTGGGGACGATGTAGGCGCCCTTCTGCGCGACGAAGCGCGCCGTGGCCTCGTCGATGAGGGTGCCGTGCTCGATCGAGCGCACGCCGAACTCGACGCAGCGGCGCACGGCGCTCGCGGGATGGCAGTGCGCGGCGACGTACGTGCGCCTCTCGGCGCACTCGTTCACGATCGCGCGGATCTCGTCCTCGCGGTACTGGTTCATCCAGATCGGATCGGTCGGCGAGGCGACCCCGCCGGATCCCATGATCTTGATGCAGTGCGCGCCCTGGCGCAGCGCCTCGCGCGCGCCGCGCAGGCAGGCGTCGACCCCGTCGGCGATCGTTGAGGCCCAGTTGACCCCGTCGCAGGCGCACGACGGTCCCTCGTGAGGAGGCTCCTCGATCGGACGGAAGTCCCCGTGGCCGCCCGTCATCGACAGGACCTTGTCCGCGTAATAGAAGCGCGGGGCCCGCACGAGCCCGTCGGCGATGGCCTTCGCCAGCGAGTAGTCGCCCCCGCCGGCGTCGCGCACCGTCGTGAAGCCGCAGTCGAGCGCGTGGCCGAGCATGCGCACCGCGTGCGCCGTCCGGTACGCCGCGCCGGCCGTTCCGATCCTCTGGACGGAGACGTCGCTGGCGTAGGCGTGCACGTGGGCGTCGATCATCCCCGGCATGAGCGTGCGCCCGCCGGCGTCGATGACGCGCGCGCCCGGCGCCGCGATCGGGCGGGACGAGATCTCCTGGATCAGGCCGTCGGCGACGCGGACGGACATCCCCTCGGCGCAGTCGGCGTTCGCGCCGTCGAAGACGCGCGCGTTCTTGATGAGGATGGGTTCCATTTTCGGGCGCTCCTTGCCGGCCTACTCGCTCTTCTCGGCCCGCGGCTTGATGGCGTATGCGCGCATCTTCCTGTAGAGGTTGCTCCGCTCGATGCCCAGCGACTCCGCGGCGCGCGTGATGTTCCCCCCCGCTTCCTCGAGCCTCTCGATGATGAGCCGCTTCTCGAACTCGCGGCGCGCGGCCTGCAGGCTCGACTCGTGGGGGGGTTCGAAGCCCGCGCCGGTCCCCGCGCCCTCTCCCTCGCCCAGCTTGCCGGGCAGGTCGGCGGCGACGATCGTCTCTCCCGGCGCGAGGATGACGAGACGCTCGATGACGTTGCGCAGCTCGCGGACGTTGCCGGGCCATGGATACGCGGCGAGGACGTGCATGGCCTCGGGCTCGACGGTCCGCCGCGGACGGCCGTACTCGCGCGCATAGCGCTCGAGGAAGTGCTCGACGAGGAGCGGGACGTCCTCGCGCCGGTCCCGCAGGGGCGGGACCTCCAGCGGCACGACGTTCAGCTTGAAGAAGAGATCCTCGCGGAACTGGCCGGCGGCGACCTCGGCCTCGAGGTCCACCTCGGTTCCCGCGATGGGCCTGACGTACGATTCGATCGAGACGTGGCCTCCGACCGGCAGGAAGCGCCCCGTCTCGAGCGCGCGGAAGAGCGCGTGCTGCGCCTCGGCGGTGAGCGCCTCGACGTCCGCGAGGAAGAGCGTTCCTTCCTGCGCGAGCTCGAGCTTTCCCTTCGTGGGAGATTCCCCCGGCGCCCCCGCGTGCCCCAGCAGGTCCTCGACCGCGCGATCGGGAGGGAGCGCGGCGCAGGCGACCTCGATGAAGGCCTCCTCCGCGCGGGGACTCTGCGCGTGCAGCAGACGCGCGACGAGCTCCTTGCCGCTCCCCTTCTCGCCGCGGATCAGGACTCCACCCGCGGTGGGCGCCGCGGAATCGATCTTCTCCCGCAGCGCGCGGACGGAGGCCGACTCGCCGATGAGCTGCACGTCGCGGCGCAGCTCTTCACGCAGCAGGCGGTTGCGCTCCTCGAGCTTGCGCGCGCGCAGGGCGTTGCGCAGCGTGAGCAGGATCTTCTCGAGCGAGAGGGGCTTCTCGACGAAATCGTGCGCGCCCATGCGCGTCGCGCGCACGGCGGTCTCGATGCTGCCGTGACCGGAGATCATGACGACGGCCGCGTCGACGCCGTTGCGCCGGAGCTGGCGCAGGGTGTCGAGCCCGTCGCGCCCTGGGAGCCACACATCGAGGAGGATCGCCTGGAAGGAGCGCTCCTCCAGGATCGCGAGCGCCTCCTCCCCGCTGGCCGCCGTCTCGATCTCGAATCCTTCGTCGCGCAGCACCGCGGAGACGGTATTGCGGACCCCCTGTTCGTCGTCCACGACGAGCACGCGCGCGCCCGCCATCGGCCCGCGCTTCCCGGCGCCGCCTCCGCGTCCGCCCTCGGGCGAGCCCGCCGAAGGGTCTTCCGCTCCCACGTCCGTATGCCGTTCGCTCACATCAGCCTCCCAAGGGCAGATCGATCACGAATCGTGTTCCCCGCGGCAGGTTGTCCTCCACGCGGATGAACCCGTTGTGGTCCGATACGATGCGGTTCACGATCGCGAGCCCCAGTCCCGTGCCGCGCTTCTTCGTCGAGAAGTAGGGCACGAACAGGCGCTCCTTGTTCTCGGGCTCGATCCCCGGCCCGTCGTCCTCCACCTCGATGCGCAGGATCTGGTCCTGCTCGATCAGATGCGCCCTCAGCGTCACCGTCCCGCTCCCCTCCATGGCCGCGATGGCGTTGTCGATGAGGTTCGTGAGCGCGCGCTTCATCTGGTCCCGGTCGAGGCGGACCGCCGGGAGCGGCGTCTGGAACTCCCGCAGAAAGCGGATCCCGGGGGGGATCGCCTCGTAGAGCTTCAAGGCGGAGTCGAGCACCTCGACCGGATCCGACGCAACCGGTGAGACCGCCGGCATGCGCGCGAAGCGGCTGAACTCGTCCACCATGGACTTGAGCATCGTGACCTCGTCCACGATCGTGTGGATCCCTTCGTCGACGACCTTGGGGAAATCCGGATCCCCCTCGCGGAACTTCTTGAGGATGCGCTGCGCCGAGAGCTGGATCGGCGTGAGGGGGTTCTTGATCTCGTGGGCGATCCGGCGCGCGACCTCGCGCCAGGCCGCCGTGCGCTGCGCGCGGATGAGCGGCGTGAGGTCTTCCATGACGATGAGGGCGCCCTGGAAGCGGCCCTCCGCGTCGCGCCGCGCGACGAGGTTCGCCGCAAGATGGACGGGGCGTCCCTGGGCGGAGAACTCGAATTCCTGGACGTGCGCGGGCGCCTCCCCCAGCGGCAGGTCCTCGATCTCGTTGACCAGCGGGCGCAGCTCCTCCCTGTCGAAGACCTCGGCGGCGCGCAGGCCTGCCGCGTGCCGCGCGGGGTCGAGCCGCAGGATGCGATAGGCCGCGCGGTTCATCGTCGTGACGCGCCCCCTCTCGTCGAGGGAGATGACCGCCGCGGGGACGTTCTCGAGGAGCTGCTCGATGTAGCGGCGGCGCTCCTCGAGCTGCTGGTAGGACTCCTCGAGCTCGCTGCGGCTCGCGTCGATCGCCTGGCGGCTGGACCGCAGCTCCTGCGTCATCCGGTTGAACGACTGGATGAGGAAGCCGATCTCGTCCGACGCCTCCGCCGTTACGCGGTAGTCGAGGTTCCCCGCGCTGATCTCGCGCGTTCCCTCGGCGAGCGCCTGTATCGGGACGGTGATCTGGCGCGCGAGGTAGAGCCCGGTCCAGGTCGCCGCGAACGTCACGAGCAGCGTGAGGATGGCGAAGAGAAGAATGTAGATGCGCTGCAGGTTGGGCCGGTCCTTCAGGGAGTTGCGGTATTCCCGGAACTCGCGGTCGATGGCCGAGGTCCTGCCCGCCAGATCGGGAGGGATGTAGCGCGCGACGACGACCGCTCCCGCGATCTCGCCGAAAGGAGAGCCGTTCCTGATGGGCGCCGCGGCGCTCACGCGCTGCCAGGTTCCCTCCTGATCGATGCGGTCGAGCCGGTGCGTCGTCTCGCGGCCGCGCATGGCGTCGAGACCGGACTGGCGCAGGCTCAGGAACGCGGTGCCCCGGGGATCGGAGGCGGCCGGCGGCAGAGGGGGCTTCCCGTCGATCGTCCGCTTCCACGAGGACACGGGCTCGTCGTGGCCCGAGGCGTAGACATCGATGAGGTCGAGCCCGTTCGCGCGCGCGTAATCCGCGGCGCGCGTCTCGAGCATCCGCAGATGGCCCGGCTCCAGGAGCCGATACTCCGTGACCTGCGCCGCGAAGATCTCCCCGAACCGCGCCCCATCCACGCGCTCGAGGTGGTTGTAGGCGTCCACGATCTTCTTCGAATCGGACGTGATCTGTTCCCCGGGCTCGACGAACAGGTTCTCGTTCACGTCCAGGATCAGGTTCGCCGCCGCCCAGAAGAGCGCGAGGGACGGGAGCAGGACGATGATCAGGAAGATGAAGACCAGCTTGGTCCTGAAGCGCGATCCGAGCACCTGGTGGCGGCGCTCGACGAGGAGCTTGATGAGGTTGCGCAGCAGCAGGAACAGCAGCGCCACCACCAGCAGGCTCATGATGATGACGAGGACGCCGAGAACGATGCGATCGGTCTCGAGGTTGAGCTTGAGCTCGCTGGCGTGCCTCAGGACGTAGTACACCGCCCCCGCGGCGAGCAGCACGAGCCCGATGGCGGCGATGATGAAGCGGTCCGATCGCTGGCGCAGGTTCATCTCAGCGGCACTCCCCGCTCCCCTTCGCCGGCAGCTCGTAGGGCCAGACGAAAAGAAGGAACGTCTTGCGGTACTTGGTCGTCACGCGCACCTCGATCGATCCGCGGGCCTCGTCCTCGGAAAGCTCGATGGGGAGGTTGCGCACTTCGCAGAGCCACTTCTCCATCTCGGCGGCCTTCTCGGTCGTCCTGGTCTCCTCCTGGCCGTCGGTGGTGCGCTTGAGCGTGTACTGGCCGGTCAGCGTGTCCAGGGTCGCCGAGGTCTCGATGTTCCGACGTGCGACCCACTTGTCCGCGAAGAAGGCGCGGCGCCGGTAGATCTCGATCCGGTGGGTGAAGGTGACCGTCTGGCCTCCCTCGAGGTCCTTGCGGTCCTCCGGGCGCAGGGCTCCGTCGAGGTGGTAGGAGACGACCACGCGCCCCGGCTCGCGGCGGCACTTGTCGATCTTCACGGAAGCGAGGGCGTCGGTGGCCGCCTGGGCGCGCGCGGGCCTGGCTCCGGCGAACGCCGCGAGCGCCAGCATCAGGCCCATCGCCAGGATCGGAGGACATCGTGGGCCCGCCCTGCGTCTCGTTCGTGACCGCAAGCTCGCGGGACCTCCCGCCTGAAGCGCGTGGGCCCCGTGGCGCCGGCCGTCGCGAGGCGGATGATGCAGAATTGCCACAGCGCCCGCAAAGTATACATGGGGAAGGCCCTGCGCCACGCCCGAGGCAGGGGCGAGCGACCCGGACACGGCCCGCGGGGCGGGACGCGGAGGGCGGGCCTAGACGAGCTCGGTGCGGGGCGCGCGCGCCGGGGGGGCCGGGGGGGCTTCGTCCCACCCTGCCAGGTACCAGGAGTCCGTCCGGTGCGCGATCAGCTGCGCGAGGGCCGCGTGGAGGTCGTGGCCGGCCTTGTACGCGATGACGTGCCCCTTGAGGGGGTGCCCGAGCAGCGAGAGGTCCCCCGTCAGGTCGAGCATCTTGTGGCGGACCGGCTCGTCGACGTAGCGCAGGGCGCCGCTCAGGTTCCCCGACTCTCCGATCACGACGGCGTTGTCCAGGTTGCCGCCCTTGGCGAGCCCGGCGCGCCGCAGCTCTGCCACGTCGCGCTCCAGGACGAAGGTGCGCGCCGGAGCCAGTTTCTCGACGAAGGCGCTGGTTCCCCACATGTCGGCGGTGAGCTCCTGATAGCCCAGCGAGGGGTGCTCGAAGTCGATGGCGTAGGTGATCCGGAACTCCGACGAGGGGTGAACCGAGATCTGCTTGTCGTCCTCGACGAGGGTGAGGGGGCGCGAGATCGTGAGGTAGCGCCGCACCGCCCTCTGGTCGCTCACGCCGGCCTTCTCGATCGCCTCGACGAACGGGGTCGCGCTGCCGTCGAGGATCGGCACCTCCTCGCCGTCGATCTCCATGCGGGTGTTGTCGACCCCGAGGGCGTAGAGCGCCGCGAGGAGGTGCTCCGCCGTGCTGATGCGCACCCCGTCCCGGACCAAACACGTCGCATAGTTCGCCCTGCCGACATGAGCGATGGCCGCCGGGATCGTCAGCCCGCCGAGGTCGGTCCGCACGAAGACCCGGCCCGACCCCGCCGGAGCGGGCAGGAGCCGGAGCCGGCACGAATTCCCGGTGTGGAGCCCGACCCCCTCGAAAAGGATCTCGCGCCCCAGGGTCCTCTCGAAACGCATCGATAGGGAGCCTACACCAGAGGGCGGTCCCGCGCACCAGCCGCATTCCGGCGAACAGAGACGGACATGGGTACGCCACGCGGCCTGCAAAGAGAGGCCCGCAAAGAAAGGATGATCAAAGAACTGGACCGCTCCTTGGGGTCAACGTATAGGTTGGGCGTCGATTCGCCCCGTCGAACGAGCAGGAGAATGCGGGTCGGTGATTTTTCCGGCCTCCTTCCAATGCGTTCGGTCGTTGACAATGAATTCTGCGCAGTGATACGTTCTGGCGCAATTCGGGGGAGGGATCTCCTCGCGCATGGACAAACGATCAAAGAGATCCCCAAGAAAACCTCGAACCCATCCCCATCACCGTTTCGCCACCGGTAGAGTCCGGCATCCCGAAGCGGCGCCCGAAGACGCGGCAACCCTCGCGCTCCTCTATGAGGAGGGGCTCGCGCTCTTCAAGAAGGGGGATGTCGACGGCGCGCTCGAGGTCTGGCACCGGGCGATCGAGCTCGACCCTCATCCTCAAACGGCGTGGTTCCGGCTCGCGAACTCCCATGAGGAGCGGGGTGAGCACGGTCCGGCCATCAAGGCCTACCTCGAGGCGCTGGAGTCGGGTGACGCATCGCCCGAGCTCTGGTTCGGCCTGGGCAACGCCTACGACAAGGACGGACAGTACGATCGCGCCGAACAGGCCTATCGCCGGGCGCTCGACACGAACCCCTCCATGGTGGAGGCCTACAACAATCTCGGCAACGCGCTGGGGAGCCTCGGGCGCCATCTCGAAGCCATCGACTGCTATCGCCGGGCGCTCGACATGAAGCCCGACCTCTTCACGACCTGGTTCAACGCGGGCAACACCTGCGTCGAGCTGGAGGACTACGAGAGCGCGATCGGCTACTACAGGAACGCCCTGCCTTCCCCGCAGGACCGGTACAAGATCCACTACAACCTGGCCTACGCGCTCGTGAAGTGCGGCCACGTCGAGGAAGCGATCGCGTGCTATCGCACCGCGACGGCGGAGAACCCCTCCGATTTCGAGGCCTGGTACAACCTGGGGAACGCCTTTCTCGAGGCCCACCGCCCCGCCGAAGCCGTCGACGCCTACCGCCGGGCGCTCGCGCTCAACGACCGCGATTTCGAGGTCTGGAACAATCTCGGCAACGCGTGCGCCGAGAAGGGCGAGACCGCCGAGGCGGTCGCCTGCTTCCGCGCGGCCCTGGATCTCAACGAGCGCTACTCGCCCGCCTGGAACAACCTCGGCAACGCCCTCGAGAACGAAGAGGACTGCACCGAGGCGATCGCCTGCTACACGCGCGCGCTCGAGAACGATCCGGAAGGCGCGTCGTATCTGCTGAACCGCGCCGTGGCGCTCTCGCGCGTGCGCCGGTTCCAGGAGGCGCGCAGCGACATCGCGCGGGCGCTCGAGCTGGATTCCGACCTGCTGCCCATCGTGGACGCTCTCGCCGACCTCGACCTCATGCGCACCGAGGGGTTTCTCGACGACCTCGAGGACGTCGCCAATTGAGCGGCCCTTCCCGAAGGTCCGCTCCCGACCCGGTGCTCGGCGGCCCCGGCGGCGATCCGCGCGAGGACGGCGCCGCGCTCCCCGAGCTGCGCGAGACCCCGCACGCGCCTCCCTCGCGGCGCACCCACCGATCGGACGATGCGCGGGCCTACGCACGGCTTCTGGTCTCCGACATCCGTCTCTACCACGACATGGACGTGGTCCTCGGCCGCGCCGCCGGGGATCTCGCCTCACGGCTCGAGGCGCCTCTGGGCGAGGCGCGCGCGCGCTTCCTCGCGCGCTATGACGATGCCTCGACGTTCGATCGGGAGGTCGTCAGCGTCCTCGCGGGAGGCGATCCCCGGCGACTGGGTCCGTAGCCGCCGAACCCCCCGCAGCCGCATCTCGCACGCGCGGCGGGCAGCCTCCTAAGCTCTCGAGTCTTCCGCGCATCCCGCCATCCATTAGAATGACCTCCCCGTCTGGAGGGATCCGCCTCGCACGCTGCTTCCCGAAGGAACCGCTCCCGATCCTCTGCCCGCATCGCGGCGGTGATCGCGCTCGTCCTCCTGATCGGGGGCGGCGGCGGGCTCGCCCTCCACTTCCTGCTGCGCGGACGCCCGTGGACCGACGAGGCGAAGGCTCCGCCCGGGTTCGCGGACATGCTCACCGACCTCTCATCGGGGCGCGCCGACGACGGGGAGAAGCGCATGAACCGGATCTTCCGCCGGTGGCGCTCGCCCGTCTGGAAGGAGCGCGCGGCGGTCGCGCTCGGAGTCGCGCGATTGCGGCGCAAGGAGTACGACAGGGCCGTCCGCGCGCTCACGGCCCCCGCGGCCTCCCCGTCCCCGCTCGGCCCCTTCGCGGCGCTGCGGCGCGGCGAGGCGCTCACCGGCGCGCGGCGCGCGGCGGAGGGCGCCAGAACGCTCGAAGCCGCCTCGCGCGCGTCGATCGACCCGGTCCTCGCGGACGATTTCGTCGTCGCGCGCGCGCGCGCCGCCGGCGCGATCGGAGGGAAGGAGGCCGCGCACCGGCTCCTCGACGAGCATCTCCGCTCGCCCCGCTGTCACGACCGGGCGCGCGTCCTGGACGCCGCCGCGGCGCTCTTCGCGGATACGGGTGACCCGGCCGGGGCCATCGCGATGGACCGCCGGCTCTGGCTCGAAGAGCCGCGCAGCCCTCAGGCCGGACCCGCGTTCGACCGGCTCTCGGAGCTTCTCCCCGCCGCATCGCGCCTGCGCGCCGAGGACGCCCCCGCCGTCGCGGCGCGCGCGCGCAAGCTCCTCGATGCGGGCGACGGCAAGGGCGCCTACGCGAGCTGGGAGCGGCTGCGCCAGTCGGTCCCCTCCGTCGCCGCCGACCCGCGCTGGCGGATGGAGATCGCCGAGGCGGCGGTCGAGGCCAGGCAGGCCGCCGCCGCTCTGCCGCTCCTGGGGCCCGGCCCGGTCAAGCGCGGCGAGACGCGGCGGGGATGGCTCCTGGGCCGCGCGTACTTCGCCACCGGCCGGGACGCGCAGGGCCTGGCCGCGCTGCGCATCGCGGCGGCGGGGAACGACGAGGCGGCGGCGGCGTCCCAGTTCCTTCTCGCGACGAGCCTCGATCAGAACGACCACGATCGGGAGGCGCTCGAGCAGTTCCAGGTCTATATCCGCCGCTTCCACGACGAGGACCGGTTCGACAGCGCGCTCTGGCGGACGGGGTGGCTCACCTACCGGCTCGGAAAGCGGGACGACGCCGCCCGCTGGTTCGAGACCCTTCTCGGCCGGCGCGAAGCCTCCGCCTATCACCCCTCCGCGCGCTACTGGCTCGGGCGGTGCCGCGAAGCCTCCGGCAAGAGCGCGCTCGCGGCGGAGGCCTACGCGCGCCTCGCGCTCGAGAACGCGCGCGACTACTACGGGATCCTCGCCCAGAGGCGCCTGAAGGAGATGGGGCGGCGCGCGGATCCGGCCGCCGGGGGCGTCCCGTCGTCTCCCGCCGGTGCCGCGCGTGGCGACGATCCTTCCGGGGGCGCGCTCGGCGAGCCGACGGTCGGCTTCTGCGCGGGCTCCGGCAGGACGGCGCCGCTCGTCCGCACCGGATGCGAGCTGGAGCGGATCGGCCTGTTCCAGGACGCGGAGCGCGAGTACGAGGCCGCGGCCTCCGCCGCGCCGTCGCGCGAGCTACTGCTCCGCCTTTCCGAGATGGACATCCGGAGGGGCGACCGGGCCTCCGCGCTGGGGCGGCTCAAGGCCGCGGTCCCCAACTACCTCTCCGTGCCGATCCCGACGCTTCCCCGACGCTACTGGGAAGTGCTCTACCCGCGCTCGGAGTGGGATTCGATCCAGACCTTCGCGAAGGCGCAGTCGCTCGACCCCCACCTGGTGTGCGGGCTCATCCTCCAGGAGAGCGCGTTCAATCCCCTCGCGGTATCGGGCGCGGGCGCGCGCGGGCTCATGCAGGTGCTGCCGGGAACGGGCGAGGACGCTGCGCGCGCGCTCGGCGAAAGGAGCTTCAATCCCGCGCGCCTGTTCGAGCCGGCGACGAACATCCGTCTCGGCACGTGGCACTTCGCGGGCGTTCTGGCGCGCTTCGACCACCGCGTCGATGTCGCGCTCGCGGCCTACAACGCGGGCGAGGCCCGCGCGCGCCATTGGCAGGAGGTCTTCGGGACGCGCGACAGCACGCAGTTCGTCGAGGAGATCCCGTACATCGAGACCCGCCTCTACGTGAAGCGCATCCTCAGCCATGCGGCGATGTACCGCGAGATCTATGGCCCGTGACCGCCGGGCCGCGCTCGCCGCGGCCCTCTTCCTCGCGCTGATCGTGGTCCTGGAGTTCCTTCCCGCGCTCTCGCTCACCTTCGCCGGGGACGACTTCGAGCTTCTGTCGCTCGCGCGGATCGGGGGCTTCGCGCCGGGCGCGCTCGTTCTGCCGCATCGCGGCGCCTTCGTGAAGCCGGTCCTCAACGCCGCCTGGGCCGCGTGCGCTGCGCTCTTCGGCGCGAACCCGGGAGCGTGGTACACGCTCGCCCTGCTCGTCCACCTTCTGAACGCAGCGCTTCTGGGTCTTCTTGCGCGCCGTCTCGTCGCGTCGTGGACCGGACCGGGAGAGCCCGCCCCGGGGATGGCCTCGTCGCTCACCGGCCTTCTGACGGCGCTCGTCTGGGCCGTGCACGACCGTCTCTCGGAGCCTGTGTTCTCGATCGCAGCCCTCAATCACTCGTTGACGTTCGCGTTCTATCTGGCCGCGATGCTCGCGGGGGCGGCCGCGATCAGGGCGCGCTCGGAGCGGGCGCGTCTCCTGACCGCGCTCTTCGTCCTGCTGACGCTCTTCAGCTACGAGGTCGGAGCCTCGCTTCTGCCGGCGCTCGCGCTCCTGGTCGCCTTCGCGCCGGACGTCCCCGGCGGCCTGCGGGGGCGTCTGGGAGCCCTCGGATTGCCCGCGGCCGGGGCCGTGCTCGTCTGGGGCGCCGTGCAGGGGATCTCGCGCCTGGCGCCCGGCGCGACGTCCTACTACACGCTCTCGCCGTCACTATGGCTGCGCAACTTCGCGGAGATCGGGCTCGCCTTCCTCCACATCCCGTCGTACCGGATCGAGCCGGGCGCGCTCTGGGCGGTCCCCTTCGCGGCGCTGCTCCTCGGGATCGCGCTCTGGCCGCGCCTGGACCGGATCGTGCGCTTCGGCTGCGCGTGGGCTCTCGCCGCGTCCCTGCCCGTCCTGCCGATCCCCTTCTTCTCGGACCGCTACCACTACATCGTCTTCGCGGGGATCGCGATCGCGCTGGGACGGGGAGCGGCGCTCCTCGTCGCGCGCTCGGTCTCCGGCGAGCGCGCGAGCGCTCCTGCGACATGGCGTCCCCGGGCGATAATCGCGGCCGCGGCGCTCCTCGCCCTCGCGCACACCGGCTGGAGCATCCTCGGCGCGCGCGAGCAGGCCGCGTTCTTCGCCTTCAGGAACCCACTGTTCGCGTCCCTCCTGGAGGGCGCGCGCGCGTGCGACGCCGGCGTGGCGGCCCTCCCTCCGGACGTCCTGGCAATCCTCTGGCGCGGCGCGCCCGGCGCCTTCGCCGATTGGATCCGGCGGACCGAGCCGCGCCTCCTGAAGCCGCGGTTCAGCGAAATGCACTCGATCTACGTCCGGCCCCAGGCGATCCTCGGGGCCGTCTACGCGGCCGACCTCTTCAACGTCGCGGCCGCCGACCGGGGGGGCTTCTATCGCCGCCCCGCCCCATCGCGCGCGGCGCGGGGAATCGCCCAGGGCGACCTGCGGGTGGTCGTCGTGGGAGAGCGCCTCGTCCTCACCCCGGAGGCCCAGGCGCGGCTCGCCGGCCGGCTGCGGGAAGCGCTCGTCAGCCGGCGGGAGATTCCGCAAACCCTGAGCTCGGAGACCCCGCCTTCGTCTCTGGGGGCCTGGAACGTCGCGTGGCTCGAACCGACGGACCGCGCCGGCGCATTCGAGGACGAGTACCACCCGCCGCCGCCGCCCCCGTCCGAGACGCCTGCGGCCGCGCCCGGGCCCGGGCCCGGGGGGCGCTGACCGGTCGCGACCGGTCTTCGGATTCAGCGCAGCTCGGCGACCGCGGCGCGGATGTCCTCGAGCGCCATCTCCATGCGCTCGCGGTGCGTCCGGAACGACAGCACGCAGATGCGCAGGACGAACCGTCCCGCGGCCGTCGTCGCGGACAGGTAGACCCTCTTGCGCGCGTTGATCCGGGCGAGGAGATCGCGGTTCAGATCGTCGAGCGCCTCCCCTTCGAGGCCCGGGCGGCGCAGCCGGAACCCGACCAGGGAGAGCTGCGGGGCGGCGACGATCTCGATCCCGTCGATCGCGCGCAGCGCCTCGTGCGCCCATTCGGCGAGATCCAGCTTCTCGTCCAGCGCCGTGGCGAACGCGCGCGTTCCGCGAAGCTGCAGCGGGAGCCAGACCCTCAGCCCCCGGTAGTCGCGCGAGAGCTCGGGCGAGATCTCCGAGAAGTCGATGCGCGCGGCGTTCTCCTGCATCACCGGGAGATAGTCCGCAGGCATGCTGTGCGCGCGGCGCAGCGTGCCGCCGTCCTTCGCGAGAAGACATCCCGTCCCGTAGGGCAGGAACATCCCCTTGTGGGGGTCGAGCGTGATCGAGTCCGCCCGCTCGATACCGGCGAGCGCGCGCCGCCCCCGCTCGGTCAGGACGAAGAAGCCGCCGTACGCCCCGTCCACGTGGAGCCACAGGCCCTCGCGCGCGGCGATGTCCGCGAGATCCGCAAGCGGATCGACGGCGCCCGTGTTCGTCGTCCCCGCGCTCGCGACGATCAGGAACGGCCGCAGACCCGCCGCGCGGTCTTCCGCGAGGCGCGCGAGCAGCGCGTCGGGCCGCAGGCGGAACCGATCGTCCACGGGCACGGCGCGCACGCACTTCTCGGGGAAGCCCGCCAGGCGCGCCGCCTTGCGCACCGAGTGGTGTGCCTGGTCCGAGACGTACATCGCCCCGTCGCCGAAGGACTCTCCCAGCTTCTCGTGCCGCGCCGTGATGAGGGCGCTCAGGTTCGCGAGCGAGCCCCCCGTCGTGAGGAACCCGGTGGACGCCGGCCCGTAGCCGACGATGCCGCACAGCCAGCGCAGGACGTCGGCCTCGAGCTGCACGAGGAGCGGCGCGGGGGCCCAGATCCCCGTGAAGCGGTTGACCGCGTCCGCGATGAGGTCCGCGAGGCCCGCCTCGAAGAGCCCGCCGCCGGGGATGTACGCGAGATAGCCCGGGCCCGCGGTGTTGAAGGCCTTCGGCGCGGCGCGATCGAACAGAAGGTCGAGGATCGGCGCCAGCGGCGCGCCGTGCTCGGGCATCGGGGCCGAGAGCGCGCGCGCGAGCGCCTCCGCGCCGTCCATGTCGGACGCCGGCTGCTCCGGGAGCGTCTCGATGAAGCGGGCGATCCGCTCCATGGCCTGGGCCGCCATCTCCTTCATCTCGCGCGCCGTCGGCTCGAGCGGGTGATGTCCGCCGACGCCGGAGTCGCGCTGCTCTTCGCCGCTCATGAGGGCCGGATTATAGGGCGGAGCGGCCGCCCGGCTGCTACAATCAGCGTCCATGGGCGAGAATCAGTCCTATTTCGCGCGCGGATTGGGCCTCCGGGAGGAGGTCAAGGACAGCCTGTCGCGCGACTATCATTCCGCGCTCGTGGATACGCTACGCGCGTCCGGCTTCGCCCTGACCGCCGGCGATACGACGATTCGCCTCGCGGAGGAGTTCGGCTTCTGCTACGGGGTCGAGCGCGCCGTCGACTACGCCTATCAGACCCGGCAGCGCTTCCCGGACCGCGACGTCTTCATCACCGGCGAGATCATCCACAACCCCGGCGTGAACGCGCGGCTGCGGGCGATGGGGATCCGGTTCATGGACGGCAGCGGCGGCGATCACGGCGCCGGCCCGGACGCCGGCGACGTCGTCATCGTCCCCGCGTTCGGGGTGCCGCTCGCGGACATGGCTCGTTTTGCGGACCTCGGATGCGTCCTCGTCGACACGACATGCGGCTCGGTCCTCAACGTCTGGAAGAACGTCGAGAACTACGCGAAGAACGGGTTCACCTCGATCATCCACGGCAAGTACGGGCACGAAGAGACGCGCGCCACCGCCTCGCGGGCGCTGCGCTATCCGGCCGGACGCTTCCTCGTGGTGCGCGATCTCGAGCAGACCGAGATCGTCTGCGACTACATCCGCGGCCGCGGGGACCGGGGCCGCTTCCTGGCGACCTTCGCCGACGCCGTGTCGGCCGGCTTCGAGCCGGACCGCGATCTGGAGCACGTTGGGCTCGCCAACCAGACGACGATGCTCTCGTCCGAATCGCTCGCGATCGCCGGGAAGATCCGCGACGCGATGGCCGAGCGCTGGGGCGAGAGCGCGATGGCCGAGCGCTTCCGCTCCTTCGACACGATCTGCAGCGCGACCCAGGACCG
>Ga0070671_100001352_pt1 | contig 18364 bp, 18 predicted proteins | sample KBSS73metaG_FD_65341 | JGI IMG/M metagenome (GOLD analysis project Ga0070671, IMG submission 65341) | Switchgrass rhizosphere microbial communities from Kellogg Biological Station, Michigan, USA - KBS S7-3 metaG | ecosystem: Host-associated > Plants > Roots > Rhizosphere > Soil ...
GCGTCGTCTGTCTGGGTGCGGCGGAGGGCAGGACGCCCTGCATCCCGACGCACTGGGGCCATTGGGTGACCACGGCGGATCATTCATTCGGGGTCAGTGGGTGACCAACGCGGATCACTCACTGACCAAGTCCCCGGGCGGTTGCGGTGTCCTGCCCATGGGAACCGAACTTTGTCGCGTTGGCGGGCCGTGAGCCCGCCAACGCGACAAAGATCGGGATGTGACCCTCGACGATGACGCCCGGCGCCTCCTCGACGGGCGGAACTTCGGGCACCTCGCGACGTTGCTGCCGGACGGGTCGCCCAAGGTGGAGCCCGTGTGGGTGGCGCGCGAGGGCGACCGCGTGCTCGTGGCGACCGACGGCAAGTCGATCAAGGCACAGAACGTGGCGCGCGACGCCCGGGTCGGCCTGTCGGTGATCGCCGACGACAACCCCTACGACCAGGTCCTCATCCGCGGTCGCGTGGTCGAGCGCCGCGACGACGACGACCTGGCGTGCCTCGATGCCATGTCCGTCAAGTACCTCGGTGAGCCGTTCGGCCGTCGCCGGTGGTCGAAGCGACTCGTCCTCGTGATCGAGCCGAGCATCGCCCGTTCGTACCGTTCCACGCTGCAGCACCACCCGGAGGGGAAGCCATGACGATCCGCATCGACCGCCACGACGACGGGGTCGCCGTCGTGACCATGCACCACCCGCCGGTCAACGCCATCACGGTGGCGGACACGTGGGCGATCCGCGACGCCTTCGCCGAGCTCGGCGCCGACGAGAGCGTCCGCGTCGTGATCCTCACCGCCGAGGGCAAGGGCTTCAACGCCGGGATCGACATCAAGGAGATGCAGTCGTCGCCCGGCTTCGAGCACCTCCTCGGTTCGGGGGCGGCGTGCTTCGAGGCGTTCGACCAGATCTACCGCACGCCGGTGCCGGTGATCGCGGCCGTCAACGACTTCTGCATGGGCCTCGGCGTCGGGCTCGTCGGGAGCTGCGACATCCTGATCGCCTCGACCACCGCGCGCTTCGGCCTGCCCGAGGTCGACAACGGCGCCCTCGGGTGCGCGTCGCACCTCGCCAAGCTCGTGCCGCCGATGAAGCTGCGCCAGATGGTCCTCACCTGCGAGCCCGTCACCGCCGAGCAGCTCCACGAGTGGGGCACCGTCTACAAGCTCACCGAGCCCGAGGAGCTGATCACCGTCGCCCTGGAGACGGCGCGCTCGATCGCCCAGAAGAAGGCGCGCGTCGTCAAGGCCGCCAAGCTCGGGCTCAACCACATCGACACGTTCGATCTCGCCGCCAACTACCGGCTGGAGCAGGGCTTCACCTACGAGCTCAACCTGTACGGCGACGGGTCGCAGGCGCGCGACGAGTTCGTCCGCGGCGAGCGCATCGTCACCCGTTGATGGGACGGCTCGACGGCAAGGTCGCCATCGTCACCGGGGCGGCGCGCGGCATCGGGGAGGCGACGGCGCGCCTGTTCGCGACGGAGGGGGCGAACGTCGTGCTGGCCGACAAGCGCGACGACGTGGGGGAGCACGTCGCGGCGTCCATCGGTGATCGAGCGCGGTACGTCAGCCTCGACGTCACCGACGAGCGGGCGTGGACCGATGCGGTCGCCGGCACCATCGAGTGGTTCGGCGGCGTCGACGTGCTCGTGAACAACGCCGGCATCATGCGGATCGCCCCGCTGCTCGAGTGCGACCTGGAGACGTTCCGCAAGGTGCTCGACACCAACCTGGTCAGCGCGTTCCTCGGCATGCGCGCCGTCGCTCCTTCGATGCAGCAGCGGGGCGGCGGCTCCGTCGTGAACTTCTCCTCGCCGCAGGGCCTCGAGGGCCGGTACGGCATGCCGGCCTACACCGCGTCGAAGTTCGGCGTGCGCGGTCTCACACGGACGGCCGCCATCGAGCTCGGCCCGCTCGGCATCCGCGTCAACGCCGTCGTCCCCGGACCGACGCGCACGGCCATGACCACGCGCCAGGGCTGGTCCGACGACGACTACGACGCCGCCTACGGGAGCTACCCGTTGCAGCGCATGGCGGCGGCCGAGGAGATCGCCGCGGTGTGCCTGTTCCTCGCGTCCGACGAGTCGTCGTACTGCACGGGCGCCGACTTCGTGGCCGATGGGGGCGTCACCGCCGGGAAGCCCCGGGAGTGAGTCGCACCGTCCTCGTCACGGGCGGCGGTCGCGGCTTGGGCCGCGCCATCAGCGTCGCGTTCGCCGCCGCGGGCGAGCGGGTCGTCGTGATGGGCCGCACCGCAGCGGCCTGTGACGAGGTGGTGGCCGCCATCGCCGACGCCGGGGGCACGGCGTTGGCGGCGCCCGGCGACGTGTCGGTCGCGGCGGACCGGGCACGCGTGGTGGACGCCGCCGTCGCCGCGTTCGGCGGCATCGACGTGCTCGTGAACAACGCGGGCATCCTCAAGCCGCGGCGCACGGCGAAGCTCACGGAGGAGGAGCTCGACGAGGTCCTCGCCGTGAACCTCAAGGGCCCGTTGTTCCTGAGCCAGCTCGTCCTGCCCCACTTCGAGCGGGCCGGCGGTGGCGTGATCGTGAACATCAGCGCCCTCGGCGCGTTCCAGCCGATGAGCCCGCTCGGCGCCTACTGCGCCGTCAAGGCGGCCATGGTGAACTGGACGACGACGATGGCGCACGAGTGGGCGCCGCTCGGCGTCCGGGTGAACGGCCTCGTGCCCGGCCCGATCGCGACGGACATGATCCTGCCGGTCGACCGCGCGCAGCGGGACGCGTTCGTCGCCGAGATGGGCGCCAACACGCTCCTCGGCCGCCTCGCCGAGCCCGAGGAGCTCGTCGGCGGCGTCCTGTTCCTCGCCGGCCCCGAGTCGGCCTGGATGACCGGGCGATCGCTGTTCTTCGACGGGGGCATGTTGAAGTAGGGCGGGCGACAGACGCGCGTCAGACGATCCTGATTCGCTCGCAATACTTCCGAAGACGTATCGAAACACCGCTGAACTTGTCTGTCGAGCAGTGATGTCCGACACGGCGAGCGCCTCGTACCTGCTCCCGCCGGCTGCCTATCGGGCGGCCGACTGGTACGAGCGGGAGCAGGCGGCGCTGTTCACGCCCCGATGGGCACTGGTGGCCGCCGCATCCGAGCTGTCCGAGCCGGGCGACTTCGTCACCGTGACGGTCGGTCGGGCGCCGCTGCTCGTGGTGCGCGGCGGCGACGGCGAGCTGCGCGCCTTCCACAACCTCTGCCGCCACCGTGGCATGCAGCTGCTCACCGGCGCCGGTCGGTGCGAGCGGACGATCGACTGCTTCTACCACCAGTGGCGCTACGGCCTCGAAGGTGACCTGCGCGTCGTGCCGCAGCGCAAGGAGCAGTTCCCCGAGCTGGACACCGCCGACTGGGGGCTGCTGCCGGCGGCGGTCGGCGTGTGGGAGGGGATGGTGTTCGCGCACCCCGATGCCGACGCGCCGCCGCTCGCCCGCACGCTCGCCGGCCTCGCGGACAGCATCGGCAGCTACCGGCCCGGTGCGCTCGCCCAGGTCGCGAAGGTCGAGCTCGACGCCGCGTGCAACTGGAAGCTGTTCGTCGAGAACCACATCGACGTGTACCACCTCTGGTACCTGCACGAGCGCACCCTGGGCGACTTCGATCACACCCGCTTCGAGCACTGGCAGGTGGGGCGCGACTGGTTCAGCTACGAGCCGGTGCGCAGCGGTCACGCGTCCGACGCTGCGCTCACCGCCGGCACCATCGCCATCGGCCACCTCGACGACCGTGACCGTCACGGACTTGGTGCCCACCTCGTCTTCCCGAACCTCATGATCGCGACTGCGGCCGAGTTCGTGGCGACCTACGAGGCGATCCCGCTCGCGCCCGATCGGACGCGGATCGTGCTCCGGGTGCGGGCCGAGGCCGACGCCGACGCGGCGTCGTTGAGCGCGTCCGTGCAGTCGTTCATCCGCGAGGACATTCACGCCTGCGAGCAGGTGCAGGCGGGCATGGCGTCACCCGCGTTCTCCGTCGGGCCGCTCGCGGTGGAGCACGAAGCGCCCATCACCGCGTTCCACCGCAACGTCCTGTCGGCGGTCGGCGCGTGACGACGGCGACGTTCCTGCTCCCACCCGAGGCGTACTGGTCGACCGAGTGGTACGAGCGCGAGCAGCGCGAGCTGTTCGGCCGCACGTGGTCGTTCGTCGGTCCGCTCGACGACCTTCCGGCGGTCGTCGAGGTCGGCGGCCACGCCATCACCGTGCGGCGCGACGGCGACGGCGTCATCGCCGGCGAACCGGCGACGGCCGACGTGTGGGCCGGCTTCGTGTTCGTCCACCCCGATGCCTGGACGGCCGACCCGCTCGACGCGTGGTTGGGCGAGCTGCCCGCCCACATCGGGGCGTTCCGGCCCGAGCGGCTCGTGGAGGTGGCGCGCCGCCGCTTCGAGGTGGCGGCCAACTGGAAGCTCTACGTCGAGAACCACATCGACGTGTACCACCTCTGGTACCTGCACGAGCAGAGCCTCGCCGCCTACGACCACCCGAACCATCGCTGGCGCAGCTGCGGTGACCACTGGGTGTTCTACGAGCCGCCCCGCCCGGGCGTCGCCGACGCCGCCCAGTTCGTCCGCGGCTTCCCGCCGATTAGCCACATCGGGCGCGACGACTGGGGCTCGGGCGCCCACCTCGTGTTCCCGAACCTGCCGTTCGCGACCGGCGCCGGCTTCTTCATGACGTACCAGTGCATCCCGCGTGGCCCGGAGCACACGACGATCGACCTCCGCGTGCGCGCCGAGCCCGGTACCGATCACGACGTCGACGGCTTCCTCGCCATGGTCTCGACCGTGCTGCACGCCGAGGACGGCGCCGCGTGTGAGCAGATCCAAGCCGCGCTGCGTTCACCCGCGTTCGGCGTCGGACCGCTCGCATCGCAGCACGAGCTGCCCATCACGCGCTTCCACGAGAGCGTCCTCGCCCGGATGGACGAGCCATGACGCGCACGTGGGAGAGCGAGGCGTGGCCCGACCTGCGCGACCTGGCGACGGAACCCGAGGTCGGCCTCGTGCCGGTCGGCGCCACCGAGCAGCACGGGCCGCACCTGCCCACGGGCACCGACACCATCATCGCCACCGCGCTCTGCAACGGCGTGTCCGACCGGACCGGCGCGCCCGTGCTCCCCGCCATCCCGGTGGCGTGCAGCTACGGGCACGGCACCGAGCTGCCGGGCACCCTGTCGCTCTCGCCCGAGCTGCTGGCCGCCGTCGTGCGCCAGTACGCCGAGTGGGCGGCGACGTCGGGCCTCACGCGGCTGCTGTTCGTCAACTCGCACTTCGGCAACTCGGCCGCGCTCGGCATCGCGACCGACCACCTCCGGCTGTTCCGGCCCGACCTCCAGGTCGGCGTCGTCGACTGGTGGAGCCTCGACCCGGTCGTGGCACGCGAAGCGGTGCTCGACGGCGACGACGTCCATGCGCACCGCGCCGAGACCTCGCTGATGCTCGTCGTCGCGCCCGAGCTCGTGCACCTCGATCGCATCACCGGTGCCGACGATCCCGACCGCACCGCGGATCTGGTCTTCCGCTACACGGCGCCGGCCCTGTCGACCAACGGCGTGACCGGTCGACCGTCGGAGGCGACCACCGAGCTCGGCCAGCTGCTGCTCGACCGCACCATCGACGCCATCGCCGCCCGCGTCGAGCGGGGCCGCCACGAGAAGCCGCCGCTCGGTCCTGCGCCCATCCCCCCGCTCACGCCCCACTGACCCGCCTCACTGACCCGCCCCACCCCGAGTCTCTCCCGCCTCACCCACCCCGAGTCTCTCCCGCCTCACCCACCCCGAGTCTCTCCCGCCTCACCCACCCCGAGGAGCCGCATGGACACGACCCGCCCCATCGAAGCCGAGCACCAGGCACTCGCGGAGTCGCTCGCGGCGCGGGGCGTCGAGTACGCGCTCGGTGGCTTCATCGACATCACCGGCCGGGCCAAGTCGAAGGTCGTGCCGATCGGGCACCTGCCGAACCTCCTCGCCGGCTCCGAGCGCTACACGCCCCGGGGGATGGGCGACCTCGGGCAGATGACGCCGAACGAGGACGAGTGCGTCGCCATGCCCGACCCGGCCACGTTGCAGATCTGCCCGTGGGACACCCGCTTCGCGTTCATGGCCGCCGACCTCCTCTACGGCGGCACCGAACCGTTCGCGCACTGCACCCGCTCGATGCTCAAGCGCCAGGTCGAGGCCGCGGCGGCCGAAGGTTTCGTCATGAACCTCGGCGTCGAGGTCGAGCTGTACGTGTTCAAGCCCGAGTCACTCGACCGGACCGACGGGTACCTCGTCCCGATGGCGCGCTCCGGCGAGCTGAAGCCGACGCCCGCGTACGACGTCGAGGCGGCGATGGACGCCATCGACTTCCTCGGTCCCATGGCCAAGTACCTGGAGGAGACCGGCTTCGGCATCTTCAGCTTCGACACCGAAGGCGGCGACGCGCAGTACGAGTTCGACTGCACGTACGCCCCGGCGTTGGAGATGGCCGACCGGCTCACGTTCTTCCGCCTCATGGTCAAGCAGGTGGCCAAGCAGGCCGGGCTCATCGCCAGCTTCATGCCGAAGCCGTACACGTCGTCGTGGGGCTCGGGTGCCCACTTCAACATGAGCCTCGCCGACGTCGAGACCGGCGCCAACCTCTTCCGCGACGCGGCGGACCTGCGGGGCAAGGGCTGGAGCAAGACGGCCTACTCGTTCGTTGCCGGCATCATGCGCCACGCCCAGGCGCTGGCGGCGGTGGCGACGCCGACGGTCAACTCGTACAAGCGGTTGGCCCCCCGTCTCGCCGACGGCAGCGTCTCGTGGGCGCCCGTGTTCGCCGCCTACGGCGACAACAACCGTTCGTGCATGTTGCGCCTGCCCCGCAATCGTCCCGCAGTCGAGAACCGCGCCGTCGACTCGGCCGCCAACACCTACATCACCGCCGCGCTGATGCTCGCCGCCGGCCTCGAGGGCGTGCGCCAGAACCTCGACCCGGGCGAGCCCATCGAGGATCTCACCTACGACTGGGGCGCGACGTCCGACAGCGCGGTGCGGCTCCCGCGCACCTTGCTCGAGGCGATCGAGGCGTTCGAAGCCGACCCGCTCGTGCACGAGACGTTTCCGTCGCAGTTCGTGTCGGCGTACTCGGCCATGAAGCGCGCCGAGTGGGACGAGTACCACACCGCTGTCAGCGCATGGGAACGCGACAAGTACCTCCTGATGTTCTGATGCAGACCGTCGCCATCCTCGCCGGGCGCCAGCCCGAGCATCGCTACTCGCTCCAGCGCGGCTACGTCGACGCGGTCTGGGCGCTGGGCGCCGTCCCCCTGGTGCTCACGCCCCCGCCGCTCGATGCGCCGCTCGACGACTTCCTCGCGGTGGTCGTCGGCTGCGACGGCGTGCTCATCAGCGGTGGAGGCGACGTCGACCCGTCGGCCTACGGTGAGACGCCACGCGACGACCTGATGGAGGTCGACGCCGCGCGCGATCGTGCCGAGATCGCCGTCGTGCACGCGGCGATGGCTGCCGACCGCCCGGTGCTGGGCATCTGCCGCGGGCACCAGGTGCTCGCCGTGGCGCTGGGCGGCGCGCTCCACCAGGACCTCGACGCCGCCGGCTACGGCACGCGCCATTGGGAGGAGGAGCGCCAGCACCAGCCGGTGCACGCCGTCCTGGCCGACCCCGGCTCGTTGGCCCAGCGGGTGCTCGGCGGCACCACCGTCGTCAACTCGATCCACCACCAGGCCGTGCGCGATCCGGGGCCGCTGCTGCGGGCGCGGGCGTGGAGCGAGGACGGTGTCATCGAGGCGGTCGAAGGCGAGGGCGTCCTCGGCGTGCAGTGGCATCCCGAACGCCTCGCTCACATCGACGTTCGCCACCTCGCGCCGTTCGCCTGGCTGTTGGAGGCCGCGTGACCACGGCGGTCGTCACCGGGGCGAGCCGAGGCATCGGCCGCGGGATCGCGGTCGCCCTCGCCGAGGCCGGTTGCGACATCGTTGTCGGCTACCACGCCGACGTCGCCGGCGCCGAGACGACGGCTTCTGCCGTGCGCGCGACCGGCCGGACCGCGGTGACGGTCGCCGGCGACGTCGCCGACGTCACCACGTCGGCGGCGCTGCTCGGCGCCGCGATCGATGTCGTCGGCGGCCTCGACCTCTGGGTGAACAACGCCGGCGTCTCCGCGCTCGCGCCCGTGGTCGACACGAAGGTCGACGAGCTGACGCGGATGATCGACGTGAACCTCGTCGGCACGTTCCACGGGTTGCAGACGGCGGCGCGCTGGTTCCTCGACGAGGGCCGGCCCGGTCGCATCGTCAACATCGCGTCCGAGCTCGGCGTCCAGGCGTTCAAGTACCTCGGCGCCTACTCGGCGACGAAGTTCGGTGTGGTCGGGCTCACCCAGGCCGCCGCCCTCGAGCTCGCACCGGCGGGCATCACCGTGAACGCCGTGTGCCCGGGCACGGCCGAGACGGACATGGTGCTCGCCGAGCGGGCGAGCGAGGTGGTCGTCACCGGCCTCGCGCCCGACGCGGTGCGCGCCTCCTACCTCGACGGCATCCCCGCCGGTCGCTTCTGCACGCCCGAGGACGTCGGCGCCCTCGTCGCGTGGCTGGCCAGCCCCGGCGCCGCCTACGTCACGGGTCAATCGCTCTGCGTCAACGGGGGCTCGGTCCTCCGTTGATCACACCGCCGCATCCAACTGAAGGAGCCTTCGTGAGGAAACCGACCCCCGCTCGTCGTCGCTTGGCCGCCCTGGGCGTGCTGCTCGCGATCACTGCCGCTGCGTGCGGCAGCTCGTCGAAGTCGAGCAGCGGCAGCGCGAACGCCACGCCGGCCGGCCAGCAGTCGGACGTGATCAAGCTGGCGTACAACGCCGACATGCAGGTGCCCGACCCGGACATCTTCTACGAGATCGAGGGCAACTCGGTCACGACGTCGGTCTACGAGGGTCTCGTCCGCTACAAGCCGAACTCGACCGACATCGAGGGGGCCATCGCCGAGAGCTACACCAAGTCCGACGACGGCACCACCTACACGTTCAAGATCCGCAGCGGCGTGAAGTTCCACGACGGCACCCCGGTCGATGCGGCGGCGGCCAAAGCCAGCTTCGAGCGGCGCACGCAGGTCAACTCGGCGCCGGCCTACATGCTCGCCGACGTCGACCACTACGAGACGCCCGACGCATCGACGTTCGTCGTGAAGCTCAAGCATCCGGTGTCGCCGTTCCTGGACTACCTGGCGGCTCCGTACGGGCCGAAGCTCGTGAGCCCGAAGGTGCTCACCGACCACGCCGGCTCGGACTTCGCGCAGAACTGGCTGAAGACGCACGACGGCGGCACCGGCCCGTTCGCCATGGCCGACTTCGTGCCGGGCGACCACTACACGCTCAAGCGCTTCGACGACTACTGGGGCGGTAAGCCGGCGGTGTCGGAGATCGACATCTCGATCATCCCCGACATCTCCACGCAGCGGCTCAAGCTCGAAGCCGGTGACCTGAGCATGATCCTGCACGGCCTGTCGCTGAGCGACGTGGCCAGCTTCGAGAAGAACTCGAAGTTCCAGGTGCAGCGCTTCCCGGCGATGTTGAAGACGCTCGTGTTCGTCAACGAGAACAAGGGCATCTTCGCCGACCAGGCCCTGCGGGTGGCGCTCGCCTCGGCCATCGATCGGGCGTCCATCACCAAGAACGTCTACGGCGACAACGGCACGACGTCCAAGCAGATCTACCCGGCGGGCGAGCTGCCCGACTCGATGGCCAAGGACGACGCGCCGTACGACATGTCGAAGCTGCAGGCGCTCGTGAAGGGTCTCAAGAGCAAGAAGGTCGATCTCGGCTACTCGAGCGACGACGCCCGCAACCAGCGCGCGGCCGAGCTCATCCAGACCGAGCTGCAGGCGGCCGGCCTCGACGTCACCACGCGAGGCATCCCGATCGCCCAGGTGTTCGACCTGCCCAACCACCCCGACCAGGCACCCGACCTGCTGTTCGCGGCGGTCAACCCCGACGCTGCGCACCCCGACACGTGGGCCCGCATCTTCATGAGCTCGGCCGGTTCGCTGAACTGGCTGCAGTGCAAGGTGCCGGCCGCCGACGCCGCCATGGACGCCGGTCTGGCCGAGACCGACGACGCCACGATGAAGGCCGACTACGGCAAGGCGGGCGACCTGCTCACCGCATCGGGCTGCTTCGTCACCATCTCCGACGTGAAGGAGGTCGTCGTGGCCCGTGCCGGCTACACCAACTTCGTCCACCAGCCGCCGACGCTGTTCACCGTCCGCTTCGGTGATCTGAAGCTGGGGTCGTAGCCGTGACGGCCGTCGCCTCGGAGCAGGCGATCACGACGACGGGCCCGGCCGGTGCCGGCCGGCCCCTCGTCGCCATCGCCGACCTGCACGTCACCTTCCAGCGCCGCGGGCGTGACGTGCGGGCGCTCCGAGGCGTCGACCTGACCATCGCGCCCGGTGAGATCCTCGGCGTCGTCGGGGAGTCGGGCTCCGGCAAGAGCGTGCTCGGGCTCTCGATGCTGGGCTTGCTGCCGACCGAACCGGCGCCCACCATCGAAGGCGGGATCGAGGTCTGCGGCGTCGACCTGCTGCGGGCCGATCACGACGAGCGGCGGCGGTTGCGGCGCCGTCACCTCGGTGCCGTGTTCCAGGACCCGATGACGTCGTTGAACCCAACGATGCGCGTCGGTCGCCAGCTCGCCGAGGTCGCCGGCACCGAGTCGGAGGCGATCCGCCTGCTCGACGCCGTGGGCGTGCCCGAACCGAAGCGGCGCCTGCGCAGCTTCCCGCACGAGCTGTCGGGCGGGTTGCGCCAGCGCGTGATGATCGCCATGGCCGTCGCGGGGGAGCCGTCCCTCGTCGTCGCCGATGAGCCGACGACCGCGCTCGACGTCACGGTGCAGGCCCAGATCCTCGAGCTGCTCGCCCACCTCCGCGACGAGCTGCACTGCAGCTTCGTGCTCGTGACCCACGACCTCGGTGTCGCCGCCCAGGTGTCGGACCGCATCGCCGTGCTCTACGGCGGGCGCCTCGCCGAGGTCGGGCGCGCGTCCGACGTGCTCAACCGGCCCGCCCATCCCTACACGATCGGCCTGCTCCGGTCGCGGCTCACGCTCGACGCCCGCCGCGTCGGTCCGCTGCCCACGCTCGTCGGCGAGCCGCCCGACCCGCGGGCGCACCCACCGGGATGCGCGTTCGCGCCTCGGTGCACGGTGCGGACCGACGACTGCGACACCGCGCCACCCGTGCTCGTGTCGGCCATCCGCCACGCGGGAACGGCGGCGTGCATCCGGCTCGACACGCCGGTGGCGGAGCCGGAGGCGTCGTCGATGGTGTGGCCGCCGGTGGCCGCCGAGCCAGGCGTCGTGCCCGCGGTGCGGTTGACGGCCGTCTTCAAGGACTTCACGCTCAAGCAGGGGTGGCGCAAGCGCGACACGCTCCACGCGCTCCGCGGCATCGATCTCGAGATCGCCGAGGGCGAGGCCGTCGCGCTGGTGGGCGAGAGCGGTTGCGGCAAGTCGACCTTGTTGCGCGCCGTCGCCGGGCTCCACGACATCGACGACGGCGCCATCGCCCTCGGTCCGGGCGCCCGTCCGCAGATGGTGTTCCAGGACGCGGGGGCCTCGCTCACGCCGTGGCTCACGGTCGGGGAGCTCATCGGCGAGCGACTGCGGTCCGAAGGCCTCGGGCGCGCCGAGCGCGACGCCCGCGTGCTCGAGTCGCTGCGGCTCGTCGGCCTCCCGGCCGAGGTGGCCGGCGCGAAGGCGGGGCAGCTGTCGGGCGGGCAACGCCAGCGGGTGGCGCTGGCACGCGCCACCGTCGTGCCCCCCGAGGTGCTGCTGTGCGACGAGCCGACGAGCGCGCTCGACGTGTCGCTGGCGGCGACGGTGCTCAACCTGCTCGGCCGCCTCCGTCGCGAGCTCGGCATGGCCATGCTGTTCGTCACCCACGACCTCGGTGCGGCGCGCGTCGTCGCCGATCGCATCGCCGTCATGTACCAGGGCGAGATCGTCGAGGTCGGGCCGGCCGAGCAGATCGCGACGGCGCCGACGCACCCCTACACGCGGGCGTTGCTCGCCGCGGTGCCCGGCATCACCGTGCCCGACGTCGAGCCGCCGGTCGCGGCCGAGGCTGCCGTCGCCCGTGGCGACGGCGCGCCGAAGGCGAAGCCGGTCGAGCCCGTGGGGCCGCCGTCGAAGGACCGCTTCGGTCGCAAGCGGCGGGGCCGCCGCCGGCCCCGCGTCGCCGCGCTCGACGCCGTCGCGCTGGCCGCCGTGCTGGTGGTCACGTTGATGGTGTTCGTCACGCCGTGGCTCGCGCCACACAGCGCGACCAGACCGATCGGCGAAGCCTTCCTGCACCCGTTCCACGGCTCGGTGTTCGGCACCGACGAAGTGGGCCGCGACGTGTTCTCCCGCGTGCTGTTCGGCTTGCGCACGAGCTGGCTCGCCGCCCTCGTCGTCATCGCGTCGGGGGTGCTCATCGGCGGGATCATCGGGCTGGTCGCCGGGGCCACCGGTGGCCTCGTCGACAACGTGCTGATGCGCATCACCGACGCGTTCCTGTCGCTGCCGGGTCCCATCCTCGCCATCGCGGTCGTCGCCGCGCTCGGGCCGTCGTTGTGGCACACGTTGCTCGCCGTGATGATCGTGTGGTGGCCGTTCTACGCCCGCATCGTGCGCGGGGAGATACGGGCGTTGGCCGCGCGACCACACCTGGAGGCGGCGCGCCTCGCCGGCGTCGGCCGCGTCCGACTCGCGGTGCGCCACCTGCTCCCCGGAGCCATCCCGGCCACCGTCGTCACCGCCAGCCTCGACGTCGGCAACCTCGTGCTCACGCTCGCCGCGCTGTCGTTCCTGGGCCTCGGCGCACCGGCGCCCGCACCGGAGCTCGGGGCCATGGCCGCTCGCGGCCTGCCGTACCTGCTCGAGCAGTGGTGGGTGCCGATCATCCCCGGCCTCGCCGTGATGTTCCTGGCGCTGGTGTCCAACCTCGCCGGTGACGGCCTGCGCGACCTGATGGGAGAGCGATGATCTCGTTCGTCTGGAAGCGCATCGCGGCCATGGTCGCGGTGCTGCTGGTGCTCGCGGCCGTCGTGTTCGTGCTGCAGCAGCTCACGCCGACGGACCCGGTGCACGCCATGCTCGGCGCCAACGCGTCGAAGGCGACGATCGCTGCCGAGCGCCACAAGCTCGGCTACGACCAGCCCTTGGTCAGCCAGTACATCGACTACGTCCGCGGCCTCCTGCACGGCGACATGAAGATGTCGTTGCGGACGCGGCGACCGGTCGCCACCGACCTGGGCCGGTACCTGCCCGCCACGCTCGAGCTCGCGCTGTTCGCACTGGTGGCGGCGGTGCTGTTGGGCGGCCTGCTCGGCATCGCGACGGCAGGGCGCTATCGAGGCGCGGGCGTGCTGCGCGTGGTGTTGCTCGGCGCGGCCTCGGCGCCGAGCTTCGTGCTGGCGCTGCTCGGCATCCTCCTCTTCTACCGGAAGCTCGGTTGGCTCCCGGCCACCGGTCGCTCGAGCGTGGCCGACGTCCCGTCCGGGCCCACGCGACTCCTGACGGTCGACGCCCTGCTCCACGGTCGCTTCGACGTGTTCACCGACGCGTTGAAGCACCTCGTGCTGCCCGGGCTCTGCGTGGCCATCGGCCCGGCCATGTCGATCGGCCGGGTGCTGCGCTCGAGCCTGGTCGACACCATGCGCACGGACTACGTGCGCACCGCGCGGTCGAAGGGCCTGCGGGAGTCGATCGTGCTCCTGCGCCACGCGCTGCGGAACTCGCTCGGCCCCGCGCTGTCGATGACCGGCCTGCAGGTCGGTCTCATGTTCGCGGGCGTCGTCGTGATCGAGCAGATCTTCGCCTGGCCCGGGATCGGCCTCTACACCGTGCAATCGATCCCGCGCACCGACTTCCCCGCCATCGCCGGGGTGACGCTCGTGCTCGGCGCCGGCTACGTGCTCGTGAACACGATCATCGACGTGTTGCAGGTCACGGCCGACCCGCGGATCGCGCTCTGAGGACGCGGCCCTGGTGGGGCCGCGGACCGTCGGCGAGGTCGAACACCGTGCTCCCGCGCACGAGCGTGCGCACCACGCGCGCGCCGAGCTGCCGACCGATGAACGGCGACGATCGATGGCGACACCACAGCGCGTCGGGGCTGACCGTCCACGCCGCGTCGAGGTCGACGAGGGCGATGTCGGCGTCGTAGTCACGGACGATCGCGCCCTTCCCCGGCAGGCGCAGCAGCCGGGCGGCGGCGGTCGTCAAGTGGGCCACTTGGGCGAGCGTCATCCGGCCGGAGGAGAGCAGCACGGCGAGCGTGGTCTCCACCCCGGCCACGCCGGCCCATTCGCCGCGCCGTTCGGGCGGGCAGGGCGAGTGGTCGGACGCGATGGCGTCGACCGCCCCGTCGAGCACGTGCCGCCACAGCGCCTCCTGGTTGGCGGCATCGCGGATGGGCGGCGTGCAACGCGCGTGCGGGTCGGCCGTGGTCGTGAGGGAGAGGTAGTGCGGGCAGGTCTCGACCGTGACGTTCGGCCACCGCCGGGCTTCGTCGACCGCCGCGGCCGCCGAGACGTGCACGACGTGGAGTCGCGCGCCGTCCGCTCGCGACGCCGCCCAGCCGATGGCGGCGACCTCCGATTCGGCCGTGTGGCCCAGCGCCTCCAGCTCGGCGTGCAGCGCGAGCGGCAGGCCGTGACGGTGCGCCGCGGCGAACCCGGCGACGAGCGTCGGCTCGTCGACGGCGGGGAAGTCGTCCCATCCGCTCGGACAGGCGAACGCCTTGAAGCCGACGACCCCCGCCGCGGCGAGGTCGTCGAGGTGGTCGACCGACCCGGGCACCAGCCCGCCCCACAGCGCCACGTCGACGCGGCTGCGGGCGCGCGCGGCGTCGACCTTCGCCTCGGCGAGCGCCGCAGTGGTCGTCGGCGGATCCGAGTCGATGGGCATGTCGACGATCGTCGTCACCCCGCCCGCGGCCGCGGCCGCGCTCCCCGCGTCGAAGCCTTCCCAGTCGGACCGACCGGGCTCGTCGAAGTGGACGTGGCCGTCGACCATGCCCGGAAGCACGGCGAGGCCGCCGGCGTCGATGACCTCGGCCCCCACGGTCTCCGCGGTGCCCGGCGCCATGATGTCGACGATGCGCTCACCGGCGATGACCACGTCGGCCGGGCGGTCGATCACGAACCCGCCGCGGACGACGACCGTCACCAGTGCGGCGCGCCGAGCTCAGCCGTGAACTTCGGCCACACCTCGGGATCGTGGCCCGGCACGAGCCGGTAGCCCTTCTCGGCGGCGATGGCCTTGAGCCGCCGGATCGGCTCGATGGTGTCCTCCGCCTCGCAGTTGATGAAGCCACCGACGGCCAGCTCGTCGTCGATGTTCTCCTGGAGGTCGGCGGCGTCGAAGGCGAACACGAAGCCGGGGATGCCGAGGTCGTCGGCCAGCCCGCTCGAGAGCGTGACCATGAAGCTCTGGTGGCCGGGCGTGTGGCCGTAGGTCGGCAGGGCGACGACACCGGGCGCCAGCTCGACCTCGCCGTCGGCGAGCTGCCAGTCGATCGAGGGGTCGTCGTAGTCGATGCGGAAGAGCCCGTGGTGCTCGGGGTCGGGATGGCCGTGCAGCCCGTACTCGAGGTCGCGGCGCTGGCAGTGCACGGGCACCTTGCCGGCGAAGTGGCGCAGGCCGCCGGCGTGGTCGTTGTGGAGGTGCGAGAGACCGACCATCACCACGTCGGCGGGGTCGACGCCCACGAGCTCGAACGTCGCCTCGACGGAGTCCCCGGCGACCGGTGGCAGGATCGCCTCGATGCCGTGGTTGCCCCCGTGGAACCGCCGGTAGAGCCACGGGTCGCGGATCAGCGGGTCGTTGAAGCCGGTGTCGAGCAGGAGCCACCCGCCGTCGAGCTCGAGGAGCACGCCGGGCACCGGCTCCTTGAGGCGGATCGACGGATCGGCGCCGTGCACCGAGATCGACTTCGGCAGGTCCTCCCAGCCGAAGGTGAGGGGGATCACCCGGCGGACCGTCATGCGAGGTGGGCGGCGAGGGCGCGGTAGCCCGCAACGCCGTTGACGAGCGACTCGAGCGTGATGTGCTCGTCGACCTGATGGGCGATGTGCTCGAGGCCGACGCCGAAGCCGATCGTGGGGATGCCGAGGAGCCCGGCGGTCAGCGAGCCGTTGGTGCAGAACGAGTAGTGCGTCGGTGTCGGGTCGAGGCCGGCTTCGGTGAGCGCGGCGGCGGCCTTGACCACGGCGTCGCTCGATTCGTGGGTCCACCAGGCGTGGCAGAACTCGGGGGCGTCGAAGGTGGCGCCCGTCCACGTGGAGAACGTGGCGTCGACGAGGCCGACCTGCAGCGCCGGTTGCTCGGGCCAGCTGGCCCAGGCGCGGGTGGCGGCGTCGGTGAGCAGCTCGCACACCGACTCGGGCGTCTCGCCGGGAAGGAAGCGGCAGTCGAAGCGCGCTTCGGCGTAGCCGGGCACCGTCGACACCGAGGGATAGGGACGTGACGCGAGATCGATGCACGTGAGATCGCGCCGGCCGAGCTTCGGGTGGGTCGGATGGGTGATCCGACCGGCTTCGACGACGAGGGCGGCGAGCGCTTCGGCGGCGTTGAGCCCCTCACGGGCGTGACCGGCGTGGCAGGCCCGACCGGTGACGCGCACGGACACCTTCGCCCGGCCCCGCTGGCCGATGCCGAGCCGGGTGTCGTTGGGCTCGCTGGTGACGACCACGTCGGGGCGGAACGTCTCGACCACGCCGGCGAGGGCCTGACCCTCCATCGCCTCCTCGCAGACGCTCGCGACGACGGCCACCTGGCCGCGGATCCGCCCCGTCCGCAGCGCCGAGCCGACGCCCTGGATGGCGGCCGCGATCGAGCCCTTCTGGTCGCAGATGCCGAGTCCGTAGAGGCGGCCGTCGCGGATGAGCCCGCCGAAGGGATCGACGGTCCAGCGGTCGATCGAGTGCAGCGGGATGGAGTCGATGTGGCCGTCGATGAGCAGGCGGGGGCCGTCGCCCATCCCGGCGATCCCGATGGCGTTGCCGGCGGCGTCGATGCGCACCTCGTCGAAGCCGGCGTCCTCCATGGCGGTGACGGCGAGCCGCACGGCCGCCTCTTCGGAGCCGGACTCGCTGCGCGTCATCGCGAGGAGGCGGGCGAGCTCGATCACGTCGGTGTCGACGGAGGTGGACACGCCGTGACCCTACGGAACGGATGTTTCCTCACGGTTTCGTAGAGTCATCGAAATGATCGAATGCGCGGCATGACGTTGGAGGAGCGGTTGGCCGCCTTCGTGGGCCAGCCGGTGGGGGCGCCCGGTCCGGCCGTCGGGCCCGATCCGGTGAACCAGCCGATGATCCGTCACTGGGCCGCGGCGTTCGAGGACGCCAACCCCGTGTACACCGACCCGGAGGCCGCCGCCCGGTCGCGGTTCGGCGCGATCGTGGCCCCGCCGCTGATGCTGTCGACGTGGACGATGGCCACGGTGCAGATCACGGGCATCGCCGAGCGGGGTGGCTCGCCCGTGGCGTCCGACGGCAGTGGCGCCATCGCGGTGTTGGACGAGGCGGGGTTCGTGGCGACCAGGGCCGTGAGCTCGACGACCGAGATCGTGCGCTACCTCGGTCTCGGTGAGACCGTGTCGTCGTCGACGGTGATGGCGTCGATCTCCGACGAGAAGCGTACGAGTCTCGGACCTGGGCACTTCCTCACGTGGGTCACGACGTACATCGACGGTGCGGGCGAGGTCGTCGGCACGCACGAGTTCTGCATCCTGAAGTTCAGGCCGGCGTGATCGCCGTGGGGGACGAGCTCCCGCCGCTCGAGCTCGAGATGACCGCCACGCGCATCGTCGCCGGCGCGCTCGCCACGCGCGACTTCATGCCGGTGCACCATGACCGCGCCTACGCCAACCAACAGGGCGCGCCCGACATCTTCCTGAACATCTTCTCGACGAACGCCTACTGCAGCCGGTTCCTCACCGACTGGGCCGGACCGGACGCCGTGGTGAAGCGCCTGGCGGTGCGCCTCGGCGTGCCGGTGTTCCCCGGCTCGGTGTTGCGGTTCACTGGCGTGGTGAGCGCCGTCGACGGGCCCGAGGTCGAGGTGACCTTCCGAGGCACCAACGACCTCGGCGACCACGTCACCGGCGTGGCTGTCGTACAGCTCCCCTAGGAGCGCGCGCTTCGTTCTTTGTGGCTCTCCTGACTGTTGTGTGGGCGGGTCATGGGCGTCCGGGGAGGTCGGGTCGGTAGCCGCCGAGGGCGAGCATGGCTAGGGCGATGAGCGCCTGGGGGTTCTTGAATCCGAACGCCAGGCGGGTGAGGAGCCGGATCTTGGTGTTGGTCGACTCGATCAGGCCTTGGGAC
>Ga0070671_100001353_pt1 | contig 18364 bp, 17 predicted proteins | sample KBSS73metaG_FD_65341 | JGI IMG/M metagenome (GOLD analysis project Ga0070671, IMG submission 65341) | Switchgrass rhizosphere microbial communities from Kellogg Biological Station, Michigan, USA - KBS S7-3 metaG | ecosystem: Host-associated > Plants > Roots > Rhizosphere > Soil ...
GAGGACGTGCGGCGCGGCATGCCCAAGACCACGGACGAGCGCGGCCCCGAGACGCCGGACGGTTGGAGGATCCAGCGGATATTCGCCCGCATGGCCGCGGACGCCGTCGGTGCCGAACAGCCGGGCGCGGTTACTTGCCACTGCTGATTCGCACCTGGACGGACGATGGTTCGATGCGCGTGACACCCGCTTCGGGCGACGAGTCGGCATGCACCGTGAGCGAGTACTGGCCCGGCCCGAGGCCGGCGAGATCGACGTAGGCGACGATGTCGTCGGCCTCGACGCGCGCGAGCGCCTCGCGGCTGCCGCGCAGCGTCAAGCCGACCGCCGATGGAATGGCCTGCGCCTCCAGGTTCGGCGCGACGTTGCGAAGATGGACGGGACGGCCCTGCAACGGTCGCTCGAGCGGCGCGGGCACGATCTGGACCGTGACCATCGCGGACCGCGTGTTCTTCAATCGGAGCGACGGATCGATCAACCCGAGAATCACGCTCTGATTGACCCGGTCGCGGGCGCCTGACACGGAAACCGGCTCGGTGAGCGCTTCAGTTACGCGCCTGACGGCGCTCTCCGGACCGATCACCTCGACTGTCTTTGGATCCGCGCTCAGCGCCCCGACGACGTAGCCCGGCGCCGGCCGGCCATCGACCGCCGGCACCACCGGCACCTGCCGCGACGCTGACGGCTCGAACGCCATCGCAAGCGCCGACGGCTGGACCTGTACGACCTCGACGCCGAACGGCACGCGCACCTGATCGGGCGTCAACGGAAAGAGCCGTCGTCCCGACCGGGCGCTCCGCAGGTCGAGAACGGCGATGACGTCGCCGGTGGATACCCGGCTGAGCGTTCCGGATGCGCCGCGCACGCGCACGTCGACGGTCGCGGGTACTTCGCCGGTCAGTTCCAGGCCCGCCGGCACCTGCTGCAGCTCGAGCGGAACGCGCAGCCCGCGCTCGACGATCTCTTCACCGGAGACGATCATCCACAGCAACAGCGCCAGCACCACCGACAGTACTTTCAAGCCGAGATGACGGAACGGCCAGATCGTCGCCATCAGGTGAGCTGCGCCTCACGCGTGGAGACGGGGGCCGATTTGCGCTGAAGCACCAGCGAGCGGAGCCGCGCCCGCAACGAATCGATGTCGAGCCCGCGTTCGATCTGCCCGTCGGCCACTATCGAGATCTTGCCGGTTTCTTCCGACACGACGATGGCGACCGAATCGTTCTCCTCGGTGAGGCCGAGGGCGGCCCGGTGACGCGATCCGAGATCCTTGCCGAGCTTGGGATTCACCGTCAGCGGAAGAAAGCAGGCGGCGGCCGCGACGCGATCGTCCTGCACGATTGCCGCGCCATCGTGGAGCGGCGACGACGGCTGGAAAATGCTGATCAGCAGATCGTAGGTGAGAACCGCGTCGAGCCGGATGCCGCCTTCGATATAGGTTCGCAAGCCCACCTGACGTTCGAGCGCGATGATGGCGCCGATGCGCTGCGACGACAGCATTCCTGACGCGACCACCAGCTCTTCGATCGATTCGGCCGCCGACTCGGCCTTCGCGAAATACCGGAAGAACGGCGCCCGCCCCAGATGGGCGAGGGCCCGGCGAATGTCGGACTGGAACAGCACGATGACCGCAAAGACGATATAGCCGACGAGATTGCGAACCACCCAGTTGACGGTTTCGAGATGGAACCACCGCGATCCGTAGAACAGCGCAACGATCGTGCTGCCGCCGAGAGCCATCTGCACCGCGCGCGTGCCGCGAATGAGTTTGAGCACCTCGTAGATCAGGATCGACACCACGAGGATGTCGACGAGGTCCCACCAGCCTATCGGCGTCCGGCGCAACAGCGATGTCAGCCACGTCATGGCTAATGGCGCCTTATCTCCTCGGCCACTCGGACGACCTGCACCATCTCCGCAACCGCATGCACGCGCACGATGTGCGCGCCGCCGAGGACGGCGGCGGTGACCGCCGCAGCCGTTCCCCAGTCGCGTTCGGGCGCGGGACGCCCTCCGAGGGCTTCGCGCATGAACGACTTGCGCGACGGCCCGACGAGAATCGGGCGGGCGAGCGCCACCGCAAGCTCCGGCAGCCGCGCCAGCACACCATAGCTGTGGGACGGCCGTTTGGCAAACCCAACGCCGGGGTCGACGATGATCCGCTCGATCGGCACGCCCGCTGCGGTGGCGAGGCTCACGCTTTCGCGCAGTTCGCCGGCGACATCGGCCATCAGGTCGTCGTAGACCGCCTCCACGCTCATGGTCCTCGGCGTGCCGCGTCCGTGCATGATAACGAGCGCGGCGCCGGCAGCCGCGACCACCTGCGACAGCTCGGGATCCCGACGCAGACCGCTCACGTCGTTCACCATCGCCGCGCCGGCCGAAAGCGCCACGCTCGCCACGGCGGCCTTCGACGTGTCGATCGACAGCGGAATGCGCAGCCGCCCGGCGAGCGCCTCAACGACCGGCATGACGCGATCGCGCTCGACGGCCGCAGATACCAGTTCGGCGCCCGGCCGTGTCGATTCGCCGCCGAGGTCGATGATATCCGCGCCGTCGGCCTCCATCCTCAGCGCTCGCGCCACGAACGCCCCGACATCGCACCCGGTCCGCGTGTCGGCGAACGAGTCAGGGGACACGTTCAGGATGCCCATGACGAGCGTGCGGTCGCCGAGGACAAGAGGGTCGCGGCCTGAAAGCGGGACGGTGTAGAGAGAACGGCGGGGCAGCATGAAATTAGGAATGAGGAATATGGAATTAGGAATTCAATTCCTAATTCCTAATTCCCGATTCCTAATTTCTCGTTGTCATTCCTGTGGCAGCGGTTTGTTCAACGAGGGCACGATCGGCGCGCGATGCGGGCGCGGGCGCTGTTCGTCTTCGTCGAGCGCCGGCCGCGTCGTGACCGGCTGCGGGTCGTCGAGCGGTAGACCGGCCGCAATGCGCTTGACCTGCTCGGCATCGAGGACTTCTCGCGCCAGGAGCGCGTCGGCCATCTTCAGCAGGACATCCTTGCTCCCGGTCAGCAGGGTGCGAGCGCGCTGGTAGTTGTCGGTCACGAAGCGCTTCACTTCCTGGTCGATCTTGAGCGCGGTGTCCTCGCTGTAATCCTGGTGCTGCGCGATCTCGCGGCCGAGGAAGATCTGTTCTTCCTTCTTGCCGAAGGTGAGCGGCCCCATGGCGTCGCTCATGCCCCACTCGCACACCATCTTTCGCGCCAGTTCGGTGGCGCGCTCGAGGTCGTTGCCGGCGCCCGTCGTCAGGCTGTCCATCGTGATCTCTTCGGCGATACGGCCGCCGAGCAGGATCGCGATCTGGTCGCTCAGGTAATCGCGCGAGTAGTTGTGCTTCTCGTCGGCTGGCAGCTGCTGCGTCAACCCAAGCGCCATCCCGCGCGGGATGATCGTGACCTTGTGAATCGGGTCGGCGTACGGCAGCAGCACGGTCAGCAGCGCATGGCCGGCCTCGTGGATGGCGGTGACCCGCTTCTCCGCGTCGCTGATGATCATCGAGCGACGCTCGGATCCCATCAGCACCTTGTCTTTCGCGAACTCGAAGTCGTGCATCCGCACGACCTTCTGGTTGTAGCGGGCCGCGTTCAGCGCCGCCTCGTTCACCAGGTTCGCCAGATCGGCGCCCGAGAATCCCGCCGACCCGCGCGCCAGGACCGCAATCTGCACATCGTCGGACATCGGGATCTTGCGCGTGTGGACCGCCAGAATCCCCTCACGGCCCTTCACGTCGGGACGGTTGACGACGATGCGGCGGTCGAAGCGGCCGGGCCGCAGCAGCGCCGGATCGAGTACGTCGGGACGGTTGGTGGCGGCCACGAGAATCACGCCTTCGTTCGACTCGAAGCCGTCCATCTCGACCAGCAGCTGGTTCAGCGTCTGTTCGCGCTCGTCGTGCCCGCCGCCGAGGCCGGCGCCGCGGTGGCGGCCGACCGCGTCGATTTCGTCGATGAAGACGATGCACGGCGCGTTTTTCTTACCCTGCTCGAAGAGATCGCGCACCCGCGACGCGCCGACGCCGACGAACATCTCGACGAAGTCCGACCCGCTGATGGAGAAGAACGGCACGTTCGCCTCGCCGGCGACCGCGCGCGCGAGCAATGTCTTGCCGGTTCCAGGAGGGCCCATCAGCAGCACGCCCTTGGGGATGCGTCCGCCGAGTTTCTGGAACTTCTGCGGCTCTTTCAGGAACTCGATGATTTCCTGGAGCTCCTCTTTCGCTTCGTCGACGCCGGCGACGTCCTTGAACGTCACCTTCTTTTGCGAGCTCGAGGAGAGTTTCGCCTTGCTCTTGCCGAACGACAGCGCCTTGTTGCCGCCGCTCTGCATCTGACGCATGAAGAAGATCCAGAAACCGATGATCAGCAGCATCGGTCCCCACGAGTAGAGCAGCGTGGCCCAGGGGCTGGCGGTCGCCTCCTTCGCCTTGACGACAACGCCCTTTTCGATCAGCTTGTTGACGAAGCCTTCGTACTGGCTGGGCACGTAGCTGTGGAACGGTTCGTTGACCTTCGTCGTCCCGCTGATTTCCTGGCCCGTGATCGTCACTTCGCGGACATCACCGCGATCGGCCCACGACATCAACTCGCTGAACGAGATCGTGCGTTCGTGCTGCTGGAATTTAGTGGAAAAGTTCCAGATCAGCACGCCAACGACGACGAGCACGACCCAGAACAATAGGCTCTTCACAGTCGGGTTCACGCAGCGCCTCCCACGGACGAAGCACGGGCAGTCACACCCGTCTAACTTTAAAGATTACCACGGCTTGCGCGGAGTCCGTTACCCGAAACGCCTCGTCAATTCCGTGACCCGCGACCCACACGATCCTATCGGCTGCATCGACCACGAGCGGCACGGCATCGCGGTCGCGCCGGGCCACTTTACGGTCCACGAAAAAATCCTGCAGCTTCTTCCGCCCGCCGAGCCCGACCGGCTTGAAACGGTCGCCGGGACGGCGGTTCCGCACGCTCAGCGGGCCCCGGCAGAGGTCGCCTCGCACGATGGCGACGCCCGCCGCGGCCGGCTCGATTGCCTCGTTGCCCACCGTTGCACTGCGGTCCGCCGTCTGGGCCGAAACAATCCAGCCGGCTTCGGGAAGTCTCGCCTCCCCTGGGATAGACAGCGGATACCGGAAAAGGTTCGGTGCTCGACCTTTCGTTCCCGGCGCCCTACCTGTTAAGACGAGACGATCGCCAACACGTTCCACGCACTGTGCCGGCGCGTCGATCGAACCGCCTGTTTCCATTAGACGGAGCGCGGCCTCGACATGGCCCAGACCGACCGGACGGCCTCGCGCGGTGCGCCGCATGGCTTCCCAGACGATGAGTCGCCGAAGGGCCCTCGGCGCAGACATCAGCATCTCGATCTCGAGCTCTTCAACAGGGTTCGGCGGGTTCGGCGAACCCTGGTACGCAGCCGCCGCCGCGGACATCCATTCCCAGATCTCCCTGGCGAGATCGGCCTCATCGGCGAGGGTATCGACGATCGACGGGTTGAAGCGCGCCGTCAGCAGCGGCAGCAGTTCGGCGCGGACGCGGTTCCTCGGAATCGAGACATCGGCGTTGGTTTCGTCCTCGACAAACGTCACGCGTCGCTCGCCGAGCCACGCGCGCAGCTCTTCGCGCTTCACGCCCAGCAGCGGCCGGATGATGTGGTCCTTGCGCGGATACATCGCGGCGAGCCCGCGGGGACCGGCGCCGCGGATCAGGCGCAGCAGCACCGTCTCCGCCTGATCGTCGCGCGTGTGGCCGAGCGCGACCCTGTCGGCGCTGAAATGCTGGCGCGCGCGATCGTAGAAGGCGTGGCGCGCCGTGCGCCCGGCATCCTCGATCGAACGCCGCTCGCGCCGTGCCCGCGCGGCCACGTCCTCACGTTCGACAAGCAGCGGCACGCCGATCGCTTCGGCAATGTCCGCCGCGCACCGTTCGTCGTTCGCCGCCGATTCTCGAAGCTGATGATTGAAGTGCGCGAGCCCGACCAGCTGTCCCGATCCCTCGGCGCCGAGTTCGTGGAGAATGTGGGCGAGCGCGGTGGAGTCCGACCCGCCCGACACGGCCGCGACGATGCGCGTGCCGGCGCGGATCAGATCGTGCTGGAGAATGAACTGCCGGACGCGGGCGATCACAGACATGGCACGAGGGGCGCGAGGGACAGGACAGGCTGGAAAAACCGGACAAACCGCTGCGGATCAAAGCGGCGACCTGCGTTGCGCTTCCCGCCCATCCAGCCCTTCCCTGACTCTGCCGTCCGCCCTTCCACCTTCGCGCGTTGCGCTTCGGTGGACAAGTCGCGTTTCGCGACACGGCGGACAAGTCGCCGGCCTTGCCAGCCGTAGCTCGCGACACGTTTTTCTGCGCGAGCGAAGGCTGGTGCCGGGGGCCGGACTCGAACCGGCGACCCCGCGCTTATGAGACGCGTGCTCTCACCAACTGAGCTACCCCGGCGGGGAACTTGTGATGGTAGCACCATTCGACTCGCGAGCCGAGCGAGCGAACGTCGAATGGTGCCCTGAGCGAGGACTCGATCGCGCTCGAGTCGAAGGGCCGCCGAGCCGCTCGCTCATGGCAGGCGTCCTACGGACTGACGGACCTATGAAGATCTTCGGCCAACATGACGACGCGACGATCCAGCAGCTGCAACGTTGCGCCGCCGCGGAGCGGAACGCGCCGGCGGTGCTCTGCGCCGACGGTCATCTCGGGTATTCGATGCCGATCGGCGGCGTCGTGGGTTATCGCGATCACGTCTCGCCATCGGGTGTCGGCTACGACATCGCGTGCGGCAACCTCGCGATCCGCACCAATCTCTCGGCCGTCGATCTGGCGCCATCCGATTACGCCCGGATCGCGAATGCCATCCAGCGGCGCATCTCGTTCGGTATGGGCCGCCACAACGACGAACCGGTGCGCGACCATCCGGTGTTCGACGCCATCGCCCGGTCGCCAGTGACTGAACAGCGCCGGCTCCTCGGCCTCGCGCGCCAGCAACTTGGTACGGTGGGCGGCGGCAATCACTACGTCGACGTGCTCGAGGACGAGGGCGGACAGCTGTGGGTCGGCATTCATTTCGGATCGCGCGGCTTCGGTCACAAGACCGCCACCGGGTTTCTGAACATCGCCGCGGGCCGGCCATTCGAGGCGCATTCGCGCCAGGGCGCCGAGATGCACGCGCCGCCCGCGCTGCTGCCGCTGACGGCGCCGGCCGGCCAGGACTACATCGCGGCGATGACCGTCGCCGGCGACTACGCATACGCCGGTCGCGAGGCCGTTGGATCGACGGTGCTCGATATACTCGAGGCGCGCGAAACCGATCGTGTGCACAACCATCACAACTTCGCGTGGAAAGAGCGCCACGGCGGCCGTGAGTACTGGGTCGTGCGCAAAGGCGCGACACCGGCATTTCCCGGTCAGCGCGGTTTCATCGGCGGCAGCATGGACGACATCGCAGTCATCGTCCACGGCGTCGAGTCGACGCAGTCCGTCGCGGCGCTGTATTCGACGGTCCACGGTGCGGGACGCGTGATGAGCCGGCGTCAGGCGAAAAAGACGGTCGATTTCCGCTCGGTTCAGGATCGGCTGCGCAGCCAGGGAACGGTTCTACGCGGTGCCGGAGCCGACGAAGCGCCCGAGGTGTATCGCAAGCTCGACGACGTCCTGACGCCCCATGCCGGGACGATCGTGATCGAGCACACGCTGCGGCCGCGGATCGTCGTCATGGCGGGGCCGCACGAGCGGGATCCTTATAGAGACTAACGGGGGGACTTGGGGACATGGGGACTTGGGGACATGGGGACTTGGGAACTCCCAGCGCCAGTCCCCTAGTCCCCTAGTCCCCTAGTCCCCAGCCCCCCGCCGCTCGTGCCACCTTCGAGCGCGGCGGCGATTAGCGGAATCATGATCTCGTGATGGCCGACGAGCGAATAGCCGCGGCCGCTGCCGGCGGTCGGCCGCGCCACGACATTGGTCTGCGCGCGGTACTGGCGGATGAAATCGAGGTTCACCGTTGTCAGCCCGGCGAGCGCGATACCGCGATTGCGCGCCAGCGCGACCGCCTTCAGAAAGACTTCCGGCAGGACCACGGCGGAGCCGCAGTTCATGTACACGCCACGCTCGAGCCGCGCGACATTCGAGACGAAATAGCGAAAGTCGCGCAGGCTGCCTTCGCCGATCGCCGCGCCCGACGCCGACGGGTGCATGTGAATGATGTCGGTGCCGACGCCCACATGCACGGTGACCGGAATCTCGAGCCTCGCCGCCGATGCCAGCACGCTGCTGCCCGCGAACCTCGCCGGCCGCGACGCCAGGAATCGCAGCACCGCCTGGCCGAGTCCCAAACCGTCGCCAACGCCCTCGTTGATGGCCTCGTTCAGCAACCGTCCCGTCTCTTCGGCCATCCCGAACAGCCCAGGGCCGAGCGTTTCGTCGACGTCCTCCGACGTATGGCCGACGAGCGCGAGCTCGACGTCGTGAATCACGCCGGCGCCGTTGGTCGCAATCGCCGACACGAACCCGCGCTCCATCAAATCCACGAGCACCGGGCCGACACCGGTCTTGATGACGTGAGCGCCCAGCCCCCAGACGATCCCTGCGTCGCCGCGGTGCGCGGCGCCCAGCGCTCGCACCACCGCTTTCAGGTCCGCCCCGGCCAGGATGTCGGGGAGCGAGTCGACGAACGCGGCGACCGGACCGCTTCCGGCCGGTTTCCCGAAGTCGGCGACACGCGTCTTGCTTCGGCGGGAATCGAGCGGAAACGTCCGCACGTCCGACAGATCGAATTCCTCATAACTGAATCGCATACTTGGTAATTCGGGAATCTGGTAATTTGGGAATCTGGTAATTGGGGAATCTGGTGACTGGGTAATTTACCAAGTTCCCAAGTTCCCAAGTGACCAAATTCAGGTATCACGTAATCAGCATGGCGTCGCCGTAACTGTAGAACCGGTACCTCGCCGCGATGGCGGCCGCGTAGGCATCCCTGACGCGATCGCGACCGGCAAACGCCGACACCAGCATCAGCAGCGACGAGCGCGGGAGGTGAAAGTTAGTCAGCAGGCCGCGAATGACGCGGAACTCGAAGCCGGGGTAGATGAAGAGATCCGTCGCTCCTTCACCCGCAACGATTCGCCCGCCGTGCGCACCCGCCACCGCTTCGAGCGTCCGCGTGGTCGTCGTGCCGACGGCGATGACGCGACGGCCTTCGGCGAGGGCGTGGTTGACGAGCGACGCCGCCGAATCGTCGATCGCATAACGTTCGGCCTCGAGACGGTGATCCTCGACCCGATCGACACGGACCGGCTGAAACGTGCCGTATCCGACGTGCAGGGTAATCTCCGCCACCATCACGCTGCGCGCGGCCAGAGCCTCGAGCAGAGCAGCCGTGAAATGCAATCCCGCCGTCGGGGCGGCCACCGACCCGCGGCTGCGTGCGAACACGGTCTGATAGCGATCGCGATCGTCCACGGTATCGCCGCGCTTGATGTACGGCGGCAACGGCACGTGACCGATCGCATCGATCGCTGCGTCAACGCCGGATCCGTCGTCCGTCCAGAGGCGGATGACGCGCCGGCCGAAGAATCGGCGTTCGAGGATCTCCGCCTGCAATGTCTGCACGCCTTCGAACACCACCCGGGCGCCGGGTTTCAGTTTCTGCCCAGGGTGAACCAACGCCTCCCAGAGACCAGAGGACGGAGTCTCCAATCGGCTGATCAGCAGGCACTCCACTGCGCCGCCGCTGGGCACGCGACGGCCGATCAGACGCGCCGGAAACACCCGCGTGTTGTTGACGACGACGACATCGCCGGGCTGAAACAGTTTGGGGAGCTCGCCGATGGTGGAATGGGCGATCGACCCGGTCGACCGATCGAGGTGCAGCAGTCGCGCGGCGCTGCGTTGGCCGGCCGGTTCTTGCGCGATCAGGTCGGCGGGAAGATCGAAGTCGAAGTCGCGGACGTCCACCCGCGATCGATGTTAGCTGCGATCGGCTAGTACGGCCGGCGCGGCGCCGGGGTGATACGGCAGCTTCTCCATCATTCGCCTCGCTCGGGCAAGTCAGCGGCCACACCTCATGCGTATGACGTAAGCCACGTGTTTAAAATGAGTTGAGAACAGATTTCAACTTCGTTTGCCATCGGAGGCGATGTGTCGAAAGGGCGGCGTTCGATGGGGCGGTTTAGTGCGCCCGCCGCCTAGATGCCGCAGAATCAATCAATTACAGCCAACTTGGCGGCTTCGGCATTGCTGTTGTTCTATCGAACATAAAGTACCTAATACGACATCGAAACTGTGGAGATGGTCTTGCACAAACGCGAGGTCAGCCATGTTCGATGTCGTGGTCGTCGGCGGCGGTCCGGCGGGTCTCAGCGCCGCGCTGATGCTCGGTCGGTGCCGTCGTCGTGTGCTGCTCTGCGACTTGGGCGCGCCGCGCAATCGACGCACGACCGCGCTGCACGGGTATCTGACGCGGGACGGCATCGCGCCATCTGAATTCACCACGTTCGGGCGAAACGAGTTGCCCGCGTACGGCATCGAACAGCGATGCGTCGGAGTGACAGACGCACAGTGGAACGGCGGCCATTACCGGGTGACGCTCAGCGACGACCGACAGGAAGAGGCGTCGTACCTCCTGATTGCGACCGGTGTCATTGACGACCTGCCCGCCATCCCCGGACTCGACGCCTGCTATGGACGATCGGTCTTCCACTGCCCGTACTGCGACGGCTGGGAATGGCGCGATCGGCCGATTGCGGCGCTCGGCCACGGCAGCAGCGCGGCAGGGCTGGCGCTGTCGCTCAAGACGTGGTCGGCTGATGTCGTGCTGTGCACGCCGGGCGGACGCTACCCGCGCGTGGTGCGCGATCGCCTCGTGCGCAACGGCATTCGGATCCGCACCGAACCGATTGCCAGCCTCGAGCACGACGATGGGCGGCTTCGCGAGATCCGGTTCGCCTCGGGTGATCCGTTGCCCCGCGACGTGATGTTTTTTGCAACCGGCCAGCATCCGCAATCCGATCTCGCCATCCGGCTGGGCTGCACGCTCAACACACGAGGCACGGTGCGGACTGGTTCGCTCTGCGACACGAACGTGCCACGGGTGTTCGTCGCCGGCGACGCGTCGCGCGACGCGCAGTTCGTCGTCGTCGCGGCGGCCGAGGGCGTCAAGGCCGCGCTCGCGATCAACAAGGCGCTTCAAGCCGAGGAATTGAGATGACACTCAAGGCGGTACCGCCACCGGCCGACGGCCGTCGGGACGACCAGCGAACGGCGCCATCACGCGAGGCCGCCGCCGAGACGTCAGTGCAGATGCCGGTCGACATCCGCAGCGTCTCGCTGACGGTGCTGGCGGTGATTGCCGTGGTGCTGATGCTTCAGTACGCCCAGGCGATGGTGATTCCGATCGTGCTCGGCGTGCTGATCAGCTACGCCCTCGATCCGATCGTGTCGGCGATGGAACGGCGACGGATCCCGCGCTCCGTCGGCGCCGCTCTTCTGCTGATGGTCCTGGTCGGCGCAGGTGGGTGGCTGCTGTACGGCCTCCGTTCTGAGGCGAGCGCGATCGTGGAGCAGTTGCCGCAGGCGGCGCGGCGTCTGCGTCAAACCATGGAGAACGACCGTCCGACGACCGCAAAGGCGATCGAGCAGGTTCAAAAGGCGGCCACCGAGCTCCAGCGCGCCGCCGACGTCGCGGCGCCGCCGCCGCCGTCTACCGGCGTGCAGCGAGTGCAGGTCGAAGCGGCGCCGTTCAACATCGGCGAGTATCTGATGTACGGGTCCCTCGGCGCCGCGGCCGCGGCCGGCCAGCTCGTGCTGATTCTGTTCCTCGTTTATTTCCTTCTCGCGTCGGGCGATCTCTATCGGCGCAAGCTGGTGAAGCTCGCAGGGCCCTCGCTGACTGAGAAGAAAATTCCGCTGCAGATTCTGACGGACATCGACCGGCAGATCTCCGCGTTTCTTCTCGTGCAGCTCTTCACGAGCACGATCGTCGCAGTTGCGACGTGGCTGGCCTTCCGCGCTCTGGGTCTTCAGCAGGCGGCGGTCTGGGGAATTCTGGCCGGTGTGTTCAACTCGATCCCCTATTTCGGTCCGGTCATTGTCTCCGGCGCGACCGCGGCGGTCGCGGCACTGCAGTTCGGCAACGTGCACATGACGCTGCTCGTTTCGGGCGTTGCGCTGGCAATCACGACGCTCGAAGGGTTTCTGCTGACGCCCTGGCTGACGAGCCGGACGGCGCGCATGAACGCGGTGGCTATCTTCGTCGGCCTGCTGTTCTGGGGTTGGGTCTGGAACGTCTGGGGCATGCTGCTTGCGGTGCCGATGCTGGTGGTCATCAAGGCGGTCTCCGATCACGTCGAAGACTTCAAACCTGTGAGTGAGTTGCTGGGAGAGTGACCGACTCCACGACGATAACCGCAGAGACCGCAAAGTCTTTTGTTGAAGAAGAATGCTTTGCGACCTTCGCGTTCTTTGCGTTCAAGGTTCATGATCCCGATCAGACGAAGGTCGACAGATTGAAGCGGCCGCGCGAGGTGAGGAGCGGCTTCCAGAGGTCGCCAAGCTTCGCGACTCGCGCCGGCACGTTCCTGACCGTGAAGTCCTCGAGGCGGATGCCGCGCTCGACCTCTTTCCAGGTGACGGGCGTCGACACGGTCGCCTCGGGCCGTGGCCGCACCGAGTAGACGGACGCCAGCGTGCTGCCCCACCGATTCTGGTTGTAGTCGACGAGCACGCGCCCTTTCGGGCGCTTCGCGACGCGGTACTCGGCAGTCATCAGCGCCGGATTCCGCGACGCCAGCTCCTGCGCCAGCGCCTTGGCAAAGGTCCACACCTGTTTCTGGACCGGACCGCGGACGATCGGCACGTAGACGTGCAGCCCCCTGGAGCCGGTCGTCTTGACGACCGACGGCATCTTCAGCGTGTCGAGCGCCTCGCGCACCACCATCGCCGTCTCGAGGACGCGATCGAACGCGGCCCCCTCGCCGGGATCCAGGTCGAAATGCACGTAGTCCGGCCGGTCGATGTCATCACACGTGGCGTACCACTGATTCAGATCGATGCAGCCGAGATTGATCACCCACATCAGCGCGGCGCGATCCTGAATCATCGGGAAATCGATGATGTTGTCTTCGCCATGCGGGATGGTGCAGATGGCGATCCACGGCGGCCGCGGCGTGGGCGCGCGCTTCATGAAGAAGAAGTCGCCCGCCGCCCCATGCGGGTACCGCTTCATCACCATCGCGCGGTCGCGGATGTGCGGCAGCAGCGCGGCGGCGACATCGGCGTAGTACTGGAGGAGGTCGCCTTTGGTCAGACCGAGCTCGGGCCAGAAGATCTTGCGGAGATTCGTGAGCCGGACTTCCTTGCCCTCGATGGACGCGACGATGTTGTCCTGATCGCGGGGGATGAGGAGCCTTCGGGACATTGCAAAATGGCAGGATGGCAGGATGGCAGAATGGCAGGATGGATTGATGGGGATTTACAATCCTGCGATCCTGCCATTCTGCAATCCTGCCATTCTGCCCCGCGGCAGCGGCGGCAGCTTCGGCGGCCGCGCGCCATGCAGGACTGCGCCGATCACCGGGATGTAATCCAGCTCGACGCCGTCGTTGGCGTGTCGCAGCATCAAGCCGCCGCGCGACATGTCGCCCCGCCCGACGAACGCCGCTGGAAAACGGAGGCGCTCGCGGAAGATGCCGGTGAGCACATCGACGTATTTCGGCGACGCGATGCTGCCGAGCAGCACGACGTCGCAGTCGGGCCCGATCTCCGCCAGCAACGCGCGTGCGCTCGCCTCCAGCGGCCGGCGATAGCGCGCGTTCGACGCGTTGACGTCGCCGCTGGCAAAGGCGCGGACCGCCTCGTGGGTGACGCGGGTGTCGGCGGCGCGGAGTCCGGCGTTCGGTGTGATGACGTGCACGCCGTCGCCGACGACGGCGTGGCCGGGTTCCGGCGGGCAGGCGAACCGCCGCGCATACGTGAGCTTGCCGCGGAAGTAGAGTCCGCTGATGAATGAGAAGAATTCGCCGAGCGACGCGCCGTCCGGCGAGCGCAGCGCCGCCGCGAGCGCGAACGACGCCTTCGGGGAGAGCGCCTGCTTCGCCCGCCGGCCATTACAGTTGGCTGGGGACAAAAGAAACACACGATGGCCGGCGGGCACAGAGGACACAAAGGTTACAGAGGACACAAAGGGAATACACGACACAAAGGGGACACACGACACAACGATCCATGCAGAGGCGATCGCTTAAAGCTCGTGTGACTGGCACGTGCGACAGCGACGATCCCTCTGTGTCCTTTGTCCACCTCTGTGTCCTTTGTGCGGTCGGCGACCTAGAAACCCCAACGCAGCAGCACGGAGCCGACCGTGAAGCCCGCGCCGACCGACGCCAGGAGCACGAGGTTCCCTTTCTTGAGCCGGCCGCTGCACACCGCGTCATTCAGCGCGAGAGGAATCGTGGCGGCAGTGGTATTCCCGAAGTTCTCGATGTTGATGATCACCTTGTTGGGATCGATACCCAGCTTCTCGGTTGCCGACTGGATGATGCGGCGATTCGCCTGATGCGACACGAACAGATCGATATCGGCCGGCGTCAGGCCGTTGCGGTCCAGGACGCGGCGGGCGATCTCTTCGGTTTTGCGCACCGCGAACTTGAACACCGTCGCGCCGTCCTGCTTCACGTAATGCAGCCGCTGGTCGACCGTTTCGCGCGTCGACGGGTGGAGGCTGCCGCCGGCAGGCATGCAGAGCGCCGGCCCGCCACCGCCGTCGATTTCGTGCTCGAAGTCGAGGATCGCGCCGTCATGCGCATCGGCCGCGGACACCACCACCGCGCCGGCGCCGTCGCCAAACAGCACGCACGTCGCCCGATCCTGGTAGTCGATGATGCTCGACATGACGTCGGCGCCGACCACCAGGGCGTGCTCGTGGGCCCCGCTCGCGACCAGCTGACTGGCGGTCGTAATCGAGTAGGTGAACGCCGAACAGGCCGCGCTCAGATCGAATCCCCAGGCGCGCGACGCGCCGATCTTGTGCTGGATGAGGCAGGCGGTGCTCGGAAACATCATGTCGGGCGTGACGGTGCCGACGATGATGACCCCGATGTCGTCCGGCTCGATCCCGGCGCGGATAATCGCTTCGCGAGCGGCGTGCGTGCCGAGATCCGAGGTTGCGACGCCCGCATCCACGATGTGGCGCTCGCGGATGCCGGTGCGCTGCAGGATCCACTCGTCGGTCGTCTCGACCATCCGTTCGAGGTCGGCGTTGCTCAGCACGCGCGGCGGCACGTAGGTCGCCAGCGACCGGATGGTCGTCGGCCGTCCGCCCATGCGGGCGGCCCTGCGTTCGATTACCACAAGCGTGATTCCCTTCTGCGTTCGTCGGGCGCGATCAGTCCGAAGTAACCGTAGGCCAGCGGCGTCGCGACCCGGCCGCGCGGCGTGCGGTCGAGGAAGCCGATCTGAATCAGGAACGGCTCGTAGATGTCCTCGATCGCGTCCTTTTCTTCGCTGATCGCCGCCGCGATGGTGCCGAGGCCGACCGGACCGCCGCCAAACTTGTCGATGATCGTCCGCAGCAGCTTCCGATCGACGTCGTCGAAGCCGTGCTCGTCGACCTCCAGAAGCTTCAGGCCGGCGTGGGCGACCTCCAGCGTGATCGCGCCGCTGGCGCGCACCTGAGCGTAATCGCGGACACGGCGCAGCAGGCGGTTGGCGATGCGCGGCGTACCGCGCGCCCGGCGCGCGATCTCCGCGGCGGCCGGCTCGTCGATCGGCACGCCGAGAATCTTCGCCGAACGGCGCACGATCTCCTCGAGGTCGATCGGCGTGTAGAACTCGAGACGGTGGGTGATGCCGAATCGCGATCGCAGCGGCGAGGTCAGCAGCCCGGTTCGCGTCGTGGCGCCAATCAGCGTGAAGGGCTCGAGCCGCATCTTCACGGTCCGCGCGCTCGGCCCCTGACCGATGACGATGTCCACCTCGTAGTCCTCGAGCGCCGGGTAGAGGATCTCCTCCACCGCTGGCGAGAGGCGGTGAATCTCGTCGATGAACAGCACGTCGTTCGCCGCGAGGTTGGTGACGATGCCGACCAGGTCGCCCGGCTTTTCGATGGCCGGTCCCGACGTGGCGCGCACCTGCACGCCCATTTCGTTGGCAATCACGTAGGCGAGCGTGGTCTTGCCGAGGCCCGGCGGTCCGTGCAGCAGGACGTGATCGAGCGGCTCGGCGCGCTGCTTCGCCGCCGCGATCGCGACGTGCAGGTTTTCGCGGATGCGATCCTGGCCGATGTACTCGTCGAGGCGCCGCGGCCGCAGGCCGGCTTCGTATTGCGCGTCTTCGTCGACGCGCGCCGCGGTGACCAAACGATCGTTCATCATCGTGCAAGCTCGCGCAACGCCTGCTTCAGCGTCCGCTCGAATCCGCCGTCAGGCTGCGCCTTGATCGCGGACTCGACAGCTTTCTCGGCGAGAGGCCGATGATACCCCAGGTTCACGAGCGCCGAGAGGACATCGTCGCGCTCCGTCGACGGCTCCGACGTCGCGACGCCGGCCGTCACCGCGGCGACCTGCGCGTGCGGCAGCCGATCCTTCAGCTCCAGCACGATGCGTTCGGAGGTTTTCTTGCCGACACCTGGAATCGCCGTCAGCCGCGCCAGGTCGCCTCGCTCGATGGCGCGAATCAGTTCGAGCGGCTCGATTCCGGAGAGCACCGCGAGCGCGACCTTCGGACCAATTCCGCTGACACCAATCAACCGCTCGAACAGCTCCTGTTCCAGCAGCGTCGCGAAACCGTAAAGGACCAGCGCGTCTTCGCGGACGTGCGTATGAATCCGCAACGCCGTCTCCGTCCCGGGCTCGCCGAGGCCGTAGAAGGTCGACAGCGGCACGAACACGTCATACCCGACGCCGTTGATGTCCAGAACGAGGCGGTTGGGATGTTTTTCGAAAATGCGCCCGCGGAGATGCGCGATCACGACAGCGGCTTGACCCGTCGAATCGGCGCAGGCGCGGATGCGGGTCGGTACTGTCTCCAGCTGGTGGCCTTGCTCCTGACTGCCATCGGCGTGCCGATGCCACGCGCGGGCACCAGCGAGTGCAGATGGCAAATCGCGACGGCGAGCGCATCGGCCGCGTCGTGCGGCGATGGCACCGCGGCGAGCCCGAGGATCAGCTTGACCATGTGCTGAACCTGGGGTTTCTCCGCGCGGCCGTAACCCACCACCGCCCGCTTGATCTCCGCCGGGGTGTATTCGAAGACCACGACACCGCACTCGACCGCGGCCAGCATCGCCACGCCGCGCGCGTGCCCCAGCTTGAGCGCACTCCGGACGTTCACAGCATGAAACAGGTTTTCGATGGCGACGGCCTGCGGCCGGCACTCGCGGAGGACGGCGGCGAGACCGCTGTGAATGATGTGCAGCTTGTCGGGAAACGCCGCGAGAGCCGGTGTCGTGATGGCGCCGCACACTACAATGCGGTGGCGCGACCCGTCGGTTTCGACGCAGCCGTAACCGGTGCGCTCGGAGCCGGGGTCGATGCCGAAGACTCTCACGCGAGCGAGGCCTCGATCTCCTTTTCCGAGATGTCGAAGTTGGACCACACGTGCTGCACGTCGTCGTGGTCGTCGAGCGCTTCCATCAACTTCACCATCTGCTGCGCTGGCTTGCCCTCGAGCTTGACGTAGTTCTGCGGAATCATCGAGACCTCGGCGCTAGCCGGCTCGACGCCAAGCTGCTTCACCGCGTCGCGAACCGCCTGGAAGGCGTCCGGCGTACTCAACACTTCCCAGTTGTCATCGTCGTCGCGTAGATCGTCGGCGCCGGCGTCGAGGACCGCGGCCATCAGCTTTTCTTCGTCGGCCTTCGACTTCTCGACGACGATGTAGCCCTTCTTGGCGAACATCCAGGCGACCGCGTTCGTCGCGGCGAGGTTGCCACCGTGCTTTTCGAGCGTGTGCCGGAGCTCCCCCACCGTCCGATTCTTGTTGTCTGTCAGGACGTCGATGATGACCGCGGCACCGCCGGGACCGTAACCCTCGTACTGCGCTTCCTCGTACGACACCCCGGGTTCTTCTCCGGTGCCACGGCGGATGGCGCGCTTGATGTTTTCCGACGGCATATTGGCCGCCTTCGCGTCCGCGATGATCGTCCGCAGCCGCGGATTCATGTCGGGATCGCCGCCGCCCGCCCGGGCGGCCACCGTCAGCTCCTTGATGAGGCGAGTGAAAATCTTGCCGCGCTTGGCGTCGAGCGCGCCTTTCTTGTGCTTGATCGAGGCCCACTTGGAATGGCCGGACATGTCAAAACTCCCCAGAAAACATCGAAAAACAGGCGTCGAAATGTTACCACGGGCACGCTACCCACGAAGA
>Ga0070671_100001354_pt1 | contig 18359 bp, 13 predicted proteins | sample KBSS73metaG_FD_65341 | JGI IMG/M metagenome (GOLD analysis project Ga0070671, IMG submission 65341) | Switchgrass rhizosphere microbial communities from Kellogg Biological Station, Michigan, USA - KBS S7-3 metaG | ecosystem: Host-associated > Plants > Roots > Rhizosphere > Soil ...
CTGTTATGCCTTCAATAATCATCGGAACAGCTGGCCACATTGATCACGGAAAGAGTGCACTTGTTCGCGCACTGACCGGAATCGATCCTGACCGTCTCCCAGAAGAAAAGAAACGGGGCATCACAATTGATCTGGGATTTGCCGACCTTGAACTTGATGATGTGCGATTAGGATTTGTCGACGTCCCGGGTCACGAACGGTTCGTCAAAAATATGTTGGCAGGTGCGCATGGCATCGATGTACTCGCATTGGTCATTGCTGCAGACGAAGGTGTAATGCCTCAAACGCGCGAGCATTTTGATATCTGTCGACTGCTCGACGTAAAGCAGGGAGTTGTAGTAATCACGAAGAGTGACTTGGTCGAGCACAACATGTTGTCGCTAGTGGAAGAAGAGGCAAGGGAACTAGTTGCCGACTCTTTTCTGGAAGAGGCTCCCATCATCGCCGTTAGTTCAAAGACTGGCCAGGGCCTCGAAGAGTTGCGATCCATTCTCAAAGACTTCGCGCGAAAGAGTCCGGCGAGGTCTTCGGACTCAATAACTCGTTTGCCGATCGATCGGGCCTTCTCTATTAAGGGTTTTGGCGCAGTGGTGACTGGAACACTGATCGCAGGAGAAATCTCAGAAGGTTCTGAACTCGAACTCCTGCCAAAGGAGGTTGATGTCAGAGTGCGTGGGATCCAGGTTCACGGGAAATCGGTTACACATGCGGAAGCCGGACAGCGAACCGCAGTGAATCTCGTCGGTATAGACGTTTCGCAACTACAACGTGGAATGCTTCTCACACAGCAATCTGCGCTTCGCTCGACTCAGATAATTGATGTGCAGATTGACGTCCTTCCCCACGCCTCGCGAGGGATTAAGTCGAGATCTCGTATTCGTCTACACATCGGCGCTGCTGAGGTCTTGGGCCGAGTGCGAATTTTAGATCGAACTTCCGAAGCTGCTGCCGGCGAGTCTGCATTTGCCCAGTTACGGCTGGAACTTCCTATCGTGGCGGTGAATGGAGATCGATTCATCATCCGGTCGTATTCACCAGCTGAGACAGTCGCGGGCGGAATTGTTCTCGATCCTTTTGCCCCGAAACATCGCGGCAAAGAGATAGATAAAACTTTGGAGAGACTTGCTCGTTTGAAGACGAGCCGGGTTGAAAAACTGGCGAGCTTCGTGGAGTCCTCGGAAGTGCGCGGTTTGAAAATTGATGACATCGTTGCGGCAACCGGTTGGAAGCGAGAAGCTGTGGTGAAGGTGATTGAGCAAGCGCAATCTCAAGGCGCGCTCGTTGAAACGAACGGCGTGCTGCTTTCATCCGAAAGTTTTGCTCGACTTTCCGCGAATGTTCTTGATGAATTGGAGAATTATCACAAACGCGAGCCGTTAGCTCGAGGAATGTTGCGGGAGACACTGCGTGAGAAAGTGTTTGCCTACTCGAGCGTGGAATTCTTTAACGGTGTAATAGCGAGAGTCGAGGCGAGCGGTAAACTCGTCGCTGAAAAAGACATTGTCCGCGCCGCAACTCATAGTGTTGGACTTTCAGAAAAGGAAATGCGTTTGCGCGAATCGTTCGAACAAATATACGTCACAGCCGGCGTTGAGGCACCTTCGACTGAGGAAGCAATGAAGCGTGTTGGACTTCCAGCGCAAGAGTTTCAACAGGCGAGGAAGGTGCTGCAGTTACTGATCGATGACCACACTCTTGTGCGTATCCAAAACGATTTGTTTATGCATAAAGACGTTGTGGAGAACTTGAGAAGCAAACTTCTTCAATATGGCGCACTCCATGAACCTGAACGCTTGATCGATGTTGCATCATTTAAAGATCTCGCCGGAGTTTCACGGAAGTACGCCATCCCACTGCTTGAGTATTTTGACCGTGAACGGGTGACTCGACGCGCCGGAGACAAGCGTCTGATTATGTCGGTGTGACAGGTTTGTGAACCTTCAATAACGAACGGGTGCCTACAACTGCCGAAGAGATCACGCACTTGCTTTCCCCCTTGGCGCGGCGTTAACATGCAGAATCATAAAGTAAATACGGGTGGCTTTTTCCGTAACCTTCATAATTGATTAGCTGGACCGGAGGTTCAAAATGAAAAGCCTGAAAGACATCTTGGCGGTAGTTGTAGGATTGGCCGCAGCCGCTGGAGCGATCTTTTACTTCTATAAGTTTGTGACCTTCACAGATCCCGCGGGTGGACATGCCTTCGGATGGATCGCTCTTGCATTAGCTGCGGTCGCTTTCGTCTGTGGCCTCGTTTATTTCCTGGGTCATGTGAATAAAGAAGAGGAGATCCACATCACTCAATAGGCAAGCGCGAGCTAATGCCGACGGCAGAGGCGGATGCGCCTCCGCTGTGAAAACTTGCGCTCGGCCCGACACTATCTTGGACGCCGTTTGTGCACAATCTGAAGACGGCTAACGTGCGCAAGCGGCGCTCGTTTTTTTTGAACCCCACACCGCCCAAAGGAGAACACTTAGACAAATGTTCCTGCCGCTGCTGATACTGCTGCAACAACTCAAGGCCACGCAACCAACCTACTTTGTCATCGTGACTTTGCTGTTGTTAATAGTCGGAGGAATTGCCTGGCTGATCGCTGCGGTTCTTGGTTTTGCGAGATCGCCTGCGTTCGGACCGACAGCGCGTTGGTTCTCCTATGCGGCTGTATGCATGATCATCTATCACTTACATTTTCTCCTGTTCGGCGTTTTTGTTTTCCTGGGCATGAGTCAAGCGTCTACTGATATGACAACTGCATTGGGTGTGGGCGCGTTCTTCAATTTGTTCGTTGTGCTTGGCGCTTTCTGCGCGATCATGGGTTTTGTAAAGATGACGAACCCGCGATAGTTGCATTCCTTGCGAAACTGTTTTGATGAATAAGAAACTGTTGGGAATCGCCGCGCTCATCGTGATTGGGAGCGCGGCGATTCTCTTTTTATCTGGTTGTTCTGGCGGCCATGAATCTGCACGCACTTCTTTTGTGCGTCAGCTACATGGTCGTTTCATCCTGGACGGACAGCCGTTTCGATTTGTTGGGGCTAACGTTGCCGTCATGTATCGCGATGAAGATCGTCAGCGAATGCCTGAAACTCTAAAGCAAAGCGCTGCGGCTGGAATTAAAGTCATTCGAGTTTGGGCGTTTGGCGAAGGTGGTCCAAACGATATTAAGCCAATGGCTGATTTCGCCGACTGGCCACGAAATCATCCATTTCGTTTTGCTCCCGATCAGTGGAATGAAGAAGCATTCGTGCATTTGGACAACATCATTGCCGAAGCCGCTAAGAATAATCTTCACGTGCAACTATGTCTGACAAACTGGTGGCGCGATACCGGTGGCGTAACTCAGTATTTGCGATGGGCCGGAATAAATGACGCCGCTGATGACACCCGTCCATTCGGCATCAATAAAGAGCGAGCGATTCTCTTCTACACGAACCCTGTAACTCGGCGACTTTACCGCGAACACATAAACAAACTAGCAACACGCCGCAATACAGTGACGGGAATCCGTTATCGCGACGACCCGGCAATTTTTGGTTGGGAGTTGATGAACGAAGCTCAGGTGATTACCGGACGGTGGGCTGAGCGGCGTGCCTGGATTGCCGAGATGAGCACCTATCTAAAGTCACTCGATCCTAATCACTTGATCGCACCTGGAGATTGGGGTTACCGGTCCTCGCCTGAACGCCGGGAATGGCTGGCTGATCATGCCCTGCCCATGATCGACTATTGCGATGTGCATCTTTATCCGAGAGATGATCATGATAGCTTTGTATCGGTGCCTGATGATTTGAAATGGTTCGTAGCCAATCGCCAGGCCGCCGCGTTTTCGCTCGGCAAGCCCTTAGTGTTTGGTGAGTTTGGAATGGGTCCCGACGGCTATAACCAGTTTTCAGAGATTGACTGGTTTAGAGGATTCTTTGACGCGAACATTCGTGCCGGTAGTGGCGGAGCGATGTTTTGGATCATGACTCCGGATTCTAATCGTGGTTACGGAGTGAACTACACCAGCGGTCGAGATATCAATTTGTTGTCGGAGATAAAGCAAGCTGCAGGCAAGTTCGAATCATTGCAATCAGCCGAACCGCCGGCAACTTTGCAGGATAGCGAAAAGCACCTGGTGCCACGTCAGTTCGCTTGGAACCGCGAGGCCGGCGCCGCCGCTACGCTGCCACAAATAACTCGACGTGAGGACAAGTCGATCCTGTATCAGTTCAAATCGTTAATGGCTTCGGCTCAGAGGTTTGAAAAAATGGGTAGCGGTCCTGGTTACATCTGGGGTTCCGGAAGCGGCTTTGTTGAGTACACCGTTCCCGAAAGACAAGATCGGCGGCGAATCAGTGAGATCATTGTGCGAGCTCACATTCAACCCGTATCGCCTGTTGACGCGTCGCGCGACTTCATCAAGACGCGAGTCACGCTGTATGTAAACGGATGGAATGCCGGGTCACGTTTAATTGCATTCGAGCCTGCGAATGAACCATTCATTCAGGAATGGCGAATGACGGGGCTTTTTCTGCGATTGCAGGCGATGCGTGGATTACCTCTGAAGGTTAGGTTTGAAGTAACACCAGACTCTGATTGGTTATACGGCGTGAACATCTCCAACTGGCCGGAAGGATACGATGCAAAGGAAGCAAAGCCGGTTGAAGTCGAGGTGCGACACTAAGACCCAATCCGCCGATTACAGAAATTCCAGGCCGCCTTTTCACCCTCGAGTTAAGAACCTTTCTTTTGAAGATGCTTATCAAAGAAGTCGACCGAAGAATGATAGGCTCGTAGCCAATCCTGATGTCTTAAAAAGTCGTGGATCTCGTCCGGAAAGATTAACTGTTCGAACTCCACACCCTGGTTCCGCAAAGCTTCAACGAGATGGACGGTTTCACTAAACGGAACATTCCGATCGTCGTCACCGTGAATCAACAACACTGGCGAGCGCCAGGTCTTCACAGAAGACATTGGTGACGACTCGAAGGCAAGACGTCCTGCATCTGGTTTCGCATTTGGATCATAAGCAGGAACAAAGTTACGAATCACGATGTTCCAATCGTGCACTCCGTGCATGTCCACGCCTGCGGCAAATAGATCCGAAGCCCGCGAAAGTCCCATGGCCGTCAGATACCCACCGTACGATCCTCCCCATAATCCAATTCGTGCCGGATCGACTTCCGGTCTGCCTCGCATGTAGAGGCCAGCACCCAGTACGTCCTGAAATTCACTGCCGCCAGTAGCTCCGTAGTTCAGCGCTTCGCGAAATTCCATGCCGTAACCAATACCGCTGCGATAGTTAACTGAGAGGACTACGTAACCATGATTCGCGAGATACTGATTCATCGCGTATGAGTTTCGGTAGTAGTAATTGTAATGCCAGCCAAGCAGCATCTGTCGTCGCGAGCCCCCGTGGAAAAAGATCAACGCGGGATGGTGTTTGGTGCGATCGATGTTGGTCGGCATGAACAGTTGACCGTGAATTTTCATTCCATCGGCCGCGCTGAAGATAACTTGTTGCGGCTCGACCAAAGCCGATTGCGGAAATTCGGCAGGAATGGATTCGGGTGCAAGATCCTGCGGCGCATTAGTCCCACGAATGATCGACGCCCGTTCTGGAGAACGTGCATCAGCACGCAGAAACGCGACAGTGTTTTGATCACTCAAAATCACTGGTGAATATTCGATGGAATTGCCGGATGTGATAGCGCGAGGTGGCCGGCCGCCGGATGGCGACACTCGCCAGATGTGGCGATGATCGATATCGCCCTGATTGGAAGAGTAAACAATCTCCTTCGCGCCGGGCGCCATTGAAACGTGTTCTACTTCAAAATCGCCGGGTGTGAGCAGTACAGGTCTCTGTCCGTCGCCGCTTGCCGCTATTGAATACAAGTGAGTCCAGCCGTCTTTCTCCCATGCAAACACAATGCGATTATCAGCTGACCATGACAACTGATCATCACTGACAATTTCGCGCAGTACGCTTCCGGTTCCCTCATCCGCTTTCCAAACTTCGCGTGCGTCACCTGACCGCGCATCAGCCGCTCGAATTGACCAGGGATAGCCAGTGCGTTTTGGTCCAAAGGCGGACGCTTCTCGAGAGGTGCGATTGCGAATGAAGGCGATTTGTTTGCTGTCAGGAGACCAAACAGGTTCACTGTCGCGGTCGACGCTGGGATCGAGATATCGCACTTGCTTTGCGGAAAAGTCGTAAACACCGATAAAGCTATGATCTCCACGTGCATTGGCAAAGGCCAACATCGATCCATCTGGAGCGAGATGTAGCGCACCGCAGCGTCCTTTTGTTTGAACCATCAACGAAGGCTTTTCGTTGCCATCAGTTTTGACCTGCCAAATGTCGCGACCTTTGATGAAGAAAATTCGATCACCAGTTGAAGGAACCACCGCCGAATGTCCTTCCGCGAGCATTTTGGGCGCGCCGCCTTTGAGTGACACGATCCAAATCCCCTGCTTCTGCTCTTCAGGACTGCTGCGTGGATTTGGACTTTCGGCAAAACTATCGAGGTCTCCACCGCGTGTGTAGATCACGTATTGACTGTCGGGTGTCCATATCAATTCACCCATCTCGTTGCCATCGTCTTCCGAGTATGAAGTGAGTTGCCGGCCCTTGTAAGCGGGCGCTTCAGCGACCCAGACGTTGCGTGCGCCTTTTGAACTCAGTACCCAGGCGATCTTTGCGTCTGAAGGCGAAGCGACGAGGTCGGACGGAAACGGCGCGCTCATAACTTGTTCAAGAGAGAACTTGTCTTGTGCGTTTGATGAGGGACAAACAAATGCAGAGAACACGCAGACTACGGCAATAAGCAACAGCTTTTTCACGAGGTGGACTCCTTTAAAGATTCGGAAGACGCGGCGAAGTGCGGCGCGATTATAAATCAGAAGTTCGCAATGCAGAGAACTCGTTTCGGTCTTTGTAGTATTCGTTTTCAGGCATTAGTGCCTGGCTGAGGAGGTCAGTACAGGGAGCGGTAGCGACTTGGTCCAACCATCAGAGTTCAAGATACTTCGTGAATATTGATGCCGATCACTGACCAGATCTTAGCTTTTTGTGTGCGTGCGAAGTTTTGCTGCTGCGCGCATTTGGGCAGCTGTCTTGATCGTTCCCAATGAGGAGTCGTCTAAAATGTAAACATCCACCGAGGGAACAGTGGCGAGAAACATTTGGAAGTTGGGCTTCGATGTGTTTGCTAGAGAAGTAATCAAAGCGTCGTTACTAAAATAACGTCGACCGCGAGCGACGATCACAAAGTCGCCGATAGTTAAGTCTTTCAGCACGTCAGGGTCAGATAGCGATACGCAATTTAAGTCAGCACGATTTTCTCGTTGTGCGTAATACGAAGCGAGCAGTGGACTCTCGCTGGCGACGCGCGCTCCCGGGTGTGCTCGGTGTCCAATCTCTGTAATTGTCTCGCGCATACTTGCGTCGTAAAACTCATCATGCGGGAAATAATTTCCGGCTCTCGCTACTCCGCCCCCAAGGCTATTCATGAACAACCGAAAATGTGGAGCTGCCTGGATTGAATCAACTACTGACAAAGTGATCGCAATCACTGCCAGACTCGCCGGTACGAAGTGACGAACGCGGCTTCCCGAAGCAAACTTCGAAATCCACGTCGCTAACCAACGTCCACCGAACTGAATTCCCAAAGCTGCCGTGATCAGAACGGCTGGCAAGATTGTTGTGTAGTAACGAGTAAATTTTCCGCCTGGAAAACAGAATGCGATAACCCAAAGGTAAAACCAGAAGAGAAGAAAGTAGCGACCGTCACCAAGTTTGCGACGAAAGATGAGAGGCAGGCCGACGAGAAACCCGAAAACCGTCAAGACTGGAAGCTTGACCCACGTGAATACGGCGTAAAAGTAAATTGGAATTCCCTTAAGCCAATCGTCGAATCGCTGCGTATAGAGTTTCCCCATGAACTCGTAGCCGTCATGACTGATGCGTTTGCTTCCCGCAAACAAGCCCATCTGATGCCATGTCTCCGGTAAGAGAATGGTTGGGCTCAAAATTAGAAAGACGACCCCCATGATGATGAAGAATTTAAGAATGCGTATCTTACCGAGTTGCCATCGAGTTTCAGGCAGTCGTTGAAACATCCAGTAGTAGGACATGCCGATCCCGAGCAAGTGTGGCACATACTTCGAAGCGATCATCCCACCATATGCAGCAGCGCTCAGCCAGTAGTAACGCTCAGGATTTCGATCGGTGCTTTCCGCGGCTCGTTGTCCTCTTAACCAAAATACATTGGCGAGCAAAAAGAAGAAGAGAAGAAACGTATCTTCTTTTGCAATGCGATTGAAGCCGATAGCACTTGGATCAAAGGTCCACAACGCAGCTGCTATTAGTGCCACTTCAGCGCCAAAAAGTTCAGCTGTGAGCAGATAGATTAGAAGGGCGGTTAAGGCGCCGAAGACAGTACTTGGAAACCGCAGGGCTGCTTCAGGGGCGATCCTCTCAGCCGGGTGGGAAGCTACAAATGAGCTGTTATTCCATTTCTCTGCGATGATGATGCTGCCCGCTTCGAGGGTTTTCATCAGCATCGGGTGCTCGCCGTTCGCACCGGACAGACCGTGCGCACGATAATCTGCTACCGCGTTGAGTTTGTTCAGCTCATCTTCGCTCAGGCCTTCGGCACTCAGACCGGTCACCCGAAAACCAAATCCGGCAACAACCAGTACGGTAAGGGCTACGAAAATCAGAGTTCGGCTATTGGATAAAACCCCGCGCCCCGCGAAGAGTTCCGGTCTCAAACCGGCAGTAACGATTGCTTCCACTTGTGCTGACAAACGAGCTTCCTAATTCCTAATTGCTGTGTAAGAGCCGGATTAGGGCACTTAACAAAAGTTGAAAGGGTAGCGGATATCGAAGGGGAGTGTCAAAAGACGACGCGCTGGGGTACTGGTTATTTTCATCTTTGGCCCCCAATTGGAGGTTCTTCTCGGTGCTGTCTCCGTGGTCACTGTGGCTCTGTGGTTCCCACTGCTGAGGATGACTCCACCACAGCGACACCGAGAGCACCGAGGTAGCACAGAGAAGAATTTCAGCTTTCTACTGAAGCTTGTACAACTTGATCGCATTCTCACGCAAAGCCATGCGTGCCAGTTCTAACGCACGCTCGCGTGTGATCTCACCGTCGTTCATCATTCCAGTCAACGCCATAGCGAGCGCCGTACGCGCCGACGTATTTGACAACCACGCCAGCTCGGGCCAGTCGACAGCTGGACCAAACGAGAATGCGTCAGTACCAAATAGAATTCGATCCGGATAACTCTCAAGCCAACTTCGCAAAACTTCGCTCAAGGCGCGCGGGTACAGGAAAAATGTTTGCGCAGAAAAGTCAGCGTACACGTTAGGTTTTCCAAACATGGAGATCACCTGCCGCGTGTACGGCAATCCGCCGTGGACGATCACAAAGTTTGTCTTTCGCAATTCGGGATCGTTAAAGGTTGGCTCAAGTAAGAGCGGATTACCACCAGTTGCACGATAGTAACTTCCCGCAGCATCAAGAGTGTGGATGTGGATTGCAAGGCCGAGACGTCCTGCTTCTTTGGCGATATGGTGAAACAGATAATCCTGTAGAACTTTGTAATCGGCTGGTGATGGTTCACCGCCGCGAATGTAACGAGCGTAAACTAGCGAGGCTCGTTGAGGATCAGGTTTATCAAAATCGAGCAGACGGAGATAGTTCGCTTCAAACTTTAAAGCGATCACTCCTTGTTGTTTTTGGTGTTCGAGAGTTGCAGTTACAACTTTGCTTGCATACTCATCAAGCGTTGCAGGTAATGTCTTAATTCCGAGATCCGCCAGATATCGCTTTAACAGTTTTTCCTCGCCAGGATAAAACCCGGCGTAGTCACGATTCGACTTTTTAGCTGTTTCATTGCTGAGTGGAAAGATCAGCGCATCGACAAACGAAACCCAGCGGAAGCGAGGCGGCGTTAATCCGCGTCCCATTGCAACTCGATTTGCAAACATGGTCTCGATGTTGAGCTTGTCGAGTACCCAATTCGGGAAATTTTCTCCTTCCCGTTCATAAAGCTTTTTCTTGGTCACCAAAAGCTCGTTGATGTGAGCTTCCGACATGTCGTTGTGATCGTAGTTGTAGAAAAGTTTCCAGGCGTTGATGAATTCAGGGTTAACTGGCGATAGTCGCGTTGGTAATGGAAATGGATCGATTGCTTCGAGCGGCAACGCATCATATTCATCGTCGGCTTTCTCACCGTTTGCCACATACTTCATGGGATGCGCGTGATTGTCGATTGCTTTGATCTCATTGATTTCTGCAAGGAGTTGCGCGTCGGGAGGAGCCTGCGCGACTGCGTTAAATCCGACAACGTTTAGAACGGTTAACAGAAGAAGAATTTGTTTGAGCAAGTAGGATCCACCTCCGGGGTAACTGGAGCAGACTTATATCAAAAGGTCCTCAGGTTGGCATAGAACTAGTTATTTGCGGGATGTCGATTCTGTTCACATCGAATTGACGCCGCGCTGGTGAACTGCATTGTGACATTGCTACCAAACTCATTTATGCGTTAACGTGCGCGGCGACCTGCCAGCTTACTAACAAAAAAATAACGCATGTCTCGTCCCTCGTTAGACGCCACACCACAGCTCGCCCGACGACTCGGACTCTTCGACGCGACGATGATCGTGATGGGTGGAATCATCGGCTCCGGCATTTTCATCAACCCATACGTCGTTGCCCAACAGGTCCATACACCTTTTCTGATTCTTGGCGCCTGGGTGTTGGGAGGATTGCTTGCACTGATAGCCGCATTCATTTGGGCCGAACTCGCGGTTTGGCGGCCAGACGTTGGCGGCCAATATGCTTATCTTCGCGAAGCGTTCCATCCTGCTGTTGCCTTCTTGTATGGCTGGGTATTGCTGTTGGTCATACAAACTGGAGGAATGGCGGCGGTCGCTGTCACATTTTCCCGCTACTTCGTTGAAATGGCCCACCTGCAAATTGGCGACTCAGTCCTGGCTGCAATCGTGCTTGCGATTTTGACAATCGTTAACTGTCTGGGAGTACGGGCTGGTAGCACGGTCCAAAGCACTCTGATGGTATTGAAGATAGTAGCAATTGCCGGACTGGTGATTTGTGGCTTGTTCATCGTCTCGCCGAGTACTGTTTCGCCGGCACATCCTGGAGTCCTGGATCGTCCAGTCTCACTCGATCTCTTAACCGCGATCGGTGGTGCGATGGTCCCGGTCCTTTTTGCCTATGGTGGATGGCAGACTGCAACTTTTGTGGCTGGTGAAATAAAAGAGCCGGCAAAGAATCTTTCTCGCGGACTTATTTTCGGCGTTATCGGTGTTGTGCTTCTCTATCTCGCGGCGAATGTTGTTTACATTCGCGTACTCGGAACGGATGGACTCGCGCTCGCAAAGGCTCCTGCATCTGAGGTCATGCGCAGGGCTTTCGGCGAGTTTGGAGCTCGACTGATCGCTACTGGCATCGCAATTTCGACCGTGGGATTTCTGAGCCAGAGCATGTTGACTGCTCCGCGGGTCTACTTTGCGATGGCACAAGACGGATTGTTCTTCAAACAAGTCGCCACCGTGCACCCCCGCACACGAGCTCCGATCGTTGCGATAGCTTTACAGGGCGTGCTGGCCATCGTCATTGCCTTTTGGGGACGATACGAGCAAATTCTTAACTATGTTGTATCAATGGACTTCATATTCTTTGGACTAACTGCGTGTTGCATCTTTGTTTTTCGCAAACGCGCCAAATTGCCGGTTCGATCAACCAGAACCCCTGGTCATCCATTCACCACTCTGTTGTTCATCGTTGCTTGTTGGGTTGTTGTTATAAACACGATAATTCGATATCCGAGTAACACTATTATCGGAATGGGAATTCTTGCAGCGGGTGTACCGGCTTACTTTTTTTGGAGCAGGAGGATTCGGAACTAATGTCGATGGGCCAAGTATTTGGTTCGGATTATATGAACTGGGCGAAGACCAGTTCACAAGCTCGATTCAATCTTGCGACTAGTGGTCTCGCGAACCTGACGCTGAAAGATCTCCGCATCACGCTCGACGATCTGGAAATTACGGATGGAGGTTACGGATACGCACCCCTGGTGCAATCGATTGCTCAACGCTACCGGGTGAATTCCGACTCAATCGTTACCGCTGCCGGAACAAGCTTCGCAAATCATTTGGCAATGGCGTCTATCATTAGACCCGGCGATGAAGTTCTCTTTGAACAACCAGCCTACGAGCCAATGCTAGCGACTGCCCGTTACCTGGGCGCAGCCATACGTCGATTTTCTCGGTCCTTTGTTAATTCATTCAAAGTCGATCCAGCAGAAATTGATTCGCTAGTTACTGATCGAACACGTTTGATTGTTCTGACCAATCTGCATAACCCCAGCGGTGTTTTGACTGATGACCAAACTCTTCGAGCTGTAGCAGAAATTGCGACTCGCGTTGGTGCACGAGTACTGGTCGACGAGGTCTACATTGAAACTCTTTTCGAAAAAGAACCTCGGTCCGCGTTTCATTTAGGAAAAGAATTTGTGATCACAAACAGTATGACGAAAACGTTTGGCCTCAGTGGACTGCGTTGCGGTTGGATTTTTGCTGAGCCTGAACTTGCTCGGAAAATGTGGCTGCTGAACGATCTGTTTGCTTCAACCCCTGTACATGCTGCCGAACGAATGAGCGTTGTTGCTTTCGAACAGATCGCTGAACTTGCCGCTCGATCGAAAGAGATACTGGAACGAAATAGAGAAACTCTCAATGACTTTTTCGACACGCGCGAAGATCTTCAGGTCGTTCGTCCCGAATTTGGCACCGTAATGTTTCCGCGTGTTGTTAAAGGATCGGCAGACGAGCTGTGCAGAATACTCCGAGAGAAGTATGAGACTTCAGTTGTGCCTGGTAGCTTTTTCGAGATGCCTGAACATTTTCGCGTGGGATTTGCTGGCGATAGTGCGATGTTGGAAGCAGGGTTGGATCGACTGGCTCAGGCGTTGGACGAGCTCAATTAATTTTTCTTCTTCACGTCTTCGATTACTAACCAATCGCGCACTTGCTCTGCTGCTTCAATGCCCACCGCTTCGGTCGTTATCCTGATCGGGGTGCCATTGGGCCAATTGTCCTTCTTCAGCATCGGACCACCAACAGCCTTGTAGTAAACCTTGCCTTTGAATTTTTCCTGGCCACTAACCGGGGCGAACACCGAAACATCTACATCAAGGTCTGGTGAATTCAGGAAAATAGTCCCTTTTTGAAAACTGTCTACATCGAATCTCACGAGGACTAGAACGGCTTCGGTTTCAGTTTTTGCTCGTTTGGTAATCTCATCGTGTTTGAGATCACCGATTGAAATAGCACTGACGTTTTTGATCTCGTTAAGACGAGTCAGCAAGGTTGCAAAGATAGCGTCCTCGCTGAGCATGTGTTTTGAAGTTGGTTGCCGTCCGACGAGTAGTTTGACCTTGTGAGTGAGATCGCGAGCACCCAGTTTATCTGAAGCCTCTTCATTCGACTGTGGAAGATTAGCGTTGCTGTCAGGTGGCTTGGCAGCTTTCCTACCCGACTGAGCGAAGCCGTGAGCCCAGAGTAACAACACCAGACCTGAAGCTGTGACGAGGCCTCTTTTTTGACGAGAGCGCTGAATGCCGGGGACTCGGAGCATTTTAGACACGTCCTTTCCAGCGGTACCACCTTAGAAGCGCGGTTAGTCTACATGGTTGTGTGGAAAACTGTGAATAACATCAACTATGTGAAGTTCACTTGGGTTTAGGCGGTTCTGGTGGCGTCAAATAAATCTGGACCGCAGCGTTTTGCCGTAGCCGTGCGGCAAATTCCTGGCTTAGCTGCTGTTGTTGCTTTTGGGTTAGAAACTGAATGATTTGAAACTTAACCTTATCGAAGTCGTCATGCAGCGTGGCTTTGTTCTCGTTATAAAATGCCTTTGCTTGTTGGTCAGTAACGATAGTTAACCGCGCTCTAACTGCATTTGCCAACACAGTTGCCGGCGTCGAGTTCAGGCGCTTCGCCTCTTGCTCGAGCAGAAGGTCGTTGATCCTCATATCGAGATCGTCTTTGCGGATCAGATAGACTTTTTGCTGGACGGCAAAAATCAATGGAGCAAGTCCGGCTTCAATATCTCTTGAGGTAAAAGTTCGGCCACCAGCCTTTGCGAAAACCCGATTCAAGTCTTCGGCATTCTTAGGTGGCGTTACGTTGGGAATAAAAATCGTTACGTTTGCCGCCGACCGAAGTAAATTTGTCAGCTTGACTGCTTCTATTTGTTCTCGCTGGGATTTCAAAAACTGGATGATTCCTGGTTTGGCCTTTTTGAACTCATCCGCCATCCGCTCTTTGCGTTGATCATAGAATGCACGCACCTCCGTGTCAGAAGGTGTGGGTATTCTGTCTGTAACTTCGACCTTGAGAAATTGTTCCGTTGTCAGTCCCCGTCGCTTTGCCTCGGCTTCGAGCAGGTAGCGGTTTATTTGACGATCGAGCTCAGTATCACGAGCCTTCATTATTTCGCTTTGCAAAAGCCCAACTTGGTTTTGCGCATCAGTACCTAATTCCGGCTTGGTGATTTTGACGCCATTAACGACGGCGAGCGTTTTGACTTGAGGCTTGTCTTCACATCCGCAGAGATCGTTTCCGGATTGAGGAAATAGCAGCAGGACTAAATTGAGTATGAGAAAAGGCAACGACATCTCGAGGTAGAGGGTTGTTAAAAGCGCAAACAGCAAATCCTATTTTTGTAATGCCTTGATAGCTTCTCGCGCATAGTAAGTCAGTATGATGTCGGCGCCGGCGCGTTTGATGCTCGTCAAAGTTTCCAGCATCACTCGCTCCTCATCAATCCAGCCCTTCTGAGCTGCCGCTTTGATTAACGCGTATTCTCCAGAAACGTGATAAGCCGCGAGAGGAAGGTCGAAGCGGTCTCGCACCATCTTCAGTATATCGAGATAGACGGTTGCTGGTTTTACCATCAGCATGTCAGCGCCTTCGGAATAATCCAGCTCCGCTTCTCGCATTGCCTCCCGAGCGTTTGGTGGATCCATTTGATAAGCACGTCGATCTCCGAAAGCGGGCGCGCTATCAGCGGCTTCACGAAACGGTCCGTAAAATGCGGATGCGTACTTTACCGCGTAGGCCATAATCGAAATATTTTCTAAGCCCGCGGAGTCGAGCGTTTCTCGTATTGCGCCAACCTGCCCGTCCATCATTGCCGATGGCGCGACCACGTCCGCGCCGGCTTCGGCTTGACTCAGTGCAGTGCGAGCGATGAGTTCAAGCGACTCATCGTTTAGCACTTCACCTTCGCGAACAACACCACAATGTCCGTGAGACGTGTATTCGCAAAGGCACGTGTCGGCCATAATGATCATTTCCGGCGCTGCGGAACGAATACTACGAATCGCTTGTTGGACTACTCCATCTTCCACGTAGGCACCCGACGCAAGTTCATCTTTCTTTTCTGGAAGTCCGAAAAGAATGACACTCCGCACGCCAACATCGAATGCGGCTGACACTTCTCTTGTGACTTCATCGACTGACAGGTTGAAAACGCCAGGCATGGACGACACTTCGCGCCGCACTCCCGATCCACTGCACACAAAAAGAGGTAAAACGAAATCGTCACGAGTGAGTTGCACTTCGCGAACGAGTGCTCGCAATGCTGCGGATTTGCGAAGCCGCCGCGGACGATGAAGAATGTTTGGCAAAGTAAATAAATTCCTTATCGATGTTTAGGGGAGGCCTTGGTCGTCGAGTTTCGGCCGCTTCCTACCATCGGTGATACGCGGGATGTCCAGGCTTCACGGCTACAAAAGTTCCACGACACGTCGCACAAATTTGATCGTGCGCAATCAACTCCCCTTCAACAACGACACGCTCGGCCGTTGCTTCAACTGTACGAGCGATGAGTTTGACTGGCTTATCTGTAGGTGTTGGCCGGAGCAACTTGATTGAATAATCAGCTGTCACAGTGCATGGCGGTTTGTCAGCGCCACTCTTTTTCATTAGGTGCCACGCACCGGCCCAGTTGCAATGGCAATCCAACAGCGTCCCGATAATCCCGCCATTCAAGACGCCAGGGAATGCCTCGTATTCCGGCTTGGGTTCCCACTCGGCGATTATCTCGTCCCAGCCAGGGAAACTTCGGACGTGTAGACCTTTGGGATTCGCTGGGCCGCAGCCAAAGCAGGCGTTATTGGGCGCAAAGGTTTCCTGAATACTTTTAGCTTTCATGTTGGTTCAACTTTGCACACGCGCATTTTAGAGACTCGTCGTGTCGTTGCTCCGCAGCGCCTGTCTCAATTTGAAGCGCTGGATTTTTCCCGTCGCTGTATACGGCAATTCTTTGACAAATAGATACCGCTTTGGCCGTTTGAAGCGAGGCAGGGACGCATCCGCTAATTCTCTCAATTCGTTTTCAAGCTCGGCCTCCGATTTTACCCCGTGGCAAACGACAAAAGCACATGGGCAGGACAGACCATTACCATCGAAGTCTTCAACGACCGCCGAGCTTTGTACGTAATTATGTCTAATTAGAACCCCTTCGACTTCGACTGGCGAAACCCACTGGCCACTCGACTTGAAACAATCGTCACTCCGCCCCATGTAATACCAGTAACTATTTTCTCGACGATATAGATCTCCAGTTCGGACCCACCCATCCACAAACGTGCGACTAGTTTGTTCCGGCTGATGCCAATAACCTTTTGCAGCACTGTCACCTTTGATCCACAGGGTACCTTCTGTTCCCTCGACGAGTGATCCTTGTTCGTCGAGTAGGCGGGCTTCATAGCCTGCAAGCAACTTCCCACTGCTTCCATAGCGCACGTCTTTATCGTGGTTCGACATAAACATGTGCAGCATTTCCGTTGACCCGATTCCGTCAAGCACCTGAACTCCAAACTCCTTCTCCCACGACTCACCCAAATGCGCAGGTAATGCCTCTCCAGCGGAAATACAAAGGCGCAGACTCGACGTATTTAGTATTCGACCTTTTCGATGTTGGTCTAACAACAAATTGTATACGACGGGTACGCCAAAAAAGATTGTCGGTTGACTCTCGACAAAGACGCGACTGATAACGTCTGGCGTAGGTTTCTCCGCACACAAAATCGATGTCGCTCCATTCAGCAAAGGGAAAGACAAGCTGTTTCCCAATCCGTAGGCGAATGGAAGACGTGAAGACGAGAACAACCGATCCCTGTTAGTCAGTTTTAGGACTTCGCGACAGAACGAGTTGTTCGTGTAGAAGATGTCAGCCTGACTATGAATTGCGCCTTTAGGTTCGCCAGTGCTGCCCGACGTGTAGAGAATAAATGCAGGTTCATCTTTTGTCGGGATTGGAAATTCAGGAAGTTCGGCTGACGCTGTCGCATCCATTAATTCCTGCAGAGTTTGATGTGGTGACCTCGCTTCGTTTGATTCGATTACCACCACATGCCGGAGTTGCTGCAGTTTTTCCGACGCATCTGTCAGCAGTGCGTTGCAGAGCTCATTCTCGGTTAGCAAAAACTGCGCTCCAGAGTTGTTAAGGATTGAACACTGCGCATCGAGCTTCACGGCTGGGTTGATGGGTACCGCGATTGCTCCCGATGAACATATGGCAATGAAAGCTTCAACAAACTCCGAACAATCATGGAGCAGCAGCGCGACGCGATCGCCCGTTTGCACGCCCAGTGAAGACAGCGCCTGGGCCATTCGGATGATGCGAGTTCGGAGTTCTCTGTAAGTGATCGACTGGCTTCCGCTAACGATTGCAGTTGCAGACGGGTCATTAGCAAAGATGGTCTCAAAGAGATTCATGTTATGAAAATTGTCATCTTTGACGCCAATCATTTCTCAAAGGCAAGCCGCATCACTTTCATCCTCTGGGCCTTTGAGAGTCAAGAGCAAGCTACAACTCGAGGCCCGTTCACCGCAAGGTCTAAGATCGTAGACAAATCATCCGATAGAGGTGAAGAGTTGGACTAGAAGGATTGTGAGACTGTCGAATTGCGTAATGACGTAAGTTCGCTAAGATAGGCGCCTGTTGTCACTCTAACGCCGGAAATTTCCAGGTTTGGAACGGGACCTGTTCCGGTCGATCAAATCAGTTTCCAGGAGACTTCTAAATGCTTCGCACTTTCCTTGCCCTAATCTTTCTTCTTACTTCAATCAGTTTTGTTCTTGCAGACGAATTCAGTGTGAAGGAATACAACGACTTCCATCGAGTCTTGCATCAGCTTCAACACGAAGCTCTGCCGAAGAACGACTTTGCAACGATACGCAATCGCGCCAAAGAGCTAATCACGCTGGGCGATGCCATTGTTAAACTCGGTGTGCCCAAAGGAACTAAGACGGAGAACGTGGATA
>Ga0070671_100001355_pt1 | contig 18357 bp, 1 predicted proteins | sample KBSS73metaG_FD_65341 | JGI IMG/M metagenome (GOLD analysis project Ga0070671, IMG submission 65341) | Switchgrass rhizosphere microbial communities from Kellogg Biological Station, Michigan, USA - KBS S7-3 metaG | ecosystem: Host-associated > Plants > Roots > Rhizosphere > Soil ...
TCCGAGGTGGAGCGCCTCGCGGACGGCGTCCTTGCGTCGCTCTCGCACATGGCCGCGCCCGACACAGGGGAGCATGCCGCGGCGGCGCTCCCGCTCACCGCGATGCAGGAAGGGATGCTCTACCACCACCTGCGCGAGCGCGACGGGGGACGGGACCCGTACGTCTCCCAGATCGCCCTGGAGCTGACGGGGGAGGTCGATCCCGATCTCCTCGACCGCGCCTGGCAGCGCGCGGCCTCGAGGTTCGAGACCCTCCGCGCCGGTTTCCGGTGGGAGGACGTTCCGCGTCCGGTCCAGGTCTTCGAGCCCGAGGCGACGATCCCCTTCGCCCGCCACGAGATCGAGGAGACCCGGCTCGACGCCCTGATGGAGAAGACGCGCGCGGAGGGCTTCGATATCTCGCACGCTCCGCTCGCGCGGGTGGATCTGGCGCGGACCGGTGAGCTCCGCTGGGTGATGGTGTTCACGCACCATCATCTGCTCCTCGACGGATGGTCGCTGCCGCTCGTTCTCGAATCGGTCTTCGCGACCTACGAATCGCTCGTGCGCGGCGAGGAGGCAGGCGCCTCGCCCCGCACGCTCCCGGGGGGGGAAGCAGCGGACGGCCTCACGCGGTATCTCGAGGGGATGGCCGCGCGCCCTCTCGGGGAGGCGGAGACCTTCTTCCGCGAATACCTCACCGGCGTGCGGCCGACCCCGGCGCCCGACCCCTCGGGTGGCCGGCTCGTACCCGCCGCGGCGGACGGATCGCTCGGACAGGAGGCGGGGAGCGGAAGTAACGCCGTGCGCGTGACGGAGAGCGGCATCGTGTCGGTGGCGTCGCCCCGAAACCTGGAGCCTCGCGCGCGCGCGCTCGGACTGACGCCCGCCGCGGTCCTGCAAGCGGCATGGGCCGTCGTGCTCGCCGCCTCGACCGGTGAGCGCGACGTCGTCTTCGGCGTCACCTCGTCCGGTCGCGCGGGCGATGCGGCCGGGATCGAGTCGGTGGTCGGGCTGCTCATCGCCACGCTCCCGCTGCGCGCGCAACTCGATCCCGATGCGACCGCGGCCTCTTGGGCGGCCGGCATTCAGCGCGATTCCGCGCGCCTGCGTGATCACGAGCACGCGCCGCTGGCTCTCGTCCAGCGCTGTGCCGGAACGCCGCCGGGGGCGGCGCTGTTCGAGACACTGCTCGTTTTCGAGAACTACCCGATGGACGTGGCCGCGCTCGGCCGGCGCGAGCGCTTCGAGGTGACCGGGGTCCGCCTCCACGAGGAAACCAACTATCCGCTGACCCTCGTCGCCGGAGAAGGGAAGGGGGGCCGCCTGCGGGCGATCTACGACCGCGGGCGCTACGACGAGGACGGGGCCCGCGTCCTGCTCGAACGCCTCGTCGCGGCCGTCGAGGGTCTGCTCTCCCATCCGAAGGCGAGGCTCGCGGAGATCCCGGTCCATGCCGCCGGCGAGCAGGAGCGGCTGCGCGTCGCCTGGAACGACACCGCGCGCACCTATCCGCGGGAGGACTCGATCATCGAGGTGTTCGATCGCGTCGCCGACGCGTCCCCGCAGCGGGTCGCCGTCGCATGGGAGGGAGGGACCCTCTCCTACGGCGCGCTGCAGGCCCGATCGCGCCAGGTGGCGCGCGCGCTGCGCGCGCGGGGGATCGGTCTCGAATCGCGCGTGGCGCTCGACATGGACCGCTCGGCGTCCTTCCTCGTCGCCACGCTCGGGGTCCTCCGCGCCGGCGCCGCCTGCGTCCCCGTGGATCCCGACTCGCCCCGGGAGAGGACCGAGGGGATGCTCGCCGGGGCGGGCGTGAGCCTGGTGGTGAGCGGGACGGAGCCGGGCGCGGCGCGACCGGGATCGCTCGCATCCGTACCCCTCGAGGCGCTCGCGCAGGCGGGCGCGGCGGACCCCGCACCGTACTCGGGAGACGCGGTCCTTGAGGGGGGAGGGGCCGTCCCCGCCGAGGCGCTCGCCTACGTCATGTTCACGTCGGGATCGACCGGAGCCCCCAAGGGGATCGAGATCTCGCAGCGCAACGTTCTACGGCTCGTGCTCGGCGCGGACTACGCGCGGTTCGGTCCGGAGGAGACGATCCTCCAGATCGCGACGGTCTCGTTCGATGCGTCGCTCTTCGAGATCTGGGGCGCGCTCCTGCACGGCGGGCGGCTCGCGATCGCGCCGCCGGGGACGCGCTCCGCCGCCGAGATCGTCGGCGCCGTCGAGCGGCTCGGCGCGACGATGGCGTTCCTGACGGCCGGGCTCTTCCACGTCGTGGTCGAGGCGGACGCGGAGGGGATCGCGCGCCTGGGGCAGGTCCTGGCCGGCGGCGACGTTCTTTCCGCCGCGCGCATCCGCCGGCTCCTTCAGGCGGGATGCCGGCGCGTCGTCAACGGATACGGTCCGACCGAGACCGTGACGTTCGCGGCCTGCGAGAGCTTCGCTCCGGGTGACGCGGTCCCGGAGCGCGTGCCGATCGGGGGGCCGATCGCGAACGTGCGCGCCTACGTGCTCGATCGCACGCTGCGGCTCGCGCCCACGGGGGCGCCGGGCGAGCTGTTCCTCGGGGGCGACGGGGTAGCGCGCGGGTACGCGCGCCGGCCCGATCTCACCGCGGAGCGCTTCCTCCCGGATCCGTTCGGGCCGGCGGGATCGCGGCTCTACCGGACGGGGGACCTCGCCCGCCGGCGAGACGACGGACGGCTGGAGTTCCTCGGCCGCCGCGACGGCCAGGTGAAGATCCGAGGCTTCCGGGTCGAGCTGGCGGAGGCCGAGGCCGGACTCTTACGTGCGCCGGAAGTGCGCCAGGCGGCGGTCGTCGTCCGGGAGACCGAAGTCGGACGCGAGCTCGTCGGGTACGTAGTCCCGGAGCCCGGCGCGCGCCGCGAGCCCGCAGCCCTGCGCGAGACGCTGACCGGGATCCTGCCCCGCTACATGATCCCCTCGCGCATCCTCTACCTCGACGCGCTCCCGCTCACGGCGAACGGCAAGATCGATCGCGCCGCCCTCGCCGCGACGGCCCTTCCCACGAGCGCATCGCCGCGCGCCGTGCGGGACCTCTCGCCGGCGGAAGGAGCAGTGGCTCGTCTGTGGCGAAGGATACTCGGAGTCGCCCCGGTCTCCCCGGAGGACGACTTCTTCGAGCTCGGCGGCAACTCGCTCCACGCCGTGCGCCTCCTGGCCGCGATGCGGCGCGCGTTCCGAATCGACCTGCCGATGGCCGTCCTCTTCGAAGCCACGACCCTGGCGGGACATGCGGCGGCCCTCGCGGCGCGCGAGCCCGTTCCCGGACACATCGAGCGCGCTGCGCGAGCGCTCACCACCTTCGAATCGATGAGCGAAGAGGAACGGGCGCGCCGCCGCGAGGCGGCCGCGAGCGTTGCCGGCCTCCCGCCCGTGGCCGCGCGCGTCGCGCCCGGACCGGCGGGTGGGGCCGCGGGGCCGGCAAACCGCGCCGGAGCGGGGGAGGACGCATGAGCGGCGAGCGCGATCTCGCGGCGGGCGCGGGACGGAGGGGCGGGGCGCACGGCGCCTCCCCTGACGGTCCCTCCGGCCTGCCCGACGATCTCGATCTGCTCGACGCGCTGCTCGACGCCGAGGGTGTCGCGCACCCCGTCGCGGCCATCGCGCGCCGCGGCTGGAAGCGGGCGCCGCTCTCTCCCGCGCAGAAGCGGCTGGCCTTCCTCCACGCGCTCACACCCGGCTCGATGGCCTACACCATCTCGGGCGCGGTGCGCATGCAGGGGGATCTCGACGCCGACGCGCTCGAGGCCGCGCTCGACGCCGTCGTCGCGCGGCATGCCTCGTTGCGCACGACCTTCGAGAGCGGCCCGGACGATGCGGAGGACCCCGTGCAGGTCGTCCACGACGCGATGTCCGTTCCCATCGTGCGATCGCAGGGCGGCGGAGCGAGCGCGGAGGTGGAGGCCGCGCGCGCCGCGGAGCGTCTTCTGGCCCTTCCCTGGGATCTCGCGAAGGGGCCTCTCCTGCGCGCCGCGATCGTCGCGCTCGGACCCGCCCCTTCGACGGGGCTCAGGGCGGGCGGCGATCACCTCCTCGTCGTCGTCCTGCATCACATCGTCGCGGACGGATGGTCGCTCGGGATCTTCCTGCGCGATCTGGGCGCATGCTACCGAGCCCGGATCGAAGGGACCGCCGCCCTCCTGCCCGACCTGCCGATCGAGTACACGGACTACGCGGCGTGGCTTCGCGAGCATCCGGCCTCCGAGCGTCCCGAGGCGTCCCTCGCCTACTGGCGCGCGCATCTTGGAGGCGCCCCCGAGCGGCTCGACCTTCCGACAGACCGTTCGCGCCCCGCCTTCCGCTCCCAGAGAGGGGCTCTCGTCCCGTTCCGGATCCCCGCGGAGCTGACGCGCGCGCTCGAGACCGTGGCGCAGCGCGAAGGGGCGACGCTCTACATGGTGCTGCTCGCGACGTTCCAGGCGGTGCTCGCGCGCTGGTCGGGACAGACGGACATCGTGGTGGGGTCGCCCGTCGCGAGCCGCGATCGCGCCGGCACGGAGACCCTCGTCGGACTGTTCGTGAACACGCTCGTCCTGCGCACGGACCTGTCGGGGGATCCGTCATTCCGGGATCTTCTCGCGCGAGCCCGAGGCACGGCGCTGGGCGCCTACGCGCACCAGGACACGCCCTTCGAGCAGCTCGTCGAGGAGCTGCGGCCCGAGCGATCGCTCGACCACATGCCGCTCTTCCAGGTGATGTTCGCGTTCCAGGACGCGCCCACGCTCGAAGAGCTCGCGATGCCGGGGATCGCGATCTCCGCGATCGAGATCGACACCGGGACCGCCCAGTTCGATCTGAGCCTGAACGTGAGGCGGGAGACCGGCGGCATCGCCGGATCCGCCGAGTACGACACCGACCTGTTCGACGCTTCGACGATCGGGAGGATGCTCGCGCACTACCGGCGTCTGCTGGAGGCGGTCGTCCGGGGCGGCGAAGAACGGCTGTCCGGAATCTCTCTCCTCGATCCGGAGGAACGGCGAACGGCGCTTGATTTGTGGAGCGGAAGAAGCGAGATCCAGGCCGGCGAGCGGTTCTTCCACGAGCGCTTCGAGGAGCACGCGCGGGCGCATCCGCAGCGCATCGCCGCCGTCCTGGGATCGCGTCGGGTCACCTACGCCACGATCGACGATCGCTCCGCCCGTCTCGCCGCACGGCTCGTCTCGCTGGGCGCGGGCCCCGAGGCTCGTGTGGGGCTCTGTCTGCCCCGCGGCCCGGAGCTCGCGATCGGCATGCTGGCGACGCTTCGCGCGGGCGCAGCCTTCGTTCCTCTCGACCCCGGACACCCGCGCGAACGTCTGGAATTCCTGTGCGCCGACGCGCAGGTTCGGATCGTCCTGGCGAGTGGGGAGACCGCCTCCTGTGTCGGCGGCGAAGGAGTCGAGGTTCTCCGGATCGACGATGACGAGACCTTCGCGGACACTCCGCTGTCCGTCCCCCACCGGCCCGCTCCCGGAAACCTCGCCTACATCATCTATACGTCGGGGACCACGGGGCGCCCCAAAGGAGTCATGATCGAACAGGGCTCGCTCGCCGCGGCGCTCACGGCCTGGGAGCGGCTCTATGATCTGTCGAGCATCCGCTCACACTTCCAGATGGCGGCCATCGGGTTCGACGTGTGCACGGGGGAGTGCGTGCGCGCGCTCGGGTCGGGAGGCAGCCTCGTCTTCTGCGACCGGGAGACCCTGCTCGATCCGGGGCGGCTCTTCGATCTCGCGCGGCGCGAGCGGGTCGAGCTCGCTTTCGTCGTTCCCGCCGTCCTGCGCGAGCTCGCGGCCGAGGCGCGGTCGCGCGCCCTGAGACTCGACGACATCAGGATCGCGGCGACGGGAGCGGATGCCTGGTCCCCCTCGGAGATCGGGGCCTTCCGCTCGATCTTCGGCCGGAGCACCCGGTTCGCGAACAGCTACGGTGTGACGGAGGCGACGGTCGACTCGACCTTCGGCTACGTCCGTGACGACGACGCGCAGGTCGCCAGCCCGCCGATCGGTCACCCGCTGAGCCATACGACTGTCTACGTGCTCGACGGGGCGATGGAGCCCGTGCCCGCGGGCGTGATCGGAGAGATCTACCTCGGCGGTCCCGCCGTCGCGCGCGGCTACGCCGGCCGTCCGGACCTAACGGCGGAGCGGTTCGTTCCGGATCCCTTCGGCACGCCCGGCGGCCGGCTCTACCGTACGGGGGATCGCGCGCGTCATCTCCCCGACGGCCGCCTCGTGTTCTGCGGGCGCGGCGACGACCAGGTGAAGATCCGCGGCCAGCGCATCGAGCCCGCGGAGGTCGAGGCGGTGATGAAGGCGCAGACCCCGACTCTGGCCGGATGCGCCGTCGTCGCGCGGCCCGATCGCGCCGGCGCCTTGCGTCTTGTCGCCTACGTCGTCGCCGGGCGCGGTACGGCGCTCGATGTGGAATCTCTCCGGCAGGGTCTCGAGGGGCGTCTTCCGGCGGCCATGGTGCCGTATGCGATCGTGGTGCTGCCGGCCCTGCCGCTGTCTCCCAATGGAAAGGTCGACCGGAGGCGTCTGCCCGAGCCCGAGTGGGAGTCGCGAGAGGCGTACACGGCTCCCCGGACGGCCGCCGAGGAGGCGGTCGCCGCCGCCTACGCCGAGGTGCTCGGCCTGGATCGCGTCGGCGCGCTCGATGAGTTCTTCGCGCTGGGCGGCCACTCGCTGGTGGCGACGCGCGTGGTTTCGCGGCTTCGCGCGAGGCTGGGAGTAGAAGTGCCGCTGCGAGCGATCTTCGAGGCGCCGCGGGTGCGCGACCTCGCGCTCCGTGTCGAGTCGCTCCGGGGCGAGGCGGGCGGGCCGGAGGAGGTGCCGTCGTCACCGCTGCGGCGGGCCCCGGACGCGGAAAGAGCCAGGCCGTCCTACGCGCAGTGGAGGCTCTGGTTCCTCGACCGCCTCGAGCCGGACAGCGCCGCCTACAACATCGCCAACGCCGTGCGCATCGACGGCCCTCTCGACCCCGACGCACTCGAGCGCGCCCTCTCGGCCGTCGTCGCGCGGCACGAGGCGCTGCGGACGCGCTTTCCGGAGGGCGGGGACGGTCCCGTCGCCGTCCTCGATCCCCCTGCGCCCGTCAGGATGGTGCGCGACGACCTCACGCTCTTCCCGCAGCGCGAGCGCGACGCCGAAGCGCAGCGTCGCATCGAGCTCGAGGCGCGGGGTCCCTTCGACCTTGCGCGGGGTCCCGTGCTCCGGGCGCGCCTGATGCGTCTTGCGGCTGGGACGCACGTGCTCGCTCTCGTCGTCCACCACATCGCCTCGGACGGATGGTCGATGGGCGTGATCATCGCGGACCTCGCGGCGTCCTACGCGGCGGCGGCCGGCGGCGCGACGCCCCGGCTCGCGCCCCTCGAGGTGCAGTACGCCGACTGGGCGGCCTGGCAGCGCGCACGGCTCGAAGGCGGCGAACGGGAGCGCCAGCTGGCGTACTGGCGCCAAGAGCTGGCGGGGCTCGAGCCCCTCGCCCTGCCGGCGGACCGGCGACGCCCCGCGCGGCCGACCGGCGCGGGCGGAGCGATCGATGTCGCGCTTCCTGCCGGGCTCGTCGCGCGGCTGGCGCGCGTGGCGCGCGACTCCGGCGCGACGATGCACATGGCGCTCCTCGCGGCGTACGCCGCGGTGCTCTCGCGCTGGTCGGGACAGCGGGACATCGGCATCGGAACTCCCGTCGCGAACCGCACCCGCGAAGAGGCGGAGAGGATGGTCGGCTTCTTCGTGAACTCGCTCGTCGTGCGCGTCCGCCTCGACGGCGAGGGCGCGCCGCACGACGATCCTTCGTGCCTGCCCTACCGCTCGCTGCTCTCCCGCGTCCGGGAAACGGCGCTCGGCGCCTACGCGAACCAGGACGTGCCGTTCGAGCGCGTCGTGGAGGAGCTCCGGCCCGATCGGGATCTGACGCGGACGCCGCTGTTCCAGGTGATGTTCGCGCTGCAGAACGCGCCGATGGGCGCGCTCGATCTGGGGAGTGCGACGCTCACGCCGATCGACGCGCCGACCCGGACGTCGACCTTCGACATGACGCTGTCGCTCGCTCCCGCGTCGACGAGCGTCGGCCGCCCGCGGACCGACGCCGCATGGGAGCTCACGGACGGCGCGCTCGAGGGGTTCCTCGAATACTCGACCGAGCTTTTCGACGAGACGACGGTGCGCCGATTCTGGAGCCACCTGGTCCGCCTGCTCGAGACGGTCGCGCAGGACCCCGCCGCCGACGTGCGCCGCGCGCCTCTTCTCGGCGACGCGGAGCGCGACCGGGCCGTGCGGGTCTGGAGCGGGGCGGAGGACCTCTTGCCGGCGGGACCGCTCCTGCACGAGCGCTTCCTCGCGCGCGCCGCGGCGGACCCCTCGCGCCTCGCCGCGGTCGACGGGGAGCGGCGCACGAGCTACGGCGAGATCGCGGCGCGTTCCGCGCGCCTCGCGACGCGGCTGGCGTCGCGCGGCGTCGGGCCCGAGTCGCGCGTGGGCCTCTTCCTTCCGCGCTCCGCGGACCTGCTCGCGGCGATGATGGCAGTCCTTCGCGCGGGGGGCGCGTTCGTGCCGCTCGATCCCGACCATCCGCGCGACCGGAACCTCTTCGCGCTCGCCGACGCTGGGGCGCGGCACGTTCTCGCGACGCCGGCGTCCGCCGCGGACCTCGCGGGCACGGGCGCGGAGATCCTTGTCATCGACGGCATCGACGAAGGGGGGACAACGGCGACGGTCGCGAGTCCGGTACCTCCCCCGATCTCTCCCCACAACCTGGCGTATGTCATCTACACCTCCGGAACGACCGGCCGCCCGAAGGGTGTGATGGTCTCGCACGCCGCGCTCGCGGCGGCGACGAGCGCCTGGGACGCACTGTACGGGCTCGATACCATCTCGCGTCATCTCCAGATGGCCGGCGCCGCCTTCGACGTCTGCACGGGAGACGTCGCGCGCGCGCTCGGATCGGGCGGCGCGCTCGTCTTCTGCGGACGCGAGCAGCTCCTCGATCCGGCCGCGCTCTTCGACCTGGCGGCGCGGGAGCGTATCGAGATGGCCGAATTCGTGCCGGCCGTCCTGCGCGAGCTCGCCTCGGAAGCGCGCGGGCGCGGGGCGCGCCTCGACGACGTCCGGATCGCGGTCGTCGGATCCGACGTCTGGACCGCTGCCGAGATCGAAGAGTTCCGCGCCGTCTTCGGCGCGGGCGCGCGCCTCGCGAACAGCTACGGCGTCACCGAGGCGACGATCGACTCCACCTGCACCGTTCTCGGCGATAAGGACGCCGGTGCGGCGAGCCCACCGATCGGGCGCCCGTTCGGACATGCGACGGTGTACGTCCTGGACGCGGCTCTCGAGCCCGTTCCGTGCGGCGTCGCCGGCGAGCTCTACCTCGGAGGGCCCGGCGTCGCCCGCGGCTACGCGGGACGCCCGGACCTCACCGCGGAGCGGTTCGTGCCGGACCCCTACGGTCCGCCCGGATCGAGGCTCTACCGGACGGGGGACGTCGCCCGCTACCTGGCGGACGGACGGCTCGCGTTCGCGGGGCGCGCGGACGATCAGGTGAAGATCCGCGGCCTGCGCATCGAGCCGCGCGAGGTCGAGGCCGCGCTCGCGGCGGAGGAGGCGGTCGCCGCCTGCGCCGTGATCGCCCGGCGCGATCCGGGGGGCGTTCTGCGGCTCGTGGCCTACGTCGCGCCGCGCGCGGGCGCGTTCCTCGATCCCGATGCGCTCCGCGGGCGGCTGCGGCTCCGGCTGCCGGAGGCGATGGTGCCGTCCGCGATCGCCGTCCTGGACGCGCTGCCGCTCACGCCGAACGCCAAGGTCGACCGGCGCGCGCTCCCCGAGCCCGACTGGGACGCGCACGCCGTCTACGAGGCGCCGGGCGAAGGCGCGGAGGGCGTCGTCGCGGCGGTCTTCGCGGACGTGCTGGGCCTGGAGCGGGTCGGCGCGGGGGACGATTTCTTCGCGCTCGGAGGGCATTCCCTGCTCGCGACGCGCGTCGTCTCGCGGCTGCGGGCGGCGCTCGGGGTCGAGCTTCCCTTGCGCACGCTCTTCGAGTCTCCCACCGTGCGCGCGCTGGCCGCACGCATCGCCTCGCTCGAGGTCTCCCACGCGCCGCCTCCGGTCCGCCGGGCGCGCGAGGACGAGCGGCGCCTCGCCTCCTATGCGCAGCGAAGACTCTGGTTCCTCGACCGGCTCGAGCCCGAGAGCGCGGCGTACAACCTGCCGTCATCGGTGAGGATCTCCGGAGCGCTCGACGTCACGGCGCTCGCGGGGGCGCTCTCCGGGGTCGTCCGCCGCCACGAGCCCCTCCGGACGCGCTTCGCCGAAGGGACGGACGGGCCTCTGGCCGTCGTGGATCCGCCCTCCCCGGTTTCGCTCCCCGTCGTCGACCTCGCGGCGATGGAGCCCTCCGCGCGCGACGCAGTGGTTAGCGCGCGGACCCTGGCCGAGGCGCGCGCTCCGTTCGACCTGGCGCGCGGTCCGCTCCTGCGCGCGGTGCTCCTGCGCCTCGCGGACGAGGAGCACCGCCTGCTGGTGACGGTGGCGCACATCGCGGCCGACGGCTGGTCGCTCGGAAACCTATTGCGAGAGCTCGGCGCGCTCTACGCCGCGGCCGTGCGCGGGGAGGAGAGCCCGCTCGCGCCGCTCGAGATCGCGTACGCGGACTGGGCCGCCTGGCAGCGCGCATGGCTCGAAAGCGGAGAAGGGGACCGCCAGCTCGCCTGGTGGCGCGAGAACCTCGCCGGCGTCCCCGCCCTGTCGCTCCCCCTCGACCGGCCGCGTCCCGTGCGGCCCGCGTGGACGGGCGCGTCGCTCCCCATCACGCTGAGCGCGCCCGTCCGCGAGGGGCTCGCGCGGATCGCGCGCGAAGAGAGGACGACGCTGCACTCCGTGCTCCTCGCGGGATACGGGATGGCGCTCGGGCGCTGGTCGCAGCAAAAGGATTTCGCGATTGGAACCCCGGTCGCCAACCGGCGGACCACCGAGGCCGAGCCGCTCATCGGCTTCTTCGTGAACACGCTTGCGGTGCGGATCCGTCTGCACGGGCGCGGTCTCACCTTCCGCGGGCTCGTCGATCGCGGGCGCGAAACGACGCTCGGCGCGCACGCCCACCAGGACGTCCCCTTCGAGCGGGTGGTGGAGGCGCTCGCGCCCGAGCGGAGGTTGGGGCACAACCCGATCATCCAGACCCTCTTCGCCCTCCAGAACGCGCCGGCGGGCGATGCGTCGCTTCCCGGGCTGACGCTCAGCTACGAAGAGCCGGACACCGGCGTCACGCGGTTCGACGTGGAGCTGTTCCTCGCCGAGACCCCTGCGGGGCTCGAGGGAACCCTCAACTACAGCACCGAGCTGTTCGAGCGCGGCAGCGCCGCGCGCTTCCTGGAGAACTTCGCCGCTCTGCTCGAGGCCGTGGTCCTCGATCCCGACGCACCGCTCGCTTCGCTGCCGGCTCTCGCGCCGGAACAGGAGCGGCAGGTGCGGGCGCTCGGATGCGGCGCGCCGCTCGCGTATCCGGATCCGCCGCTCGTCCACGCGCTCGTCGAGCGCGCCGCGTCCCGTGCTGCGGACGCGCCGGCGGCGCGTCACGGCGCGTTGCGGATCACCTACGGCGAGCTCAACGACCGCGCCAACCGGCTCGCGCGCTACCTGCGGCGGGCGGGCGCGGGGCCCGAGTCGCTCGTGGCCGTCTGCATCGAGCGCTCGATCGACGTCCTCGTCGCGATCCTCGGGATCTTGAAGGCGGGGGCGGCGTACGTCCCGGTGGATCCCGACTACCCGCGGGAGCGGATCGCGTTCCTTCTCGAGGATGCGGGCGCCTCGCTTGCGGTGACGCAGGCCTCGCTCACGGACCGGATCGCGCACGCCGGGACGCGCGTCGTGCGGATCGATGCGGAGCGGGCGGCGATCGACCGCGAAGACGCGGGCGACCTCGCCCTCCCGCTCTCGCCCGACGCGCTGGCCTACACGGTCTACACTTCGGGTTCCACCGGACGCCCCAAAGGCGTGGCCATGAGCCACCGCGCGATCGCCAACATGCTGGCCTGGCAGCGGCGCGATTCCGCACCGAGCGCGGCGGCCGAGGGCGCCGATCCGCACGTCGCGCCCGACGTCCGCGGGGACGCTGCTCGGGCCGCGGACGCCCCGCGCACGCTTCAGTTCGCGTCGCTCTCCTTCGACGTCTCCTTCCAGGAGATCTTCTCGACGCTCACCGCCGGAGGCGAGGTCATCCTCGTCTCCGAGGACGAGCGGCGGGATGCGCCGCGGCTCCTCCGCCTGATCGCCGAGAACGGGGTCGAGCGGCTCTTTCTCCCCTTCGTCGCCCTGGATCAGATCGCGGGGGCGGCGGTGAGCGAGGGAGCTCTCCCCGCGAGCCTGCGCGAGATCGACACCGCCGGCGAGCAGCTCCGGATCACGCCCGCCATCGCCGCGTTCTTCGCGCGTCTTCCGGGCTGCCGGCTCGTCAACCACTATGGACCCAGCGAGGCGCACCTCGTCACCGCCTTCGAGCTGACGGGCGACCCCTCGCAATGGGAGGCGCTTCCCTCGATCGGCCGTCCGATCGCCAATGCCTCCGTGCATCTGCTCGACGAGGACGGACGGCCCGTCCCGCTCGGCGCTCCGGGGGAGCTCTACGTCGGCGGCGCGGGGCTCGCGCGCGGCTATCACGGTCGCCCGGACCTGACGGCGGAGCGTTTCGTCCCTTCGCCGCTGCCCGACGAGCCGGGCGCGCGGCTCTACCGCACGGGCGACATCGCGCGGCTCGGAGAGGACGGAAACCTCGCGTTCCTGAGCCGGCGCGACCTTCAGGTGAAGATCCGAGGCTACCGCGTGGAGCCCGGCGAGATCGAAGCGGCGCTCGTCGGGCATCCGGCGGTGCGGCAGGCGGCGGTTGTCGCGCACGAGGCCCGCGGCGGCAAGCGCCTCGCGGCGTACGTCGTCCTGGATCCGGGGGCGGCGGCGGGCGCGGCGTCGAGCGAGGCGAGGACCTCCCTCACGAGCGCCCTGCGCGCGCATCTCGCCGCGTCGCTTCCGGAGTACATGCTGCCGGCGGCGATCCTCGTCCAGGAGGCGCTGCCCCTGACCCCCAACGGGAAGGTGGACCGCGCGGCGCTTCCCGAGCCCGAGTGGGGCGTCGCGGAGTCGGGCGTCCGGCCCCGCACGCCCGAGGAGGAGCTGGTCTGCGGGATCTTCGCCGAGGTGCTCGGCGTGCCGCGGGCGGGGACGACGGACCATTTCTTCGAGCTCGGCGGCCACTCGCTCCTCGCGACGCAGGTCGTCTCGCGCGTGCGCCGCGCGCTCGGGGTCGAGCTCCCTCTGCGCGTCCTCTTCGAGACGCCGACTCCGGCGGCGATTGCCGCGGAGGCGGTCGTCCTCCGGCGCCGGGGCGCTCCGGCGCCCCCACCGCTGAGCCGCGCGGAGGCGGGCGCGCGCACCAGGCCCTCGTTCGCGCAGATGAGGCTCTGGTTCCTCCACGCGCTCGAGCCGTCCTCGGCCGTCTACAATCTCCCGGCGGCGATGCGGATCGAGGGGCGCCTCGATACGGAGGCGCTCGCGCGCGCGCTCGCGACCCTCGTGGCGCGTCACGAGGCGCTGCGCACGCGGTTCGTGCAGGGGCCGGGCGGGCCGGAGGCGAGGATCGACGAGGCGCCCGCTCCCGAAGCGACGGTGGGAGGCCGCGACGCCGCCCCGGAGAGCGGAGCGGCGCCGACGGGGGAGGGGTCCGGGCGCGTGTCCGTCGAGGACCTGCGGACGCGGCCCGGCGAGTCCGACGACGAGGGTCTCTCTCGCGTGCTCGCCGAGGAAGCGACGCGTCCGTTCGATCTGGAAGCCGGGCCCGTGATGCGCGCGCGCCTTCTCCGTCTCGGCCCGGAGACGCACGTGCTCTCCCTCGTCGCCCACCACATCGCCGCGGACGGCTGGTCGCTCGGCATCCTGGTGCGCGAGATCGGCGCGCTCTACGAGGCCTATGCCGCCGGACGTCCCAGCCCGCTCGCACCGCCGCGCGTGGCGTACGCGGACTGGGCCGCGTGGCAGCGCGCGTGGCTCGCGGAGGGCGAGGAGGATCGTCAGCTTGCCTGGTGGCGCGAGGAGCTGCGCGGCGCGCCGCCCGCTTTGACGCTTCCTTCGGATCGCGCGCGCCCGGCCCGGCTCGAGGGCCTGGGCGCGGCGCTCGATCTGAGGATTTCGGCCCCCCTCGTCGCGCGGCTCTCGGCGCTGGCGCGCGCGGAGGGCGCGACGCTGCACATGGCGCTGCTCGCCGCCTACGCGTGGACCCTTCTGCGCCACGCGGGGCAGGAGGAGATCGTCGTCGGGACGCCTGTCGCGAACCGGCGCGCGGCGGAGGCGGAGGAGATCGTCGGCTTCTTCGTGAACACGCTCGCCGTGCGCGTGCGGGCGGGCGGAGCCGGGCTTGACTTCCGGGGGCTGCTCGCGCGGGTGCGCGCGGCCTCTCTCGGTGCGTACGCGAACCAGGACGTCCCCTTCGAGCGGGTCGTCGAGGAGATCCAGCCGGAGCGCACGCTCAACCGCGCGCCCCTCTTCCAGACCGCCTTCGCGCTCCAGAACGCCCGCCTGCCGCGCGTCGCGCTCTCCGGCCTCACCATGACCCCCGTCGAGGCCGACACGGGGACGTCGAAGTTCGACCTGATGCTCATGATGGGGGAGACCGAGGAGGGAGGACTCGAGGGAGCGTTCGAGTACTCGACCGAGCTCTTCGACCGGGACACGATCGCCGCGATTGCCGTGCGGCTCGAGCGGATCCTCGAAGAAGCCGCCGCCTCGCCGGACGCGGCGCTCGATACGCTGCCGCTCGTCGATCCGGATGAAGAGAACCGCGTCCTCGCGATGGGAAACGCCGCGACCGGAGATGCCGCGCCGCGCCAGGGCGGAAGGCGCGTTCCCGCCGCCGGGGACGCGGAGAGCGCGGCGCCCCCCGAGCTTCTCCCCGCCCGCATCGCGCGCGCGATCGCCCGGACCCCCTACGCGCCCGCGGTCGCGGGAGAGGCCGGCGTCGTCACCTACGCAGAGCTGGGCGCGCGGGCGGGCCGTCTCGCGCGGACCCTGCGCGCGCGGGGTGCGGGTCCGGAGCGCCGCGTCGCGGTCCTCCTCGAGCGCTCGCCCGAGGCGATCGTGGCGATGCTCGCGATCCTCGAGGCAGGAGCGGTCTGGGTCCCGCTCGATCCGACCCAGCCCGCCGAGCGGCTCCGGTCCCTGATCGAGGACTGCGGCGCCTCGGTCGTGATCGCGACGAGACGCGAGGCCGGCTTCCTCGATTCCCTCCGGGGCGCCGCCGCGATCCTGATCGACGTGGTCGCGGCGGAGACAGAGGGGACCGACGGGATCTCGAGCGCCGACGCCCACGCGGACTCGCAGGCAGGCGCCGCAGCCGACGGAGCCCGCTCAGGCCCGCGCGCTCTTTTCCCCGAGAGCCTGGCCTACATCATCTATACGTCGGGATCGACGGGGAGGCCGAAGGGGGTCGGCGTCGAGCACCGCCAGCTCGCGGCCTATACCGACGCCGCGATCGACCGGCTCGGGATCGAGCCCGGCCTGCGCTATGCCCTCGTCTCGACGCTCTCCGCGGACCTCGGCCATACGTCGCTCTTCCCCGCGCTCGCGACGGGGGGCTGTCTGGACATCCTGCCCGCGGAGATCGCGTTCGACGCGCCCGCCGCGGAGCGCTGGTTTTCGCGGGCGCCGATCGACGTCATGAAGATCGTTCCCAGCCATCTTCAGGCCCTCCTCGGCGGCTCCCATCCCGAGCGCGTGATGCCGCGCCGCCTCCTGGTTCTCGGGGGCGAGGCCACGCCGGGGAGGCGGCTCGAATCTCTCGCGGGGCTCGCATCGCCCGGATGCCGCGTGGCGATCCACTACGGCCCCACGGAGGCGACCGTCGGCGCTGTCTGCGGATTCCCGGACGCGTCGGACACCGCCCGCGCGTCCGCGCCGCTGGGACGCCCCCTCGCCGGTGCGCGCGTCCTCGTTCTCGACGGACGGGGACGGCCGGTCCCCGTGGGCGTGCCGGGCCAGGTCCTCCTGGGCGGCGCGTGCGTCGCGCGCGGGTATCCGGGAAGGCCCGATCTCACGGCGGAGCGCTTCGTCCCCGATCCCTTCGCGGCGGAGCCGGGGGCGCGGCTCTACCGCACGGGCGACCGCGCGCGCTGGCTTTCGGACGGAAGGCTCGAGTTCCTCGGCCGCACCGACGGCCAGGTGAAGGTCCGCGGATGGCGCATCGAGACCGGCGAGGTCGCCGCCGTGCTCGCATCGGCCGAGGGCGTGCTCGAGGCGGCGGTCGTCGTCAGGGAGGATCCCGCGTCGGGCCCGGGCCTTGCGGCCTACATCGTCGCGGATCCGCGCGTGGCGCCCGTCGTTCACGGGCTCCCGCGCCGTGCGCTGCCGGAAGGCGTCGCCGTGGCGGAGCTCAACCGCAACGAGACGGACTATCTCCACCGCGAGATCTTCGGCCTGCGCGCCTACACGCGAAACGGGATCACCATCCGGCCCGGGGACACGATCGTCGACGCGGGCGCGAACATCGGTCTTTTCTCGGTCTTCGCCGCGCTCGCGGCGCCCGGCGGGCGGCTCTTCGCGTGCGAGCCGAACCCGGTGCTCCAGCCGATCCTCCGCGCGAACCTCGACGCGTACGCGCCCGGCGCCGTCCTGATCCCCTCGGGTCTCTCCGACAGCGCGAAGAGCGCCGTCTTCACCTTCTTCCCCGGCTTCTCGCTCCTTTCGGGTCTCTACGCGGACGCGGGCACGGAGAAGGGCGTCGTCCGGGCGTTCCTCGAGAACCTCGAGCGCGAGGGCGAGGCGGGGGCGGGCGACCTCGCGCGCGAGAGCGACGCGCTGCTCGCGGAGCGTTTCTCCGGCCGCGCGATGGAGGTGCCGCTGCGCCCTCTCTCCGACGTCATGGCCGAGCACCGCATCGAGCGGATCCACCTGCTCAAGGTCAACGTCGAAAAGGCGGAGCTCGATCTGCTGCGGGGGATCGGCGACGGGGATTGGAAGCGCATCGACCAGGCGGTCGTGGAGGTGGACGTCGCCGCAAGTCTCGAACCGATCCTCGCGCTCTTCGCCGCGCATGGCTTCGAGACCTACGTGGAGCAGGACCCGCTCCTCGCGCGCACGGAGCTGCGCTACGTCTACGCCGCGCGACACGGCTCGGGGCGCGCGCTCGTGCCCGGGGCTCCGCCGCCGCCCGCGCCCCGCGCGTCCGCGCCTGTCCTGACCGCCGAGCTCCTGCGCGCGCACGCGCGGCGGACCCTGCCGGAAGCGATGGTCCCGTCCATGTGGACGTTCCTCGATGCGCTTCCGCTCACGCCGAACGGGAAGCTGGATCGGGCCCGTCTGCCGGAGCCGCAGCGCGAGGGAGGGGCGTTCACCCCGCCGCGCGGCGAGATCCAGGAGACGGTGGCATCGATCTGGGCGGAAGCGCTGGGCGTCGCGCGTGTCGGCGTTCACGACAACTTCTTCGATCTCGGCGGGCACTCGCTCCTGCTCGCCCGGGTCCACGCGCGATTGCGCGAGAGGCTCGGCGCCGAGATCTCGATCGTCGAGCTCTTCCGCTATCCGACGGTCGAGTCCCTGGCAGGGCGTCTCACCATCGCGCCCGGGAAAGGGGCTCCGGAGACGTCCCCGCAGGGGGCCACCGCCCGAGGGGCCCTACGGCGCGAAAGAGCGCGGGAGCGCGCCCGACCCCGCCCCAGCGGCGCGCCGGGCGGGGGAAGCGCATGACGGGGAAGACGGGTCCGATCCGGAATACGGTCCGGCATGTCTTGACAGAACCCGGCGGGTTCTCAAGAATGAGCGCTTCCCCTTTCGAACCTCGTGCGCTCCGGGCCGAGTCCGGGGCGCGCGTGTCCCCGGAACCCGACGCCGGGCGTGATGGCGCCGCACGATCGGCAGAACCACCGGTTGCGGCGGGCCGGAGGACATGGCGAAGGTCCTGATGGCGCACGACGACCACATCGAGCTCGGGATCGCGATCGTCGGGATGGCCGGACGGTTCCCCGGCGCCCCGTCCGTCGAGGCGCTGTGGCGCCTGCTGCGCGACGGGGGCGAAGGGATCCGCGACCTCTCGGACGACGAGCTGCGCGCGGGCGGCAGCGAGGATCTCCTCTCGGATCCCCGGCTCGTGCGCCGCGCTGCGGATCTGGCCGGCGCCGATCTCTTCGACGCACCGCTCTTCGGCTTCACGCCGCGCGAGGCCGAGATCACCGATCCGCAGTTCCGTGTCTTCCTCGAGGATGCGTGGACGGCGCTCGAGGACGCCGGGCGCCACCGGGAGCGCGCGCGCGAGCGCACCGGCGTCTTCGCGGGCGGAAGCCCGGAGACCTACCTGCTCCACAACGTCCTGGCGAACCCCGGCGCGGCCCGGGCCGTGGGCGGG
>Ga0070671_100001356_pt1 | contig 18342 bp, 13 predicted proteins | sample KBSS73metaG_FD_65341 | JGI IMG/M metagenome (GOLD analysis project Ga0070671, IMG submission 65341) | Switchgrass rhizosphere microbial communities from Kellogg Biological Station, Michigan, USA - KBS S7-3 metaG | ecosystem: Host-associated > Plants > Roots > Rhizosphere > Soil ...
AGGCCGAGGGGCCGGTGCAGGGGCCGCCGACCATCGGCGTGGCCAGCACGCAGATCATCGGCGCGCCGCCGAAGGGGCTGACCCAGTTCGACGCGAACCTGCCCACCGGGATCCTTCCCGAGGGTGGCCCGTTCACCGAGGCCGGCGCCAAGACGTGGCACATCGTGCCGGGCGCCGCACCGAAGGTCGGGGAGGGCACCGCCAAGGTGTTCACCTACACCGTCGAGGTGGAGGACGGCGTCGACACGACGGGCTTCGGCGGGGACGACGGGTTCGCGCGAATGGTCAGCGAGACGCTTTCCAATCCCAAGAGCTGGACGCACAACCCGCAGTTCGCGTTCACCCGCATCGACAACGGGGTGCCCGATTTTCGGGTTTCGCTGAGTTCGCCATTGACCGTGCGCGAGGGGTGCGGATACGACATCCAGCTCGAGGCGTCTTGCTACAACCCCGCCTACGACAACCAGCCGCGCGTGTTCATCAACGAAGCCCGCTGGGTGCGCGGCGCTGTGCCGTTCCAGGGTGACGTCGGCTCGTATCGGCAGTATCTGATCAACCACGAGGTGGGTCATGCGATCGGCTATCAGCGCCACGAGCCGTGCGGCGAAAACGGCGGGCTGGCCCCGGTGATGATGCAGCAGACGTTCTCGACCAACAACAACGACGCCGCCCGGTTCGACCCGGAGTCGGTCAAGCCCGACGGTAAGGCCTGCCGGTTCAATCCCTGGCCGTATCCGATCGCCTGACATCTCGTCGGGAAGCATCGCGACCGGACTACCGTTGTGCTGGGTACTGCAGTGACCGTCAATCAAGGAGATTTCGTGTCGACATCGTTGCCGCCGCTGGTCGAGCCGGCGGGCGAACTGACGCGCGAAGAAGTTCAGCGCTACAGCCGTCACCTCATCATCCCGGACCTGGGTTTGGCCGGACAGAAGCGACTCAAGAACGCCAAGGTGCTGGTCATCGGCGCGGGCGGACTGGGTTCGCCGACATTGCTTTACCTCGCCGCGGCGGGCGTGGGCACCATCGGCATCGTCGAGTTCGACGTGGTCGACGAGTCGAATTTGCAGCGCCAGATCATCCACGGCCAGTCCGACATCGGCAGGTCCAAGGCGCAGAGCGCACGCGACTCGATCTTGGAGGTCAATCCGCTTGTCGAGGTGCGGCTGCATGAGCTGCGTCTGGAGCCCGAGAACGCCGTCGACCTGTTCAAGCAGTACGACCTGATCCTCGATGGCACCGACAATTTCGCGACGCGGTATCTGGTCAACGACGCCGCGGTGCTGGCCGGCAAGCCGTATGTGTGGGGGTCGATCTATCGGTTCGAGGGCCAGGTGTCGGTGTTCTGGGAGGACGCGCCCGATGGGCTGGGCCTGAACTACCGCGACCTGTACCCCGAGCCGCCGCCACCGGGCATGGTGCCGTCGTGCGCTGAGGGTGGCGTGCTCGGCATTCTGTGCGCCTCGATCGCGTCGGTGATGGGCACCGAGGCCATCAAGCTGATCACCGGCATCGGTGAGCCGCTGCTGGGCAGGCTGATGGTCTATGACGCACTGGATATGACGTACCGCACCATCAAGATCCGCAAGGATCCCGCGACACCGAAGATCACCGAGCTGATCGACTACGAGGAGTTCTGCGGTGTGGTATCCGATGCGGCTGCCGAGGCAGCTGCGGACTCCACGATCACGCCGCGCGAGCTGCGCGAGCTGCTGGACTCCGGTAAGTCGTTGGCGCTGATCGACGTTCGTGAACCCGTCGAGTGGGATATCAACCACATCGACGGCGCGGAGCTGATCCCCAAGGGCGCTTTCGAAACCGGCGAGGCGTTGGCAAAGCTGCAGGTCGAGAAGACCCCGGTGTTCTACTGCAAGACGGGTGTTCGCTCGGCCGAGGTGCTTGCCATCGTGAAGAAGGCGGGCTTCTCCGACGCGATGCACGTGCAGGGCGGAATCGTCGCGTGGGGCAAGCAACTCGAACCCGACATGGTGATGTACTAACGGCTCGTTTGCCGTACCTCGCCTTAGGCTGAGGTGGTGAGTGTCGAACCGCCGCCGGATCATGTGCTGGCGGCGTTCGGATTGACGGGTGTGCGCCCGGTCGCGCTCGGCTCCAGCTGGGAGGGCGGCTGGCGCTGCGGTGAAGTCGTGCTGTCGATGGTCGCCGACCACGCGCGTGCGGCGTGGTCCGCCAAAGTTCGCGAGACGTTGTTCGTCGACGGTGTCCGGCTGGCCAGACCGGTGCGCTCGACGGACGGCCGCTACGTGGTCGCGGGCTGGCGGGCAGATACCTACGTCGCGGGAACGCCGGAGCCGCGTCACGACGAGGTGGTGTCGGCGGCGGTGCGGTTGCACGAGGCGACGGCCAAGCTGGAACGGCCTCGCTTCCTGACTCAGCCGCCCGTCGCGCCGTGGGCCGACGTCGACGTGTTCATCGCCGCCGACCGTGCGGCATGGGAGGAGCGCCCACTGCACTCGCTGCCACAGGGAGCGCGAGTGTCGCCCGGGTCTCCTGACGGACAGCGTTCGGTCGAGCTGATCACCCAGCTGGCCGCGCTGCGCCGACCAACCAAGAGCCCCAACCAGTTGGTGCACGGCGACCTATACGGCACAGTGCTTTTCGCGGGCACCGCGGCTCCGGGCATCACCGACATCACGCCGTACTGGCGACCCTCGTCGTGGGCGGCGGGCGTGGTCGTGGTCGACGCGCTGTCGTGGGGTGAGGCCGACGACGGGCTGATCGAGCGGTGGAGCCCGCTGCCGGAGTGGCCACAGATGTTGTTGCGCGCGTTGATGTTCCGGCTCGCGGTGCATGCTCTGCATCCACGGTCGACGGGGGCGGCGTTCCCGGGTCTGGCGCGCACGGCGGCGTTGGTGCGGCTGGTCCTGTAGCGCGAGTGTGCCGTTTCATACGCGACACGCCGGTGCGGGCGTATCAAATCGCACACTGGGCGCTAGAACTCGTGTCGGACCTCTGACAATTTGATGCGGCCGTCGCTCGCCAGCACCCCTTCAGCGCGCAACAGTTCGAGCTGTCGGGTCGTCAGGTGCGGCGCAGGCCGGCCCGACGCCCTGATCACCCGATGCCACGGCAGATCAGACGAATCCGTTCGCATGATCCAGCCGACGATGCGCGGGCTGGAAAGCCCGACCGCGTCGGCGATGTCGCCGTAGGTCGATACCCGCCCGGCGGGAATCGATGCGACCAGAGCACGCACGGTTTCGACCTGCTCGTCGGTGACCGCAGGCATGTCAGCCGCGCTCCAGCTGCTTGCGGATCACCGCCGCGGTGTCGGCCGGCCGCGCTTGGGGAACCATGTGGTCGCAGTCGAACTCCAGCAGCGTGAAGTCGGGGCGTTCGCGCAATCCGGCGAGAAGTTCATCACTGACGTACGGCGGGTCCGTCTTGGTGGCAAGCACGAGCGTGATCGGTATGCCATTGCGTGGTAACACAATTGATCGCGCCAACTCACCCCAGTACGACAACATCGCCGGAATGCTGAGCCGCCAGCCCACCCGTCCGTTGGGCTGGTCGATCAGGTGCTCGTCGAGTTCGCGGTCCAGCTCGTCGGAGTCGACCTCACCCCACGATCCGTTCACCTTCTCCGCGCGGGCTTCTGCGCGGTCGGTGTAGTCCGGTGAGGCGAACATGTCGTCGGCGATGTCGCGCATCCAGCCGCCGTCGAGTCCGACCGCGGGATCGAGCAGCACCAACGCCGACACCAGATCAGGGCGTGCCGCAGCCAGATTCAGTGCGATCGCCCCGCCGAACGAATGCCCGACCACCACGACCGGCCCGTCGGCCTCGGCGTCGAGCAGCGCGGCCAGCGCGTCGACGTTCGCGTCGATGCTCCATGGCGCCGCCCACGACGACCGGCCGTGCCCGATCAGGTCCGGTGCGACGATCGCTAATTCGGGCAGATGCTTGGCCGCCAGGGTCTGCCAGCGCAGGCCGTGCCCGGTCAGCCCGTGGACAGCCAGGATCTGCGGCGGGCGGGTCGGCCCGTAGCGGTACGTGTGCAGCAAGTCGGTCACCGCATTGATGCTGCCAGCAGGCGGTGACAGTCGCTTGTCGGACCCCCGTGGTGTCATGCGTTCATGTCCGCACCGCAGACCGAACTGACTCCCACCGCCCTCACCGAACCAGGCATGCGCGGTGTGGTGCGCGTGCTCGGCGGCGCCGGTACGGGCAAGAGCAGCTTGCTGATTCAGGCCGCGACGGCTCACATCGCCGCGGGCAGTAACCCCGAATCGGTTCTGCTGCTGACGGGTTCGGCGCGGCTCGGCAGCCAGGCACGGGCAGCCATCACTTCGGCTTTGTTGTCAGCGGGCAGCCGCGCTGTCGTCCGCGAACCGTTGGTTCGCACCCTGCACTCGTACGCGTTCGCCGTACTGCGGTTGGCGGCACAGCGCAACGGCGATCCGCCCCCGCGCCTGATCACCAGCGCCGAGCAGGACGGCATCATCCGCGAACTGCTCGCAGGCGACCTGGAAGACGGCGACGCGTCATCGGTGGGCTGGCCCCGCCAACTTCGTCCGGCGCTGAGCACCGTCGGGTTTGCCAACGAGCTGCGCGACCTATTGGCCCGCTGTACCGAGCGCGGCGTGGATCCCGTTGAGCTGCAACGCATCGGGCGTACCAGCGGCCGTCCCGAATGGCTGGCCGCGGGCAAGTTCGCGCAGGCCTACGAGCAGATCATGCTGCTGCGTTCTGCCGTCGGCATGGCGGCGCCGCAGGCCACCGTGCCCGCGCTGGGCGCCGCGGAACTCGTCGGCGCCGCGCTCGAAGCGTTCGCGACCGACGCGGACCTGCTGGCGGCCGAACGCGCCAGAATCAAGCTGCTGCTCGTCGACGATGCCCAGCATCTCGATCCGCAGGCGGCCCGGCTGGTTCGCGTGCTGTCGGCAGGTGCGCAGCTGACCGTCATCGCCGGAGACGCGAGCCAGTCGGTGTTCGGATATCGCGGCGCCGACCCGTCGCTGCTGCGTGGTGATGAGCCCGCCATCACGTTGACCCGATCGTTTCGCTGCGCACCTGTCATCGCCGACGCAATCACTGCTGTTGCGCGCCGGTTGCCGGGTGCCGACGCGGCGCGGCAGATGACCGGCGCCGAGGATCGACCGGGCTTGCTGAATGTGCAGATCGCTGCGACGCCACACGCGGAGTCGGCGTTGATCGCCGACGCCCTGCGCCGCGCCCACCTGGTCGACGGTGTGCCGTGGTCGCGGATGGCCGTGATCGTGCGGTCGGTGCCCCGGCTGGGCGCGCCGCTGGCCCGCGTTCTCGTCTCGGCCGGTGTGCCGGTGGACGCCCCGCTGCCGAGCACACCGCTGGCCGACCAGCCCGCGGTGCGCGCGCTTCTCACAGTCCTCGACGCCACCGAGCGCGGGCTGGACGGCGAGCGGGCGCTGTCGCTGCTGACCGGGCCGATCGGCCGCGTCGATCCAGTGTCGCTGCGCCAGTTGCGACGGGCCCTGCGCAGAGCCGACGGTCGCCAACCGCCACGCGAGTTCACCGATCTGCTTGTCGAGGCGCTCAACAACGACGCCGACCGACTGTCCGCCGACCTCGGCAGGCCGCTACGCCGCGTACGGACAGTGCTCACCGCCGCCCGCAGCAGCGCAACACAAGGCCAAGATCCCCGCTACACGCTGTGGCAGGCCTGGCATCGGTCCGGCCTGCAGCGGCGCTGGCTGGGGGCCAGTGAACGCGGCGGCCTTGCGGGTGCGCAGGCCGACCGCGACCTCGACGCGGTCACCGCTTTGTTCGATATCGCCGAGCAATACGTGAGTCGCACGGCGGGCGCGTCGCTGCGCGGCCTCGTCGACCATGTCGAGGCGATGGGCCTGCCCCCGACACCTCGCGAGCAACGGCCCGACCCCGACGCGGTCGCCGTCCTGTCCGCCCACGCGGCGCTCGGCAGGGAGTGGGATTTCGTCGTCATCGCGGGAGTGCAGGAAGGGCTGTGGCCCAACACGACTCCGCGTGGTGGCGTGCTGGGCACCCAGCAGCTCGTCGACGTGATGGACGGCGTCGAGACGGAGGTCGATCGGGGCTTGTCGAGTCGGGCGCCGCTGCTGGCCGAGGAACGCCGGCTGTTGATCGCGGCGATGGGCCGCGCCCGCACCCGCCTGATGGTGACCGCGGTGGACAGCGACTGCGGCGACGAATCGATGCTGCCGTCGCCGTTCTGCTACGAACTCGCGGCCCTCGCGACCGACCCGGACCCCGATCCGCCACAGCCGATCCACGCCCCGCGCGTGCTGGCCCCGCCGGCGCTGGTCGGTCGGCTGCGCGCGGTGGTATGCGCGGCGCCCGAAGACGTCGACGGCACCGAACGGGTCTGTGCAGCAGCACAACTCGCGCGGCTGGCGGAGGCCGGTGTCGCCGGTGCCGACCCGGCTCAGTGGTACGGCATGACGCAGTTGTCCAGTGACGAACCGCTGTGGGACGGTGACGATCACGTCGTGACGCTGTCACCGTCGACGCTGCAGATGCTGGCCGACTGCCCGCTGCGCTGGCTCCTCGAACGCCACGGTGGGTCCGACGGACGCGATGTCCGCTCAGCGATCGGTTCGCTGTTGCACGCTCTCGTCGCCGAGCCGGGCAAGACCGAGAACCAGATGCTCAACGAACTCGAAAAGCTCTGGGCCCAGCTGCCGTTCGAGTCGCAGTGGTTTTCCGATAACGAGCTGGCGCGCCACCGCGCGATGCTGTCGACGTTCGCGCAGTGGCGTACGCAAACCCGCGGCGAGCTGACCGAGGTGGGCACCGAGGTCGACATCGACGGCACAGTCGGCCCAGGGGTGCGGGTCCGTGGGCGCCTTGATCGGCTCGAGCGCGACGCCGAGGGCCGGTTGGTGGTCGTCGACATCAAGACCGGCAAGACGCCGGTCAGCAAGGACGATGCGCAACGCCATGCCCAGTTGGCGATGTACCAGCTCGCCGTCGCGGAAGGGCTGCTATCACAAGGTGATACACCGGGCGGCGGTCGGCTGGTTTATCTCGGCAAGACCGGATCGAGTGGCGCCACTGAACGCGAGCAGGACCCGCAATCAGCCGACGCTCGCGCCGATTGGCTCGCGTTGGTGCAGCAGGCGGCGGCCGCCACTCAAGGGCCCGAGTTCGTCGCGCGGGTCAACGACGGATGCGCGCACTGCCCGGTGCGCGCCATGTGCCCGGCCCAGGCCGTCGCCGGTGGGCGGTCATGACCCCGCGCTACAGCCCGGTCGAACTAGCCTCTGCCCTTGGCCTTTTCGCGCCGACCGACGAGCAGGCGGCGGTGATCGCCGCCCCGCCCGGGCCGCTGGTGGTCATCGCGGGCGCGGGTGCAGGCAAGACGGAAACCATGGCGGCCAGGGTGGTGTGGTTGGTGGCCAATGGCTACGCCCGCCCCGGCGAGGTGCTCGGCCTGACGTTCACGCGCAAGGCCGCGGGTCAGCTGCTGCGCCGTGTCCGAACGCGGCTGGCCCGGCTGGCCGGCGCCGGTCTTGTTCCCGGCGGTGGCGACGCGGCCGACGACGCCGCGACCGTCAGCACTTATCACGCGTTCGCGGGGAACCTGCTGCGCGAACACGGACTGCTGTTGCCCGTCGAGCCGGACACTCGCCTGCTCAGCGAAACGGAGTTGTGGCAGTTGGCTTTTCGTGTCGTGTGCGAGCATCCAGAGCACCTCGACACGGACAAGACCCCGGCCGCGGTCACCGCGATGGTGCTGCGTCTGGCTGGCCAGCTGGCCGAACACCTCGTGGATACCGAACAACTGCGCGACACCCACGTCGAACTGGAGCGGCTGGTACACACCCTTCCTGCGGGTCCGTATCAACGCGACCGCGGGCCCAGCCAGTGGCTGCTGCGCATGCTGGCCACCCAAACCGAACGCACTCAACTGGTTCCGCTGATCGACGCCCTGCACGCGCGCATGCTGGCCGAGAAGGTCATGGACTTCGGCATGCAGATGGCCTCGGCCGCCCGGCTGGCGTCTACCTTCCCGCAGGTCGGCCAACAGCTGCGCGAGAGGTACCGGGTGGTGCTGCTCGACGAATACCAAGACACCGGGCACGCGCAGCGCGTCGCGTTGTCGTCGTTGTTCGGCCGCGGCGTCGACGACGGCCTCGCGCTGACGGCGGTCGGGGACCCGATCCAGTCGATCTACGGTTGGCGGGGTGCCTCGGCAACCAACCTGCCGCGGTTCACCACCGACTTCCCGCACGCCGACGGCACCCCGGCGCCCGCGCTGGAACTGCGAACCAGTTGGCGCAATCCGCCGCGGGCGTTGCACCTGGCCAATGCGGTGTCCGCGGAGGCGCGGCGGCGTTCCGTCGCGGTGCGCGCCCTTCGGCCCCGGCCCGATGCCCAGCCCGGCGTCATCCGCTGTGCGTTGCTGAATGACGTTGTTACCGAACGTGATTGGGTCGCAGATCACCTGGCCGCGATCTATCACGGCGCTGGCGGCGCTGCACCAACGGCAGCCGTGCTGGTGCGTCGCAACGCCGACGCGGCACCGATGGCCGATGCGCTGACCGCGCGTGGCGTCCCCGTCGAGGTCGTCGGTCTTGCCGGATTGCTGGCAGTGCCCGAGGTCGCCGACCTGGTCGCGATGCTGCGACTGGTCGCCGACCCCACCGCGGGGGCAGCCGCGATGCGGGTGCTCACCGGACCGCGGTGGCGCCTTGGCGGCCGCGACATCGCCGCGCTGTGGCGGCGTGCCGTCGAACTCGATGACCGGCCCACGCGCGACGTCACCACCGAACAGATCGTGGCGCAGGCCGCCGCGGATGCGGATGCCGCATGCTTGGCCGACGCGATCTGTGACCCCGGGCCGGCGGATGCGTATTCGCCTGCGGGGTATGCGCGGATCGTCGTCCTCGGCCGTGAGCTGAGCGCCCTGCGCGCCCATCTGACGCACCCGCTGCCAGATCTCGTCGCCGAGGTCCGTCGGGTGCTCGGGCTCGACGCCGAAGTACGTGCGGCCAGGCCGCTGGCCGCAGGGTGGTCTGGCACCGAACATTTGGACGCGTTCGCCGACGTGGTGGCCGACGTCGGCGGTCGGTCAGGGGCCACAGTGCCGGGCCTGCTGGCCTATCTGGACGCTGCCGAACAGGTGGAGAACGGCCTGGCGCCGGCCGAGGCCTCGGTCGCGACCGACCGGGTCCAGATCCTCACCGTGCACGCCGCGAAGGGACTGGAGTGGCAAGTCGTGGCGGTGCCGCACCTGAGTGGCCGGGTGTTTCCGTCGACGGCGTCGCAAAGAACGTGGCTCACCGATGCGGGCGACCTGCCGCCGCTGCTGCGCGGTGACCGGGCTACGGCCTCCGAACTCGGCGTCCCGGTGCTCGACACGTCGGACGTCAACGATCGAAAGCGGCTGTCCGACAAGATTTCCGACCACAAGCGCAGCCTCGAGCAGCGTCGCATCGACGAAGAGCGCCGGCTGCTGTATGTGGCGCTGACCCGCGCCGAGGACACCCTGCTGCTGTCGGGTCACCACTGGGGTGTTTCCGAGGCCAAACCGCGTGGCCCGTCCGAGTTTCTGAGCGAGCTCAAGGACATCATCGAGACGTCGGAGGCCGCAGGCGATCCGTGTGGCGTCATCGAACATTGGGCGCCGACCCCGGCAGACGGTACGCCGAACCCGTTGCGCGACAGGGCTATCGAGGCCATCTGGCCTACCGATCCGGCAGGCCCGCAACGAACACACCTCGACAACGGCGCGGTGATGGTGACCAAAGCGATGTCGGGGGATCTCGACCCCAACGCCGACGATGTCCACGGCTGGGTGGCCGACGTCGACGCCCTGCTGGCCGAACGCGACCGCGCGACCGACGCGCCCATTACGCCGCTGCCCACGCAGCTGTCGGTGAGCACACTCGTCGAGCTCAGTCGTGACCCTGATGCCGTCGCGCAACGACTGCGCCGTCGGCTGCCGACTCGCCCCGACCCGCACGCCTTACTGGGCACCGCTTTTCACGATTGGGTGCAGCGGTTCTTCCACGCCGAGCGGCTGTTCGACCTGGACGATCTGCCAGGAGCCGTCGACCGCGATGCCGGCGCCGCCGACGAACTCGCCGAGTTGCAGGCCGCGTTCGCGGTGTCGCCGTGGGCGGCGCGCACGCCGGTCGATGTGGAGGTCCCATTCGACATGGTCATCGGCGGGCGGGTGGTGCGCGGCCGCATCGATGCGATCTTCGCCGACGACGACGGCGGCACCACGGTGGTCGACTGGAAGACCGGCGATCCTCCCGACACCCCAGAGGCCAAGCAGCATGCGGCAATTCAGCTGGCGGTGTACCGGCTCGCGTGGGCGCAACTACACGACTGCCCCGTCGAAGAAGTCCGCGCGGCATTCCACTACGTGCGGTCTGGGCGAACGGTCACCCCCGACTCGTTGCCCGACGCCGACGACCTCGTCGCGCTGATCGAGGCGGCCTAGGAGTTGCGATAGATCTTCAGCGCTGAGGTGATCATCGGAATCTGCAGCGGCAGGCGCGCAATTGCACCCAGCCGCATCAGCAGCGGTTTGGCAGGGTCTTTGAACCACAGCCGCACCATGTTGATGTTCGCCGGGAAGACCGCGAGAAACAGGGCGACCGCGGACAGTGCGCCGAGCTTGCGGGTGCGTTGCGACAGAAGCAGTGCGCCGGTGGTCAGCTCCGCCACCCCCGAGGCGTAGGTGTAGAACCGCGTGCTGCCCGGCAGTTCGGCCGGGACGATGTCGTCGAACGGTTTGGGCGCGACGAAGTGCAGGGTGCCCATGCCCAACAACATCGCACCCATCCGGAGGGCGGATGCCGGGTTGGCAAGCTGCTGCAGTTCAGGCGGGGGTGAGGTCATGGTTACATTGTGGCGTGCGCCAACTCGGATCGATGACGGGTTCTTGTGGCTAAAGGCAAACTGCGAAGTCGGCTGGCGGCCGTCGAGGAGAATCTGACATCGCGACCGGATGCGGCGCTGGTCGACGTCCTTCGCATTCCCGAGCCATTCGTCAGCCCTGGCCAGCGCATCTTCCGCCGGATCGTGTACGCGCTGCTCGCGCTGTTCGCGGCGGTGGTCATCGTGTACCTGGACCGCCACGGATACCGCGATGTTCGCAATGAGATAGGGGACTCACCAGGCAACAGGGAGCTGTCGTTCCTCGACTGCTTCTACTACGCGACCGTCTCGCTGTCGACGACCGGATACGGCGACATCACCCCGATCACGTCGTCCGCGAGGCTGGTCAATGTCCTGGTGATCACGCCACTGCGGATCGCATTCCTGATCGTCCTCATCGGTACCACGGTGGAGACGCTGACCACCCAGTCGCGCCAGGCATTGAAGATCCAGCGATGGAGGAGCAGAGTGCGCAACCACACCGTCGTCATCGGATACGGCACCAAGGGCAGGACGGCCGTGGCCGCGATGGTCGGTGACGAGGTGGCACCGGCGGACATCGTCGTCGTCGACGAGAACGTCACCGCCCTCGAACGCGCGAAGAGCGCCGGGCTGGTCACCGTGCACGGGGACGCAACAAAGTCCGAGGTGCTGCGGCTGGCCAGCGCCCAGCACGCGAAGTCGATCGTCGTCGCGACCGACGACGACGCCAGCGCCGTGCTGGTCACCCTGACCGCCCGCGAACTCGCGCCGAACGCGAAGATCATCGCCGCTGCCCGGGAAGCCGAAAACCAGCACCTGCTAAGGCAATCCGGCGCAGACTCGACGGTGGTGTCGTCGGAGACTGCGGGCCGGCTGCTTGGCATCGCGACGCAGACTCCGAGCGTTGTCGAGATGATGGAAGACCTGCTGACTCCCGACGCGGGCTTCGCACTGGCCGAGCGCGAGGTCGAGGCGAAGGAAGCCGGCGGCTCGCCGCGGCACCTGACCGACATCGTGCTCGGCGTCGTTCGAAACGGCGAACTCGTGCGGGTCGACGCCCCCGAGGTCGACGCCTTGGAGCTCGGTGACCGGCTGCTGTACATCCGCAGCGCGGAAGCCGACCGATGACATCCGGCGGGTTTCAGCTTCGCAACGTCCCGCTGTTGTCCCGCGTCGGCGCCGACCGTGCCGATGCGCTGCGCACCGACGTCGACGCGGCGATCGCCGGGTGGCCCGACGCTCTGCTGTTGCGGGTCGACCGGCGCAACCAGGTGCTGATTTCCGGTGGCCAGGTGGTGCTCGGCAAGGCCGCCGGGCTGGGGGACAAGCCGCCGGAGAACGCCGTGTTTCTCGGCCGTCTCGCCGATGGTCGACACGTGTGGGCGATTCGCGCTGCGCTCGAAGGTCCAGAGGACCCGCACGCGGAGACCGAAGTGCTCGACCTGCGCCGCGCGGGTCAGATCTTCGACGACGTCAGCGCTCAACTGGTCTCGACCGCAACGGCCCTGCTGAATTGGCACGACAACGCACGCTTCAGCGCGGTCGACGGCGCGCCGACCAAGTCGATCAAGGGCGGCTGGTCGCGCGTCAACGCCACCAACGGCCACGAGGAGTTTCCCCGCATCGACCCCGCCGTGATCTGCCTGGTGCACGACGGCCACGACCGAGCGGTGCTGGCCCGCCAGACCGTCTGGCCCGAGCGGTTGTTCTCACTGCTCGCCGGCTTCGTCGAGGCCGGCGAGTCCTTCGAGGCATGCGTGGTCCGTGAGATCCGCGAGGAGATCGGCCTGACCGTGACCGACGTTCGTTATCTGGGCAGCCAGCCGTGGCCGTTTCCGCGGTCGTTGATGGTTGGATTCCACGCGCTCGGCGACCCGGACGAGGAGTTCGCGTTCAACGACGGCGAAATCGCGGAGGCGGCATGGTTCACCCGCGCCGAAATCCGCGAGGCGCTCGAACACGGCGACTGGAGCAGCGATTCACCGTCGCGGCTGCTGCTGCCCGGATCGATTTCGATCGCCAGGGAGATCATCGAATCCTGGGCAGCTCCGGATTAATGCACTCGCCCAACCGGACAAATGGGCGCAAAAGTGCGAGTAATTCGCGCCATTTCGTCGATCTCGGCGGGGAGACTAGCTGGCTAGCTTCGCCAGCTTGGCCTTGACCTCTGCGCCGCTCGGGTTGGTCAGCGTCGAACCGTCCGCGAATTTCAGCGTCGGCACCGTCTGATTTCCGCCGTTGACCGAGGCCACGAAGTCCGCCGCGGCCGGATCGGTTTCGATGTCGACCTCGGCGAACGAAATCCCCTCCGACTTCAAAATCTTCTTAAGCCGGAAGCAGTAGCCACACCACGAGGTGCTGTACATGGTCAAAGCGCTCATAAGCCGTCCAACGTAACGGATACCCGCAACATGCCCGCGCCGCACCCGGCATATGTCACAGCCCCCTGCCAAGATGGACCGCATGTCGGTCGAGGCGCCCATTTCGCGTGACGAACTCCTCGCCGACCTCGACGACGAACAGCGCGAAGCCGTCCTCGCGCCGCGCGGGCCGGTCTGCGTGCTGGCAGGCGCGGGCACCGGAAAGACTCGCACCATCACCCGCCGCATCGCCCACCTCGTGACGGCGGGACACGTCGCGCCCCAGCAGGTGCTTGCGGTGACGTTCACGTCGCGCGCCGCGGGGGAGATGCGCGGCCGGTTACGGGCGCTCGATCAGGGTGCCGGCACCGGTTCGGTGCAGGCGATGACGTTCCACGCCGCGGCCCGCAGGCAGCTCTCCTACTTCTGGCCGCGTGTCGTCGGCGACACCGGATGGCAATTGCTCGACACGAAGTTCTCGGTCGTCGCGCAGGCCGCCAACCGCGCCGGGATGTCGACCAGCACCGACGACGTCCGCGACCTTGCGGGCGAAATCGAGTGGGCCAAGGCGTCTTTGATAAGTCCCGAGGGCTACGGCGCCGCAGTCGCGCAGGCCGGCCGCGACATCCCGTTCGACGCCGCGAAGATCGCGGCCGTCTACGCCGGATACGAAAAGCTCAAGGCCCGCCACGACGGCATGGCGCTCCTAGATTTCGATGATCTGCTGCTGCACACCGCCGCCGCGATCGAAAACGACTACGCCGTCGCTCAGGAGTTCCGCGATCGCTACCGATGCTTCGTCGTCGACGAGTACCAGGACGTCACCCCGCTGCAGCAGCGGGTGCTCGACGCGTGGCTCGGCAACCGCGACGACCTGACCGTCGTCGGCGACGCCAACCAGACCATCTACTCATTCACCGGCGCCACACCGCGCTATCTGCTCGACTTCTCGCGGCGCTTTCCCGACGCCGCGGTGGTGCGGCTGGAACGCGACTACCGATCAACCCCGCAGGTGGTGTCGCTGGCCAACCGGGTCATCGCCGCCGCCCGCGGTCGGATGGCCGGCAGCAAGCTGCACCTCGTCGGCCAGCGCGACCCCGGACCCAACCCGACGTTCAACGAGCATCCCGACGAAGTCGCCGAGGCCGCCGCGGTGGCCAAGAAGATCAAGAACCTGATCGAGTCGGGCACCGCGGCTTCGGAGATCGCTGTGCTGTATCGCATCAACGCGCAATCCGAGGTGTACGAAGAGGCGCTGACCGCGGCCGGGGTCCCCTTCCAGGTGCGCGGCGGCGAAGGCTTCTTCAGCCGCCAGGAGATCCGCCAGGCTCTGCTGGCGCTGCAGCGCGCCGCCGAACGGGACGTCGAAGGCGAACTGCCCGACATCGTCCGCGCCGTTCTCGAACCGCTCGGCCTGACCGCCGAACCGCCGGCCGGTACCCGCGCCCGTGAGCGGTGGGAGGCACTCGCCGGGCTAGCCGAACTCGTCGACGAGGAGGTGGCACTGCGCCCGTCGCTCGACCTGGCTTCGCTGCTCGCCGAGCTTCGGCAGCGCGCCGACGCGCGTCACCCACCCACAGTGCAGGGCGTCACGCTGGCTTCGCTGCACGCCGCCAAGGGCCTGGAGTGGGACGCGGTGTTTCTGGTCGGGCTGGCCGACAACACGCTGCCCATCTCCCACGCGCTTGCCCACGGCCCCGACAGCGAACCGGTCGAAGAGGAACGCCGGTTGCTGTACGTCGGAATCACAAGAGCCAGAGTGCATTTGGCGCTCAGCTGGGCGTTGGCCCGAGCGCCGGGAGGCCGACAGAGTCGACGGCCGTCGCGCTTCCTCAACGGCATCGCGCCGCAATCACCCGGTGACGCCACCCCGAACCGGCCGCGCCGCCCACGCGGTGCCACACCGCGCTGCCGCGTCTGCAACGGCACACTGACCACCCCGCCCGCGATCATGCTGCGGCGCTGCGAATCCTGCCCGTCGGACCTCGATGAGGAGCTGCTGGCGCAGCTGAAGGATTGGCGGCTGCGCATGTCGAAGGAGATGAGTGTGCCCGCCTATGTCGTGTTCACCGACAACACGCTGATCGCGATCGCCGAGACGCTTCCGGCAGACGATGCCGCACTGGTCGCGATTCCCGGCATCGGCGCGCGCAAGCTCGAACAATACGGGCCCGACGTGCTGGCATTGGTCAAAGGCCGGAGCCGCTAGGCCGGCGACATGACAGACGGCCAATCGTCGTAAAAATCGTGCCAAAACCGCTGGTCAAAAATTGATTGTCATCGAAAGCTGATACCGTTAGCCTCAAGATCACACCGCGAGTCGAAAGGAGGGTGCCCGGATCATGTTGAGCTTTAAAGCGTTACCCGGCGTAAGCGTTGACGTTATGGCTGCCGGCATGTCGCGCACCCTTCACGTCGCCGAGGCTGTCGCCCCGGCGCATCCCGCTTTTTGGGCGTACCCAGGCGCGGGAAGGGCGGCCGCCATTGCGCCGCAGCGCAAGCGTCGCAACGCTACCGCGACTGGACAGTCCGTGGATCGAGGCACCACCTAGGTAGAGCCTCGAACAAAGCCGAAAGGCCACGGACCCAAAGTCAAGGATCCGTGGCCTTTAGTCATTCGGACACCGAAAGACCTGGTCAAGGATCCATCAGAAGACAGATGGCCGACGAAACCAACGACCAGGAAGCAGAAGGTGCAGTCATGTCGACGGCGATGAGCGCTCGCGCGAAGAGCTTCGAATCAGAGACATGCCGTGAAAGACCGATGCTGTCGGTGCCGTGTCATGTCGAGGATCCCGATCTGTGGTTCGCCGAGAACCCGCTTGACCTCGAGCGCGCCAAGGCGCTGTGTGCGGATTGCCCGATCCGCCGCGAGTGCCTCGATGCGGCGCTGGCACGCCAGGAACCGTGGGGCGTTTGGGGTGGCGAGATCCTCGAGCGTGGCACGATCATCGCGCGTAAGCGCCCGCGTGGACGTCCACGCAAGAACACCGAGGAAAACCCGGCAGCCGCGTAAGCGTTGCCGGGTTTTCCCGTCTCAGGCGTCAATTAACTTGAGCGACAATGTCGCTCGAAGTCCTCGTGTCAGGCCGCTTCTTCGGCGAAACCCGGGATCAGTTCGGTCGCCAGCCTTCTGACCGGTATGTGCGCGTCGAGCTGACAAGCGATCGCGACGTTGGAAGCGATCACCCGCAGCGGAATCGCCAACTTCGCGGGAAGGTCCATCTGCCGGGCGGCCTTGATCTGGCCTGCGGCACGGTCCGGCTTCATGTTCATGGCGGTGATCTTCTGCAGCCACTTTCGCGTGTAGTGGAACACCTCGACCTCGAGCGGTTCCACGTACTGCCGCATCATTTCGTCCATCTCGCGCTTGGAGACCTGTTCGCCCTTCTGGACGAAACCGATCTTCTGCATGGTCGTCAGCAGGTTCTCGTAGTCGTCGTTGAGCGCATAGCGAGTCGTCAGCCCGATCTCGACCGGAATGCCGCCGGGCAGTGGAGCGACGGCGCCGAAGTCGATCACGCCCATCTTGTCGCCGGGTAGCAGCATGAAGTTTCCGGGATGCGCGTCGCCATGCATCATCTCCAGGCGGCGCGGCGCGTCGTAGGTCAGCTCAAAAAGCCTGGTGCCCATCAGGTCTCGCTGCTCGGTGGTGCCCTCGCGGATGATCACCGACAACGGGATGCCTTCGATCCACTCCTGGATCACGACCTTCGGTGCGCTGGCCACGATGTGAGGCACGACGAAATGCGGGTGTCCCTCATAGGCTTTCGCGAACGCCCGCTGGTTGTCGGCCTCCAGCCGGTAGTCGAGCTCCATCTCGGTGCGCTCGATCAGCTCGTCGACCACGCCCTGCACGTCGGCGCCGGGGGAGAGCTGCTTGAACACGCTGACCATCCGCTTCATGGTCTTCAGGTCGGCGCGCAACGCCTCGTCGGCGCCGGGGTACTGAATCTTGACCGCCACCTCGCGGCCGTCCGACCACACCGCCTTGTGCACCTGGCCGATGCTGGCCGATGCGACCGGGGTGTCGTCGAACGAGGTGAACCGTTCCCGCCACTTGGTGCCCAACTGCGAGTCGAGCACGCGGTGCACTTTGGCTGCGGCCAGTGGTGGCGCCTCACGCTGCAGCTTGGTCAGCGCCTCGCGGTACGGCTTGCCGTACTGCTCGGGGATCGCGGCCTCCATCACCGACAGCGCCTGGCCGACCTTCATCGCTCCGCCCTTGAGCTCACCGAGCACGGTGAACAACTGCTGGGCAGCCTTGTCCATCAATTCGGCGTTGACCTCGTCTTTCGACGATCCGGTCAGCCGTTTGCCGAAGCCCAACGCGGCCCGGCCTGCCATGCCAACGGGCAAGCTCGCCAGCTTGGCGTTGCGCGCGGCCCGACCCCGTTTGATGTCAGTCACCAAACCATCATCCCTGACGTTTCTGAGTGGCCTGCAACGAGTTGGCAACAAACGTTTTCAGCACCAGCAGCGCGGGTGCCGCGACCACCGGCGCGCCATGATCGCGCCGGCGTTGACGTCGAACTCCAACGTGGTGTCCAGGGTCGGCGGTGGCTCCGTCGATGTCCCGACATCTGGGTCCGACCGCACCGCCCTGATAACGCGGTCGATCTGGTTGAGCGCCAGCGCGGCCGTCGCCAACACGGTGGCCCGGTCGGCGTTGCCGACCGCGTTGCGCAACTGCGAGGCGACCGCTGGCCACGCCGCGTCGCGGTCGCTGCGATGTAGATCCGCGCAATCCAGGCAGCTGGTCAGCCCCGGAATGACGAGCGGGCCCACCAAGCCGGCGCCGTCGCGCAGCCGCACCGGCAGATGCGCGATCCCGGCGGCATGTAGATCGCGAACGACCCGCGGTTCGGTGACCAGAAAGTCCGACAGCACAACAAGATCCGTCGTCGACGGCGGCGGAGCCTGCGTGACGGTCGACCGCGTCACCCGAGCGCCCGAGCACCGCAGCGCGCTCGCCAACACGTCCGAAAGCGGACCGCGGCCGTGGATCCGGATCGCCGGGCAGCGCGTCCGCCTGTGCACCGCAACGGTTACCACTCCGGTGTTCAGCAGCGACTCGACGAGTTCACCCGCGTCGACCTCGAAGCGCGCCTGAAGTTCGGCCAGCGTG
>Ga0070671_100001358_pt1 | contig 18337 bp, 14 predicted proteins | sample KBSS73metaG_FD_65341 | JGI IMG/M metagenome (GOLD analysis project Ga0070671, IMG submission 65341) | Switchgrass rhizosphere microbial communities from Kellogg Biological Station, Michigan, USA - KBS S7-3 metaG | ecosystem: Host-associated > Plants > Roots > Rhizosphere > Soil ...
CGTCGGCTCGACGAGGCCGCCCAGTTAGGCCCACGCCGCACACTGACCGGCGACCCGCTCGACCCCGAGCTGCCCTGCACCGCGCTCGCCCAAGCTCACGGGGTGATCAATCGCGAACACATCAAGGTCGTGCGCGAGGCGATGGACCGCATTCCGTCCGGGGTCGACTCCCTGACCCGGGCCCAGATCGAGGTCGATCTGGTGCGCACCGCGATCGGGGTGGGCCCCAAGGAGTTGAAGGACAACGCCGAGCGGATCTTGTTCCTCCTCGATCAGGACGGGCCGGAACCCGACGATGCTGAGCGCGTCCGGCGCCGCGGAGTATCGAAAGGGCCGCAGGGCGTCGACAAGATGACCCCGTTGCACGGGAATCTGACTCCCGAGGCGTGGGCGATCTATGAGGCGATCTTCGCCAAATGGGCCGCCCCGGGCATGTGCAACCCCGACGACGAGCACCCCTGCCTGTCGGGCACACCCACCCAGGCCCAGATCGACAACGATCACCGCAGTCTGGCCCAGCGCCAACACGATGCGCTGCTCGCGGTGGGGCGCAGTGTGTTGGAAAGCGGCCAACTGGGGCAGCACAATGGGTTACCGGTCTCAGTCATCATCCGCACCACGCTGCAAGACCTGGAAAGCCGCGCCGGTGTCGGTGTCAGCGGTGGTGGCACCGTCATCCCGATCGGCGAGGTGATCCGGCTGGCCGCTGACGCCAACCAGTATTTGGCGGTGTTCGATAAGGCCACCGGATCCGCGCTGGACCTGTTCCGCGCTCGACGGGTGGCCTCGCCGGCTCAGCGGATCATGCTTATCGCCCGCGACGGCGGATGCACCAAACCCGGCTGCACGGTGCCCGCTTACGGCAGCCAAGTCCATCACGCCGCCAACGACTGGGCCCAAGACGGGCAAACCAATGTCGACGACCTCGGTTTGGCGTGTGGGCCGGATAACCGCATGGTCGGTCCCGGCGGCTGGACCACGAGAATCAACGCGGCCAACGACGTTGAATGGATCCCGCCCCCACACCTGGACACCGGACAAGCCCGCATCAACGACTACCACCGACCCGAACGGCTTTACCGTCCGCTCGATGACAACGGCGACAACGAAAGTCGGGCAGGCCCGGAACCCGGCGCGGCGTGACCTAGCCCGCCGAGGCCAACTCGTGAAAGTTGCTGCGGTGGAAGACCATCGGGGCGACATCGGGATACATCGCCAGTGAGACGATCTGCAGCACCACGATCTCGTGGTCGCCTGCGTCGACTCGCTTGTACGGTGCGCACTCCAGCCACAGCGTCGCACCGTGCACGAAGACCGCGCCACTGTCGGTCGCCATCCAGTCGACTTCGCTGAACCGGTCGCCGGTTTTCGACGCGAGTGAACGCGCCACCGGAGCGTGGTCACCTGCCAGCACGGAAAGCCCAAGACGCTGCAGCCGTGCCAGTTTCGGCCAGGTGGTCGACGACTTGGCCACACACACCGACACCAGCGCAGGGTCGAGCGAGACCGAGGTGAACGAACTCGCCGCCATCCCCTCGGCGACGCCGTCGAGCAGGCCGCAGAACGCGGTCACCCCGCTTGGGAAACAGCCGAACGCCTGACGCAGCAAGGCCTGGTCGAACCTCTCGTCCACCGCCGCGATCACGACGACACCGCCGCGACGAACCGACGAGCGACCGTGAGCCACTTCTCCAGATCCTCGGACGTCTCGTAGTCGGAGTCGAGCAGATACAGGCTCGGCGCGGGGCAACTGGCGCCGATCTCGACAAGCACTGGGCGCAAGGTCAATTCGGGGGCAAGCGCATGCGCGTACGAGCCGCCGAGCATCAGCGGAAACGTCGTGATCTGACCGAGTTCGCCTGCCCCGAACTGGTCAAGGAACAGTTTCAGCAGCCCGGTGTAGGTGGCCTTGAACGTCGGAGAGGCCACCACCAATGAGTCCGCGGCCTTCACGATCTCCTTGGCCTCGGCCACCTTGGGGTCACCCCAGCCGAGGAGGCCGGCACCGAGGTCGACGACGTCGATAACGTGTTGAGGCGCAACGCCGGTCAACCTTTCGGTGACCAACTCGGCCGCGGCCCGCGTCCTCGACATCGGCTTGGGATTTCCTACCACGACAACAGTCATGCCGTGCAGTCAACAAGGCGTGGATTTCGTGGCTTCGGCCCGCGGGTAACACCTTTATTGCGCCGCGGTGACGCCGGACGTCGTTGATCGGCGCAATCTCACCGACACAGTTCCGACGTGACTCCGTCATCCGTTGCGGCTTTGCTCATGCCAACAGATTGCGTGGCGCCGGCGCCCGATCGAACCCCAACGGGAATCGAGGGTAACCATGAGCGAGAACACCCCGCGCGCCAGGGTGCACGATCTGCGCGTCACCTTCCAGCGGCGCGGAGTTCCGTTGCACGCGCTTCGGGGCGTCAGCATGGATGTCCAGCCGGGCGAGGTGCTCGCGCTGGTCGGCGAGTCCGGATCCGGCAAGAGCGTGATGGGCCTTGCGCTGCTCGGCCTGCTGGCAGGGGAGCCCGCACCCGTCATCAGTGGCAGGGCAGAGGTCTGCGGCATCGACATGGTCGCTGCCTCACCAGAGGAACGGCGTCAGGCGCGAAAGGCCCACTTGGGCGCGGTGTTTCAGGATCCGATGACCTCGCTGGACCCGACCATGCGGGTCGGCAGGCAGGTGAGCGAGGCGACGGGGGACTCCGAAGAGGCCAGGCGGCTGCTCGAGATCGTCGGAGTGCCCGACCCGAAGCGGCGCATGAGAGCCTTCCCGCACGAGCTGTCCGGAGGTCTGCGGCAGCGCGTGATGATCGCGATGGCAGTCGCGGGCAAGCCGGATCTGGTCATCGCCGATGAGCCGACGACCGCTCTCGACGTCACGGTGCAGGCACAGGTGCTCGGCTTGCTCCGCGACCTGTGCAACGAACTGGGGACTTCATTCATCGTCGTCACTCATGACATCGGGGTGGCGTCCCAGATCGCCGACCGTGTCGCGGTGATGTACGGCGGACGGGTCGCCGAGCTCGGTTCGATGGACGAGGTGCTGCAGGCGCCGTCGCACCCCTACACCGTCGGGCTGCTCAACTCACGGCTGGATCTCGACCTGCCGCTGGGTCGCGCGATTCACGCCCTGCCGGGTCAGCCGCCCGACCCGAGAGACCATCCGAAGGGATGCGCGTTCTCACCGCGCTGTCCGGCCGCGGTACTCGCGTGTTCAGACGCATTACCCGAGCCGGCACCCGCCGCAACTCATTCCGGTGTGGCGGCTTGCATCGTCGACAACGCGACAGCTGAGGCGGGCACTCGCGAGGACACTCCGCTGTTCGGGCCGATGGTCGAGGTGGATGACAGCCGAAAGGCGTTGCAGATCACCGGCGTCGACAAGCGCTTCGCGGTGCGGCGCGGCTGGCTCAAACGTGACAGCCTGCATGCGCTGCGCCATGTCATCCTCGACGTCGCGGCCGGTGAGTCGATCGCGGTGGTCGGCGAATCCGGTTCGGGCAAGTCCACGCTGCTGCGCGTCGTGGCCGGGCTGATGCGCCCGGAGGACGGGACTGTCAGCTATCTCGGGTCACGGCCCCAGATGGTGTTCCAGGATGCGGGCGCGTCGCTGACACCGTGGATGACGGTTGGCGAGATCGTCGGTGAGCGGCTGCTGAAGACAACAGATCGCACCGAGCGTCGCGACCGCGTCGATCAAGCGCTTCGCCAAGTCGGCCTGCCGCCGGACGTAGCGAGCGTCAAGGCGACCAGCCTGTCCGGTGGGCAGCGTCAGCGCGTCGCGTTGGCGCGCGCGATCATCGTGCCGCCACGCCTGCTGCTGTGCGACGAGCCGACGTCGGCGCTCGACGCGTCACTCGCCGCGTCGGTGCTGAACCTCCTTCAGGAGTTGCGTCGCGAACTTGGGATGGCCGTCATGTTCGTCACGCACGACCTCGCCGCGGCACGGTTCATCTCGGATCGAATCGCGGTGATGTATCTCGGCCAGATCGTCGAGGTAGCACCGACAGAGGAACTCATCAACAACCCCCAACACCCTTATACGAAGGCGCTTCTCGCCGCGGTCCCAACTCCGGGGACCGACCCGGTGCGGCTGCCGGGCGAACCGGCGAGCCCACTGGCGATCCCGACCGGTTGCTCGTTTCATCCCAGGTGCGCAGAACGGGTGGACGGCTGCGACAGCAAGGTGCCGACATTGGTTTCCACCGACGGAACCAGCCTGCATCTGGCGTCATGCCTGCTGGTCGCCACCGACTCGTCGGCCGGCCAGGTGGCGTAATGCCATTGCTACGCAAGCGAATCCGATGAGACATAGAGCGGGCCTGTGATGAGGAGATGGAGATGACGAAAAAGTTCCACCTGGGCTGGTTCATGAATTTCATCCCCCCGGAATGGGATACGCCATGGGCGTCGCCGGATGTGGCGAACTGGCCCAATGGCAAGTTCTACGTCGACATGGCGAAGAGCATGGAACGAGCCTGCTTCGACTACATCATGATCGAGGACACGGTGATGGTGGCCGACTCCTATGGCGGCACAATGGAGGGCTCGCTGAAGAACTCGGTGTTCGCACCGAAGCACGATCCGATTCCGTTGGCGGTGTTGATCGCGGCGAACACGTCGAAACTCGGTGTGGTGGCGACGATGTCGACGTCGTTCTATCCGCCATACCTGTTGGCGCGGCTGGCCTCGACGGTGGACTCGATCGCCGAGGGCCGCTTCGGCTGGAACATCGTGTCGTCGGCGGAGGACCGGGCCGCCCAGAACTTCGGCCTCGACGCGCTGCCCGAGCACGACGAGCGCTACAACGTCGCCGACGAGTACTACGACCTCGTCTGCGAACTGTGGGATTCGTGGGATGAAGACGCGGTCGTGATGGACCGCGAGACCCACACGTATGCCGACTTCAAGAAGGTCCGCACCATCGACTTCGTCGGCAAGTACTTCAAGTCGCGGGGACCGCTCAACACGGTGCCCTCGCCGCAACACAAGCCGACGATCCTGCAGGCGGGCGCATCCCCGCGGGGCCGGGCCTTCGCAGCCCGCGCCGCCGATGCGATCGTCGCCGTCGGCACCGGCACCGAAGGCATGAAGGCCTACCGCGACGACATCAGGGCCCGCGCCGAGGCGGCGGGACGCAATCCCGACGACGTCAAGCTCATGTTCTGCGTGTCACCGGTCGTAGCCGCCAGCGAGGATGAGGCCAGGGCGCAGATCGACCGGCTCACCGCGCTCGACAGCTACATCGAAAAGCAGCTGGCCGGAATCTCGTCCAACACCGAAATCGACTTCAAGCAGTTCGATTGGGACAAGCCACTTCCCGAAGGCCTGACCACCAACGGGGAGCGGGGCTCGCTCGAGCACTTCATGCGCGGCGACGGCAGCCCCGGTCCGAAGACGTTGCGGCAGCTGGCTATTGACTGGGCCACCACCGGCGTCGAGTTCGTCGGAACGCCTGCGCAGGTCGCCCGCAAGATGGGCGAGACGATGGAGGAGATCGGCGGCGACGGCTTCCTGATCATGAAGCCGGGCTGGGACTTGAACCGCAACTACATCTCGTCGATCACCGACGGGTTGGTGCCCGAATTGCAGCGACTGGGCCTGACCAGGACCGAATACACGCAGTCGACCTTGCGGCAGACACTGCGCGAGTTCTAACCCCCAGCGATTTCGGCGTGATTGGTAACGCTCAGCGCTACAAATCACGCCGAAATCGCAAGAAACCACAAGGAGGCGTCAATGGCGGTCGCGGAATACTACGTACCCGCACCACTTGTGCGGTACCGAAGCCGCATCGGCTTCTCGGTGCGGCAATACTTCCATGGCACGTCGGTGCCCAGCTATATCGCGTTCGGCGCGTTGGCCGCGGTGATGCTGATCGCGATCTTCGCAAGGCAGATCGCGCCCTACGACCCGCTGGCCGCGGTCGGGCAGCCGATGACGGCCCCGAACGCCGTCAACCTGCTCGGCACCGACACCGTCGGACGTGACGTGCTCAGTCGGGTCCTGGCCGGCATGCAGAGCAGCTGGTTCGGTGCTCTTGCGGTGTGCGCGTTCGGCGTGCTGTTCGGGGGTCTGGTCGGGCTCATCGCCGGAGCGTGCGGCGGCTGGTTCGACGCCGTGCTGATGCGCGTGACCGATGCGTTCCTCTCGCTTCCGGGACCGATCCTTGCGCTGGCGGTGGTGGCGGCGATCGGGCGGTCCTACACCCATACGCTGATCGGTGTCGCGATCGTCTGGTGGCCGCTGTACACGCGGATCGTGCGCTCGGAGGTCCGAAGGCTGAAAGCCTCGCCGCATCTGGAAGCGGCCAAAGTGGGCGGCGCCGGTTGGTGGCGGCTGATGTATCGCCATCTGCTGCCCGGCGCGATACCTGTCACGATCGTGACAGCCAGCCTCGACATCGCGGCTCTGGTCTTGATGGTGGCAGGCCTGTCGTTCCTCGGTCTCGGTGCGCCACAGCCCGCGCCCGAACTCGGCTCGATGAGCGCGCAGGGCGTCACCTACATCTTCAGCGCCTGGTGGATTCCGATCGTGCCTGCTTTCGCCGTTGCGGTCATCGCGATCGTCGCGAACTTCGCGGGCGACGCGATCCGCGACCGGATCCGCGACCGCTGATGCTGACCGTCCTGCCCCGCCGCCTGCTCGGCGCGATCCCCGTTCTGCTCGTACTCGTCCTCGCAGTGTTCACGCTGCAGAAGCTGGCGCCGGTGGACCCCGTCGCCGCGCTCGTCGGCGCCAAGGCCTCACCGGAGGTGTACGAGGCGGCCCGGCACAAGTTGGGCCTGGATTCCTCACTGCCGGTGCAGTTTTGGCAGTACCTGACGCACGCGGTCAGGGGCGATCTCGGCGAGTCGAGCGTCACCCGCACCCCCGTGCTGTCCGACCTCACGCAGTTCCTGCCGGTGACGCTCGAGTTACTCTTCGTTGCGCTCGTCTTCACGGTCGTCATCGGCTTCTTCATGGGCCTGGCCACGGCACAGGGCTGGCGCGGGTCCGGAGTGCTGCGAGTGATGATGGTGTCCGGCGCGTCGGTGCCGGTGTTTCTGGCCTGCCTGCTCGGCATGCTGGTGTTCTACCGCTGGCTCAACATTCTGCCGGTCACCGATCAAACGTCCTACGTCGACGCCCCGACCGGCCCGACGCACTTCCTGCTCGCCGACAGCCTGCTGGCCGGGCGACCCGAAGTGTTCTTCGACGACCTGTATCACCTTGTGCTGCCTGCGTTTTGCCTGGCGTTGACACCGGCCGCGGCCGTCGGGCGGGTGTTGCGCAGCAGCCTGGAGGCGACGCAGCGCGCCGACCACACCCGAACGGCGCGAGCAAAAGGGCTGGGGGAGAAGCAGATCCTGATCATGCATTCGCTGCGCAACTCCGTCGGCCCGGTATTCGCGCTGATCGGCCTGCAGCTCGCGTTGATGGTCGGCAATTGCATTCTCGTCGAGTTGATTTTCGCCCGACCGGGTATCGGGCTGTACATCTCCCGCGCCATCGACAAGGCCGATTTCAACGCGATCGCGGGGGTGACGCTGGCCGTCGGGTTGCTCTATGTGCTGACCAACATCGCCGTCGACCTCATGCAGTCGATCGCGGATCCGCGGGTGGCACTCTGACACGCGAGCGGTTGGGCGGTTCGTTGCCTTGGCTGCTGATCAGCTCGTGGATGTGGCATCTCACGCGATGGGGCGGCCTGTTCCTGGGCACGTACCTGGTCACGCATCTGGGTGGGCAGCCGATCGCCAACCAGTTCGTCGGCGTCGCGATGTTCGCCCCGATGTTGCTCGGCACCTACGTGTCCACTCGGGTCGACGTCGACCACCGCAAGCTGGTTCTGGTCACCGAGCTTGTGCTGCTGCCCATTTCGGTGTTGATGGCCGTGCTCGTCGGCAGTGGAGCCGTCGCGACGTGGATGGTCTTCCCGTACGAATTGGCGTTCGGATTCGGTGGCATGGTCAACATGACCGCGCAGCGCGCACTGCTGTTCGGGATGGCAGGCCCGCTTCGCTCGATGCGCGTGCTGAACACCGAACTCGCGGGCATGGCGAGCGCGATGATGCTGGGGCCGCTCATCGGCGGGATCACCATTGCGAAGTTCGGTCTCGGCGTCGCATTCGGCGTTCCGGCCGCGCTGCTCGCCTGCTCGGCGCCGCTGCTGTGGCTCTCGACTCGCCACCTTCCGGCCCAACCACGCGAGGGCGCCGGTGCGACACCCGTGGGCAGTGGCCGCTGGCGACTGCTGCGCACCTCGCGGCCGCTGGCGGTGATCCTGTTGGTGACGTTGATCTGCAATCTGTGCTATTTCGCTTTCACACCGCTGGTACCCGTGATCGCCAAGCACCTGGGTGCAGGCCCGGCGATGGCAGGCGTGATCGGCGCGACCGCAGGCATCGTGCAACTGGTGATCGCCGCGGCTCTGATCGTCCGACCGGCGCGGCGCCCGATCCCCACGTACACCGTCGGCGTCGCGCTGTGCCTGTTCGGCCTCGGGATACTTTCCTACACACCGGTTTTGACCGTCGCGCTGCTTGCCTTGGGTGTGGCGGGGATCGGCCAGGCCCTCTTTGGCTCGACGCAGGCGACGTTGCCGTTCACCGCGGTCGCACCGCACGAACGCGCCGCCGCGCTTGGGCTGATCACCACGACCATCGGCGTCGCGCTACCGACGGGCATGGTGATCCTCGGCGTGACGTCCAGCCTGTTCGGTGCGCAGCTGGCAATGCTGTTGTCGGCCTTTATCGGGCTGGTCGCGCTCGGCGCCACGCTGCTGGCTTCACGCGGAGCGATAAGCGTTGGCGGAGAAGGCGACTCGATCGCCCCGCAGCCGAAGCTGGGCGAGCGCGCGCGGCTGGGCGTTCTCATCCTCGATGACGTCCTCGAGCCAGACCAGCGGAGCGCCCACGTCGACACCGATGAGCTCGGCGGTCTGCTCGTCGGCGGCGACCGCGCCGATAGTGGTCTGACTGCCGCCGATGCGAACCCCGAGTTGGCGCTCGAGGATCAGGATGACGTCGGGCTCCTCGATGTCGAAGTCCGGCGACTCCTCCTCGCTGAGGGCGATGTAGTTGACCGACAACCCCAGCGGCAGACCGTTTTCCAGCACCAGGCTTTCGATCATCAGCACGGTCCAGCCGACAGGCAGCCGTAGCCGGTCGCGCACCATCGGCGGGCAGCCAAGCAGTCGGCGCTCCAGGGTGCGGGCCTCGACCGTGCTGGACGGTTCGGTGGCGAATTGAGCGACCGGGCTGAGCTGGTCGATGCGCAACAGCAACGAACCAGTGGCCCGTGTCCCGTTCTTGGGCTCGCGGGTGACAAGTCCCTCGCGGGCGAGTTGCTGGAGCACGGTCCGGACGGTGTTGCGGCTCGCGGACAGCGCGTCGGTCAGGTCTCGCTCAACGAGCGGCATGTGCCTGCCGCCGCTGACCAGCGTCGAGCGCAGCAGGTCATAGGTGCGCCTTGCCGAGTTGTTCAGCCGATCCGGGCTTTGCCGCTGACGTTGGTAGAGCACTTCCGGCGGAACCTGGCCCGTCGGCAACAACCGTGCACGACATGCTGCATATAAGGATGGTTCACGTGTTGACACGCGTTCATTGGACACCGCAATTGTTAACGGATCCGGGCGTCGTTGATTCGCCCGAGTTACGTTGCGGGCATCCTGCGGCCGACCACGTGGGCCAACTGTGCGCTACCTAACAAAACGATCGCGATGAGGGCGAACAGCGCTGCGATCCCGATCTGAGCCTCAAGCACCGCGCAGCCGACCGAGCCCGCGAGCAAACCGATGCCTGCCGAAATCCGGAACTTTGCAAGACCCGCCGAGGACTCACCGACCTGGGCCACGACCATCACAGGAAGACTGGCGGTCGCTCCCGCCAGGCTGACACCGAACAGTGCCGATGCCACCAGATACGTTGTCGCGCCGGGGATCAGGGCAAGCAGCGTCGCGCACACCATGCCCAACGCGAATGACGTGATGAGTACCGCGACGACCCCGATGTGCCGGATGATGCGATAAGCCACTGCAAGAACCGCGATCTCGACACCGGACATCAGCGCGATGGCCGCGGTGATCGTGATCGTTGAGTACTCGCGCGCGGCCCCTGCCAGCGGGAGCGCGGTGAACAACACGCCGCCACGCAAGAAGTCACCGCTCATCGCCAGTATGAGCGCGGCACCGCTGCCGGGTGTCCTGTCCAACTTCGGCAGGCTGATTCGCGGCGGCGGTGACTCGGGCGGCGCGGCGAGGCTGGGAAGGGCGGCGGCCAGCGCGGCAGCGACGACCACGGCCAGCCCGCCGGTGACGACGAACGCGATCTGGTAGCCGGCCCGTCCGGCGATGAGGCCCGCAACCAGCAGGCCACCCGGCGAACCGACAGCGCCGCCGAACAGGAAGGCCGCGTTGAAGCGGCCCAGCGACCTGGCGATGTCGCCGGTGGCGGGGTCGACGCGCACCGCGGCTTGCAGTCCGGCGCCGAGCACCACACCGCCACCGAAGCCCTGCATGACTCGCGACGCCATCAGAAGGACGCCGCCGGACGCCAGGCCCATGCCGATGCACGCCGCGCCGAACAGGCACAGTCCGATGAATAGTGCTGCCCTGGCGTCAAGCCTCGGGACGAATCTGGTGCCGAATACGTCGATCACGATCACGCCCAACGCCGCGCTCAGCATGAAGACGCCGATGTAGATGCTGTTGTGCCAGAACTCGCGCACGAAAAGGACTTCCAGCGGGGCGGTGAGGCTCATGGCGACGCCGCTCGCGGCCATCAAGGGCAGGAACCATCGCGACCGCGGGATCGGCCCGCACCGTGCCCGCGTCATCAGGATGTCGATGCAAGGCGCGAAGAGGCGGTGAACGGCAGGCCCACCGTCTCGGCGACCTCGAGGCCGAACGCCTCCAGCCCGACCCGTTTGACCGGGTGATTCGTCAGCAGCCGCATGCGCCGCACCCCGAGGTCGGCGAGGATCTGCGCGCCGAGACCGTAGTCGCGCGCGTCTGCGCCGGCATCCTCGAGGTGATGCGCGTGCCTGCGCTCGTGACCGCGAAGATAGACCACGACGCCGCGACCCTCGGCGGCGATCATCTGCATTGCGCGCTGCAGCTCGCCATGGCAGTCACAGCCTGCGGATTCGAAGACATTGCCCGTCAGACACTCCACCTGCACCCGCACCAGCGGCGGCGAAATAGGTTGTCCGGCAATGTCTCCCATCGCCAGGGCGATGTGTTCGCGACCGTCCAGCACGGACCGGAAGCCGTAGGCCTGGAACTCGCCGTCCTCAGTCGGCAGCCTGCTGCTTGCCTTGCACTCGACGAGGCGCTCGGTGCGATGCCGGTAGGAGATCAACTCGGACATCGTGACGATAGGCAGACCGTGTTTGGCGGCGAAGGCGCGCAATCGTGCGCCGCGCGCCACCGTGCCGTCGTCGTCGACGACTTCGCCCATCACCGCGACGGGCGGCAGTCCCGCCATTTGTGTCAGGTCGACGGCCGCCTCGGTGTGACCCGCCCGGCGCAGCACGCCGCCGTCCACGGCCCGCAGCGGAAACACATGACCGGGTCTACTCAAGTCGCGCGGTTGAGTGCTGGGGTCGGCGAGCAGTGAGATCGTGCGTGCCCGGTCGGCGGCCGAGATGCCGGTGGTGATGCCCGTGCGGGCATTCACCGACACCGCGTATCCGACGCCGCGCGAGTCCTCGCTGACCGCGACCATCGGCGGCAGGTGCAGCCGGTCCAGGTCGGATGCCGGCATGGGCACACACAGGATGCCGCCCGTATGGCGCACCATGAACGCCACCCGCTCCGGTGTTGCGTGCGAGGCGGCGAGCATGAGATCGCCGTCGTCATGCGGATTTTCGGCGTCGACGACGATGACCATCCGGCCTGCGCGCAACGCGCTGACCGCTGCTCCAACAGGATCGCCTGCGCGGTGTGCGCGCCTGCGGATCCCGATGACACCCATGCTCAGAACTCGCGCAGAGTGTCTCGCAGGTGCGCGTGCGTGTACTGGGTGCGGGCCAGTCCCTGGCGCTGCAGCGCGGGGATCAGCCCTTCGCAGATCTCGGTGATGTAGGCCTTGCTCACCCGGTTGGTGCTGATGAGGAAGCCGTCGCCGCCAACGGCTTCCATCGCCTCGCCCATCTTGGTGGCGACCTGGTCGGGGGTGCCGACCAGCTCGATGGAGTCCGACGTCCCGCCTGCGTCAAGGACCAACTGGCGCAGCGTTTTCCCGCTGCCCCATTGCGCGAACTTGTCGAGGGAGCCGCGCTCGCCGTTGGTCTCCAGTGGCGGAAGCGGCTCGTCGAGGTCGTAGACAGAGAAGTCGATGTCGGTGACCGACGAGATGCTGGCCAACGACTGCTCGAAGAACGCCGGATCCTCCGAGGCGGCCTTCTTGCGGGCCAGCGCCTCCTGTTCGGTCTCACCGAGGGTCGGGCTCACGACGAACAGCACCTTGATGTCGTCGGGGTTGCGGCCCTGCGCCGCGGCCCTGGCCCGCACGTCGTCGCGGTAGGACTTCATCCCCTCCACCCCGTTGGCGACGGCGATGATCGAGTCTGCGTACTTCGCCGCGAACTGGCGCCCCTTCGGCGATCCGCCCGCCTGTACGAAGGTCGGTTGCCCCTGCGGGGAGCGCACGGTGTTCAGCGGGCCGCGGGACTTGAAGTACTTGCCCGCGAAGTGAATTGCGTGCACCTTCTTGAAGTCCGCGTAGGTGTTGGTCTCCCGGTCGCGGATCACCGCGTCGGGCTCCCACGAATTCCACAGCTGGCACACCAGGTCGACGTACTCGTCGGCGATGTCGTAGCGCAGGTCGTGTTCGGTGAGCTTGTCCATGCCGAAGTTCTGCGCCGAACCGTCCTCACCGGAGGTGACGATGTTCCAGCCGAAGCGTCCCTCCGCGATGCTGTCGAGCGTCGAGGCAAGCCGGGCGAGCAGGAACGGCGGGTAGAAGGTCGTCGACATGGTTGCGACGACGCCCATCTTCGATGTGGCCGCGGCCATGATCGCGGCCAGCGGTGCCGGGTCGTGCTTGGGCGCCATCGTCGCGTACTTCAGGTACGCCTCGGAGTTGCCGCCGTAGGCCTCGGACACCATCAGCGTGTCCTCGATCATGATGTAGTCGAAGCAGGCCTTCTCCATCGCCTGGGCCATCTCGATGTAGAACTTCCCGTTCCACGGGTTTCCGTCGTTGCCGAATGGCGAGTTCCACTCGTTTGCGGTGAAGTTCATGAACCAGCCGAGGTGAAATCGCTTGTCGGTCATCAGAACTCACGAAGGTGGTCGCGAAGCATGGTGGTGGTGTACTCGGATCGGACGAGGCCGCGTTTCTGCAGCTCCGGGATCAGGCCATCGGTGATCTCGGTGACGTAGCGGCGGTTCAGCCGCATCACCGGGCTGGTGATCAGGTAGCCGTCACCTCCGACCTCGTCCATCACCGCGCCCATCTCATCGGCGACCTCTGCGGGCGTGCCGATGAACGGGACGTTGCCGGAAAGACCGCTGCCGGTGACGATTTCGCGCAGTGTCTTGCCTTTGCCGCGGGCCAGGAAGCTCTCGAGCGCGCCGCGCTCCCCGTTGGTCGAAACGTCTGAGGGCACCGGTTCGTCGAGATCGAACTGGGCGAAGTCGATCTCGGTGATCGACGAGATCTCGGCCAGCATGTACTCGATGTACAGCGGGTCGTTGAACCACCGCTCCCGCTTGGCCAGCGCCTCCTCGTGGGTGTCGGCGACGATCGGGGTGACGAGGTAGAGCAGCTTGCAGTGTGACGGGTCGCGGCCGTTGGCCTTCATCCTCGCGTGGATGTCGTCGCGGTAGGCCTTCATCGCTTCCACGCCGTTGGCGGGCGCGACGATCGTGTCGGCGTGTTGCGCGGCCAGCTCGCGTCCCGGCGGCGACGCGCCCGCCTGGGCAATGGTCGGGCGGTACTGCGGTGACGGCGCGGTGTTCAGCGGGCCGCGGGACTTGTAGTACTTGCCCTCGAAGTCGATCGTGTGGACCTTCTTGTAGTTGGCGTAGGTCCCGGTCATGTAGTCGCGCTCGATCGCGTCGGGCTCCCACGACTCCCACAGCTTGCTCACCAATTCCAGGTATTCGCTTGCCATTGCGTAGCGCTCGTCGTGCTCGTAGAGCTTGTCGAGCCCGAAGTTCTGCGCGGCGCGATCCTCACCCGAGGTGACGACGTTCCATCCGAACCGGCCGCGGGCGATGTGGTCGATGGTGCTGCACAGCCGGGCCAGCAGGAACGGCGGATAGAAACTGGTCGACATCGTCGGGACGACCCCGAGCCGGGTGGTGGCGGCGGCCATCAGCACCGCGAGCGGAACCGGATCGTGTTTGGGATTCACGCCGTGCTTGAGGTCGTGCTCCATCGTGCCGCCGTAGGCGGTCGACACCATGAGCTTGTCCTCGATCAGCACATAGTCGAACTTGGCGCGCTCGAGATCCTTGGCCATTTCGACGTAGAAGTCACCGGTGAAGTCGCGGCCACCGTCGCCCCAGTTTCCGTTCCACTCGTCGGCGACGAAGTTCAGAAACCATCCCAGATGGAACATGTTGGTCATGCCCTCAAGGGAAGTCGGGACGCGTTACCCCAACATGTCGGCGCGGTACCGCCGAGATTGCGCTAGGTCAGCTCGGCCGGAACATAGCGCGGGAACACGCCCGCGGGGGCGGGCAGCGCGGTGCCCGGTGCCAGCCGCGTGCCGATGGCCGCGAAGGTCCGCTGATCCTCGGCCTGGCCGAGCAGTTCGAGCAGCTTGCCCGTCGACTCCGGCATCACCGGCTGGGCCAGCAGTGTCGCGATCCGCACGGTCTCCAGCGTCGTGTACAGCACGGTGCGGAACCGGTCTTGGTCGGATTTGCGCAACACCCATGGCTCCTGCGCGGAGAAGTATTTGTTCGCGGCCGACAGCACCGACCATATCGCCTCGAGCGCGAGATGCATTGCGGTGGCGTCGTAATGGCCGCGCACCCGGTCCATCAGCGCGTCGGCCAACTCCAGCAGCGACTTGTCCTCGGCGGTGAATTCGCCTGGCTCAGGTACCTTTCCGTCGAGGTTCTTGGCCACCATCGACAGCGAGCGCTGCGCCAGATTGCCCAACTCGTTGGCCAGGTCGGCGTTGATGCGGCCGATGATCGCGTCTTCGCTGTAGCTGCCGTCCTGTCCGAACGGGACCTCGCGCAGGAAGAAGTAGCGCACCTGGTCCACCCCGAACGTGTCGATCAGGTTCAGCGGATCGACGACGTTGCCCACCGACTTGCTCATCTTCTCGCCGCGGTTGAGCAGGAACCCGTGCACAAAGACCTTGCGCGGCAACTCGATTCCCGCCGACATCAGGAACGCGGGCCAGTACACCGTGTGGAACCGGATGATGTCCTTGCCGATCATGTGCAGGTCGGCCGGCCAGAACCGCTTGAACAGCTCCGATGAGGTGTCCGGAAAGCCAACGCCCGTCAGATAATTCGTCAGCGCGTCCACCCACACGTACATCACGTGATCCGGATGGTCGGGCACCGGCACACCCCAGTCGAACGTCGTCCGCGAGATCGACAGGTCGCGCAGTCCGCCGGAGACGAAGCTGACCACTTCATTGCGCCGCACCTCGGGCTCGATGAACTCGGGATGTGCCTCGTAGAGCGCGAGCAACCGGTCGGCATACGCCGACAGCTTGAAGAAGTACGTCTGCTCCTCGGTCCACGTCACCGGCGCACCGGTTTCGGTGGCGATGCGCACGCCGTCGGCGCCGACGATCGTCTCGGCCTCGGTGAAGAAGCGCTCGTCGCGCACCGAGTACCAGCCCTTGTAGGCGTCGAGGTAGATGTCGCCCGCCTCGTTCATGCGGCGCCAAATCTCTTTGGACGCCTCGTAGTGGTCGGCATCGGAGGTGCGGATGAATCGGTCGAACGAGATGTTGAGACGCTCCTGCATCCGCTGGAACACGTCGGAATTGCGGCGCGCCAGTTCGGCCGCCGGAATGTCTTGGGCCGCCGCGGTCTCGGCCATCTTCTGCCCGTGCACGTCGGTGCCCGTCAGGAACCGCACGTCGTAGCCGTCGAGTCGCTTGAACCGCGCGATCGCGTCGGTGGCGATGTATTCGTAGGCGTGTCCGACGTGCGGGTCGCCGTTGGGATAGGCGATGGCTGTCGTGATGTAGTACGGACCCCCGGGGGTGCGCGTCCTCGCGCCGGGGGAAATCGGGGTGCTCATTTGAGCTCAGCTTATGGTGTCCGGGTGAGCTCGAGTCGTCCGGCGCCGCCCGCCCCGGAGCCGCTGACCCCGCTGATTGACGCGCACACCCACCTGGACGCCTGCGGTGCCACCGATGCCGCCAGCGTGACCGCGATCGTCGACCGTGCCGCTGCGGTGGGCGTGCAGGCCGTCGTCACCATCGCCGACGACCTGGAGTCCGCGCGTTGGGTGACCGAGGCCGCCGACGCCGACTCACGCGTCTACGCGGCCGTCGCGTTGCACCCGACGCGCGCCGACGCGCTCACCGACGACGCCAAGGCCGTCATCGAGCGACTGGCCGGGCACCCGCGCGTCGTCGCGATCGGCGAGACCGGCATGGACATGTACTGGCCGGGCAAGCTCGACGGCTGCGCCGAACCTGCCGCCCAGCGAGACGCCTTCGCCTGGCATATCGACCTCGCCAAGCGCACCGGCAAGCCGCTGATGATCCACAACCGGGACGCGGACAAGGAAGTCCTCGACGTCCTGGCCGCCGAGGGGGCACCCGAGACGGTGATCTTCCACTGCTTCTCGTCGGACGCGGCCATGGCCCGCACGTGCGTGGCCAACGGCTGGCTACTCAGCTTGTCCGGCACGGTCAGCTTCAGAAACGCCAAAGCGCTGCGCGAAGCAGCCCGGCTGATCCCGGCTGACCAGCTGCTCGTCGAGACCGATGCGCCGTTTTTGACCCCGCACCCGTATCGTGGGGCCCCGAACGAGCCGTACTGCCTGCCCTACACAGTGAGGGCGCTCGCCGAAGTCGTCGAGCGCCCGGCAGAAGATGTTGCCCAGGCAAGTACTGCAACTGCCCTACGTGCGTATGGGCTGGAGAGTTGCCGCCCCTAGGCCGATTCGTTACCGTGCTGTGATCGAACGGGGGGGTCGGCCCAGCCGGCGACCGTCCGATAGTCGGGGATAGACCAGGCAATTGAATACTCTGAATAAGCTTCACGAAGCGCGCTCGCCGATGCTTCGCCTGTTGGTTGGTGCGATGTTGCTCGCACTGACCTTCGCAGGCGGGTACGCCGTCGCCGCGCACAAGACTGTCAAGCTGACCGTCGACGGCTCCGAAATGACAGTTGCCACGATGAAGTCGCGCGTGATCGATGTCGTCAAGGAGAACGGCTTCGACGTCGGCGAGCGCGACGACCTCTACCCGGCAGCCAACGACGAAGTACATCAGTCCGACTCCATCGTCCTGCGCCGCAGCAGGCCGCTGCAGATCTCGCTCGACGGCGAGAACAGCAGGCAGGTCTGGACCACCGCGTCGACCGTCGACGAAGCACTGGCGCAGCTGCGCATGAGCGACAAGGCGCCTGCCGCTGCATCCCGCGGCAGTCGCGTCCCGCTGGCCGGTATGTCACTGCCCGTGGTGAGCGCAAAAACGGTGCAGCTCAACGACGCTGGTGTAGTCCGAACGGTGCACATCGCGGCGCCGAACGTCGCCGGTCTGCTCGAAGCGGCGGGTGTACCGCTGCTCCAGAAGGATGCGGTAGTGCCCAGTGCGTGGGCGCCGGTCGTCGACAATATGCAGATTCAGGTGACGCGGATCCGGATCGACAAAGTCACCGAGCGCATGCCGCTGCCGCCCGACAACAAGCAGGTTCCCGACCCCACGCTGAACATGAGCCGGCAGGTGGTCGACGACCCCGGCACGCCAGGCACGCAGGACGTCACATTCGCCGTCGCGACCGTCAACGGCGTGGAGACCGGCAGGTTGCCAGTAGCCAATGTCGTTGTGAATCCGGCCCGCGACGGAGTGCTTCGCATCGGCGCCAAGCCGGGCACAGAAGTTCCCCCGGTAACAAACGGAGCTGTCTGGGATTCCCTGTCTCGGTGCGAAGCCGGAGGTAATTGGGCCATCAATACCGGCAATGGTTTTTACGGTGGCGTTCAATTCGACCAAAACACCTGGGAACGACAGGGCGGTCTGCGGTATGCTCCGAGGGCGGATCTGGCTACAAGAGAAGAACAGATCGCGATTGCTGAGGTCACTCGGGCGCGACAAGGTTGGGGCGCGTGGCCCGTGTGTAGCGGGAGGATTGGAGCGCGCTGACTATTCGACTCCTCGGGCGGACCGAGATACGACACCTGGCGAAAGAGAT
>Ga0070671_100001360_pt1 | contig 18332 bp, 19 predicted proteins | sample KBSS73metaG_FD_65341 | JGI IMG/M metagenome (GOLD analysis project Ga0070671, IMG submission 65341) | Switchgrass rhizosphere microbial communities from Kellogg Biological Station, Michigan, USA - KBS S7-3 metaG | ecosystem: Host-associated > Plants > Roots > Rhizosphere > Soil ...
CTGCGGGCGACCGAAGTGCTCGTCAAAGAGGGCTTCGAGCCGATGGTCTATTGCGTCGACGATCCGATCGCGGCGAAGCAGCTTGAGGAAGCCGGCGCGGTGGCAATCATGCCTTTGGGAGCACCAATCGGCTCGGGGTTGGGTCTGCAGAATCTCGTCACTATCCGCCTCATTGTCGAGGGCGCGAACGTGCCGGTGCTGGTCGATGCCGGTGTCGGGACCGCAAGCGACGCCGCCGAGGCGATGGAGCTGGGCTGCGACGGCGTGCTGATGAACACCGCGATCGCCGAAGCGAAGGACCCGGTGCTCATGGCGCGCGCGATGAAGTCGGCGGTCGAGGCGGGGCGGCTCGCCTATCTTGCGGGGCGCATGCGGAAGCGGCGTTACGCCGATCCGTCGAGCCCGCTTGCGGGGCTTATTTAATAGCCGTCACGATGCGCGCTGACATCGGAGCGTCGAAACCGTCAGCGCCTTCGAGCGGACGCAATGCGTTCTCCGCCGCATCCGTCGCCATGACCAACGCGTCAGGACCGCGTTGCTCGATCTCTGATCGCATCGGTGAACCCTGCGTGAGCGCGATTGCCGCGTCTCGGGCGGATGGGGCGCGGCTGCGAAGCTCGACGGTCTCGATCTCGATCCGCTCGAACCCCGCGGCACTCAGATCAGCGCGGATCGTGGCACGGTCGTGATAGCGGAATGGGAGCCTTTCATAGAAAGCGGCAGTGTCACCAGGGAAGAGCTCTGCGAGGGCCGTTCCAACGGCCTTCGTCGCCAGATTTCGACCAACCTCGTCCCAGATCACAAGGAGATAGCAGCCGCCTGCGCGAAGAGTGCGCAGTGCTTCGGCATTACCTCGCACCTTGTCGGGGAAGAACATGACGCCGAACTGACAAACAACCAGATCGAAGGTCTCGTCTGGAAAAGGCAAGTCGAGGGCGTCGGCATATTGAAAAGTGACGTTTGGACTGGTCACGCGGCCCGCTGCCTGGGCGAGCATCGGCTCGTTTAGATCGGTGGCGACGATCTCCGCATCGGGGAGGGCGGCATGCAGTTCCTCGGTGACCACGCCCGTGCCGGCAGCGGTCTCGAGGATGCGGGCTGGGTGCAATGTTTTCGCGCGTTCGGCTATAAGCCGGGCGTACGGCCGGAAGAGCAGCGGGACCATGTGGCTGTCGTAAATGGCCGGGATCGAGCCGGCGAAGACCGTGTCCGCCGGTCTACCGATCTGCACGGGAACGGCCTCCCTCGGTCAAGCATTTCTTGTCTGTCCGGAGGTGGACCATGGTGGATGCCATGACAGACTTCGTCGCTGAGCGCGAGGCGATGGTCGAGCGACAGCTGAAACGCCGCGGCATTACCGAGCCTTACATATTGGACGCGTTCCTCGCCGTGCCGCGCGAGGCCTTCGTGTCCGATCAATATACGCACCGCGCCTATGGCGACCATCCGCTGCCGATCGAGGCCGAACAGACAATCTCCCAGCCCTACATCGTCGCGCTGATGATCGAGGCCGCTGCGATCAAGCCGGGCAACACGGTGCTCGAGGTGGGTGCCGGCTCAGGTTACGCGGCGGCGGTCATCAGCCGGATTGCCGCCAAGGTCGTCGGTATCGAGCGCCAGCATGCGCTGGTCGGCGTTGCGCGGCAGCGGCTGGAGCGGCTGGGCTGCGACAATGTCGAGATCGTCGAAGGCGATGGCACCAAGGGCTGGCCGGACGACGCGCCCTATGACGCGATCCTCGCCGCGGCGAGCGGCAGCCACGTGCCCGCTCCCCTCATCGCACAGCTTGCTCCGGGCGGCCGTCTGGTCATGCCGATTGGCGAGCCCGGCTGGGTCCAGGAACTGGTCAAGGTGACGAAGCAGGAAGACGGAATCCTGAAACAGGAGAACCTCGGCGCCGTCCGCTTCGTTCCCCTCATCGGTGAGGAGGGATGGAGCAATGCTTGAGCTGGAACTCGATGTCGGCGGCGTGCCGCGTTTCCTTCTCGACCTGCGGCGAAGGCGAGCTTAGCCGCGACGTTCGCGAAGCGCTGATGGAGCCGCGGCTCGAGCGCTTCATCGGACTTATCTACCGCCCCGACACAGAGCGCTGGAGTCACTACAGCCAGGCGATACTGCCGCCGCAGTTCGACGGATGGGTTTGGTTCTACCAGGCGAGGTGCGCCACGAGGAGGAGACCTATCCATTCGGATTGTAGGGACAAGTGAACGAAGACGAACACGCGATCCGCGAACTGGTGGACAAGTGGATGGAAGCGAGCCGCGCGGGCGATACCGCAGCGGTGCTCGAGCTGATGACCGACGATGTCCTGTTTCACGTTACGGGACGCGAGCCTTTCGGGAAGGAAGAATTTCGGGCCACGTCCGAAGCGATGCGGGATTTCAAGGTGGACGGGCGCGCCGCGATCCGAGAGATCGAGGTGATCGGAGACACGGCGTGGATCCGGAACCACATCGACCTGACGGTGACTCCGCCAGGCGGAGAACCCATGCGCCGCAGCGGCTACACGCTGACGATCCTCAAAAAAGCTGACGATGGGTGCTGGCGCCTGTTTCGGGACGCCAATCTCGTGTCCTGAATGGCATTTTTGTGCCGATTCGGCACGAAACATGGTTAACAGCCGTTTACGATCTGTGGATAAGCCGAGCCGAAAAGCGGCCTCGAAGGCCCTTCAAGAGACTGTTTTAACGTTAGATTGAAGCCATGACGTCATTCATCGCCGCATCTACTCAGCTTGTCGATAAAAGCTGAATCGTGGCTTCCGTAACATAGTGGGTCGGGCACTCTCAGTCGTGGGGCTAGGGCGAACTGATCTCGAAAGAGACAGTCGGTGGGAGGAAAAGTCTTGGGCGACAGGCTGCAAGCAATCGGCAGTTTCTCTGAACCGATGGACAATCTGATTTTCGATCTTTCACCTCACAAGCAACAGAATACAGCCTATATCGACCGTGATTATCCTTGGCGAAGGCGAGCTTACGATCGCACGCTTGCCTGCCCGGATCTTGCACGAGCAATCAATGACTTCCTGAGTTCTGGTGTAGAGTTCATCTCGAACGACGATCTGCCAGTGCAGCTCTGCGCCTAACACCTTGTTTCAATCTAGTACGGCGAAATTTTCAGGGAGTAATTCTGGCAGCCTGTCGTTGTTCTTCGTGAGCTTGCTCGCGGGAGCACAAGATGGCTGGCCTGTTCAAGGGTGAGATTGAAGGTTTAGAGGGGCGCCGCACGGGGCTGCAACGGCATCAGCTCAAAGCGGCTGCGGCGCCTGGCATTCCGCTGAGCGAGCTCGCAAAAGAGGCCGCAGCGCCGCAGTCGAGCGGCAATTTCAAGGATCTTGAGAGCCTGCTCGAACAGCTTGGAGCGCTTCCTGTGTTCGAGCTTGGCAATCCGCTGCCGCAAGAGAAATTCATGCCGAAGCCGCGTGTCGGCGACTGCCACGCGTCGCACAATTGCGCGTTGCTAGACAAAGGTTCGGACTAGCGCTTGCGCTCGCGAAGCTTGCTGATCGTCGTCGCGTTGCTGATCTGCTCGACGTCCGTCTTGCAGTGGATCAGGCGGATGCCTTTGTGCTTCAGTGCCTTGTCGAGCGCCGGCGTGAAATCCTCAGTGCGGTCGATGCTTTGGGCGAAGCTCGCGCCATAGGCTTTGGCCAGTGCCGAGAAGTCGGGGTTCTTGAGGCCGGTTGCCGAGATCCGCTCAGGATATTCGCGTTCCTGGTGCATTCGGATTGTGCCGTAGCTCGAATTGTCGACGAGGATGACGAGCAGGTCCGCCTCGTACTGCGCGGCGGTCGCGAGCTCTTGCCCGTTCATCAGGAAGTCGCCGTCGCCTGCGACGCAGACCACCGGCCGGTCCTCGAAGCGGATCGCGGCGGCGACCGAAGCGGGCAGGCCGTAGCCCATCGTCCCGCTGGTGGGCGCGAGTTGCGTGGGCATGGTGCCGTAGCGCCAGTAGCGGTGCCACCAGCCTGAAAAGTTGCCAGCGCCGTTACAGATGATGGTGTTCTCGGGGAGCCGATCGCGCATCGCGGCAACGCATGGGCCGAGGTCGAGCTTCACGCCGTCGCGCGGCTTGGGCTCCGACCATTCGAGCCACTCCTCGTGCGCCTCTTCGCCGCTGGAGAAGCGGACTAGGTCGGGGTCCATCCACTCGTCGACCATCTCGGCGAACTCGCCCATGTCGGCGCAGATCGGCAGGTCGGCGTGATAGACGCGGCCTAGCTCGTTCGGGTCGGGATGGACGTGGACGAGCGTCTGGCCGGGGTGATCGGGCGTGATCAAAGTGTAGCCGTCGGTCGTCGCCTCACCCAGACGCGGGCCAACGGCGATGATCAGGTCCGCGTCGCGGATGCGCTGCTGCAGCTTGGGGTTCGGTCCGTAGCCGAGGTTGCCGGCATAGACCTGGCAAGTGTTGCAGATCGCGTCCTGGCGGCGGAAGGCGGCGGCGACGGGGATGCCGTAACGGAAGGCGAAGTTCGCGAAATGGTGCGAGGCGCGCGGACTCCAGTCGGCGCCGCCGACGATGGCGACAGGGTTGGTGGCGTCTTTGAGCAATTCGAACATCGCCTGCACCGCACCCGGGTCGGGTTCTTCGGCGAGCGGCGGGACGCACGGGCGGTCGACGGCCTCGACCTCGTCGCGAAGCATGTCTTCCGGCAATGCGAGCACAACCGGGCCGGGGCGGCCGGCGGTCGCGACGCGGTAGGCGCGCGCGACATATTCGGGAATGCGCCGCGCATCCTCGATCCGCGCCGCCCATTTGGCGATGGGACCGAAGAAAGCGGGAAAGTCGATCTCCTGGAATCCTTCGCGGTCGCGGTCGCCGCGCGCGACGTCACCGATGAACAGGATCATCGGTGCCGAATCCTGGAACGCCACGTGCACGCCCGCACTGGCGTTGGTCGCGCCGGGCCCGCGGGTGACGAAGGCGACGCCTGGGCGGCCGGTCATCTTGCCGTCGGCGTCGGCCATGTACGCGACGCCGCCTTCCTGCCGGCACACGATCGTCTCGATCTCGGGCGTGTCGTGAAGTGCGTCGAGCACCGCGAGGAAGCTCTCGCCCGGAACGGTGAAGATGCGGTCGCAGCCCTGGATGCGAAGCTGGTCGACGAGGATGCGGCCGCCGGTGCGCTTGGTCATGGGCGGCGTCTAGCGGCTAGTCGCGCGGGTGCAAACTCGTTACGCGCTGCCCATGATCACCCTCAGCATCACCTATCCGAACAGCGAAGCCGCGACCTTCGACTGGGATTATTACACGCGCACGCATCTCCCGATGATCGGGCCGCGGTTCGCGCCGTTCGGCCTCGTCATGGCGAGCGTCCTGCGCGGGGTGGAGCAGCCCGATGGAAGCGCGGCAGCTTATGTTGCGCAATGTCTGCTGACCTTCTCCGACGATCAAGCCGCAAAAAATGCGCTCGGGTCGGAAGGCGGCAAAGAGCTGCGCGACGACATGCCGAACTATACGAACATCGAGCCGGTGGTGCAGTTCAACGCGCCGATTGATTAGGCTTGGTGGATCGCCTTCACGACCTGATAGCTTTCCAGGCCTTCTTTTCCGCCTTCGCTTCCGAAGCCTGAATCCTTCACGCCGCCGAACGGCGTGTCGGCGCCGCTTATCGCGAAGGTATTGATGCCGACCATGCCGCTTTCGACCAAATCGCCGATCAGGTTCGCGCGGCGGCCGTTTTCGGTGAAGGCGAAGGCAGCGAGGCCGTAAGGCAGGCGATTGGCCTGCTCGATGACTTCCTCGAACGTGTCGAACGGGCGCGACACGGCGACTGGCCCGAAGGGTTCGTCGTTCATGATGTTCGCTTCGTCGGGGACGTCGGCGAGAAGCGTCGGCTGGAAGAAGAAGCCGCCGTCGCCGCGTTCGCCGCCCGCCATTACGCGCGCGCCCTTAGCCCTGGCGTCCTGAATGAGCGCATCGATCGCGTCCGGGCGGCGGCTGTTGGCTAGGGGACCCATCTTCACGCCGTCCTCGAGGCCGTTGCCGACCTTCACCTTGGCCGTGCGTTCGGCGAAGCCTTTGACGAACTCGTCGTAGATGCCGCGCTGGACGTAGAAGCGGGTCGGCGAGACGCACACCTGGCCGGCGTTCCGGAACTTCTGCGGCACGACCATGTCGAGCGTCTTCTCGAGGTCGCAATCGTCGAAGATCAGCACCGGCGCGTGGCCTCCGAGCTCCATCGTGACGCGAGTCATGCTGTCGGCGCACAGGCGCATCAAATGCTTGCCGACGTTGGTGGAGCCGGTGAAGCTGACCTTGCGGATGACGCGGCTGGCGATGAGGGTTTCGCTGACGAGCGCGCTGTCGCCGTGGACGAGCTGCGCGACGCCTGCGGGGATGCCAGCGTCGGCGAGCGCGCGGAACAGCTCGGTGCCGACGCCCGGAGTTTCGTGCGGTGGGCGTGAGATCACCGTGCAGCCAGCAGCAAGCGCAGCGCTGACCTTCTTCGCCAGCAGATAAAGCGGGAAGTTCCATGGGGTGAAGGTCGCAGTCGGGCCGACTGGCTGGCGGATCACGCGGCTGAGCTGACCCGCCGGGCGGACCAGCGTGCGGCCATAATCGCGCTTGGCGTCCTCGGCGTACCAGTCGAACAGCTGCGCGGAGGCGAGCACCTCAAGCTTCGCTTCGGTCAGCGGTTTACCTTGCTCCTGGGTCATCGTTCGGGCGATGATGTCGGCGCGCTCACGCATCAGCGCCGCGGCCCTGTGCAGGATCCCGCCGCGCTTCTCGACGTCCATCGTGCGCCATTCCGGCCAGGCGCGTTCGCTAGCCGCGAGGGCCTCATCGAGGTCGGCCTTGGTTGCGTAGGGGACTTCGGCGATCGGCTTGGCGTCGGCCGGGTTGAGAACCGTGTGCGCGTCGCGGCCTTCGCCCGATTTCCACACGCCATCGATGAAGAGCTTGAGGTCGGTTTCGTATCCCATGGCGCGCAAATAGGCGCGGCTTGAAGCTGTAGCAACGGGCGGCTACCGGCTGCTGGCAAAGGAGCAAGCAGGAATGACCAAGCAGGAACTCGTCGAGCGGATGCAGCAGGGCCAGGCGTGGGTGCCCGGCAAGCGCGTGAAGATCGACTTCGGCGGAAGCGAAGGCGCGATTCTGCTCGACGGCGCGGCCGGCCAGGTTAGCGAGGAAGATGGCGCGGCGGACACGACTATCCGTGTTGGCTGGGACGACTGGCAGCAGATGGCCGCCGGCCAGCTCGACGGCATGACCGCTTTCATGATGGGCAAGCTCAAGGTCGAGGGCGACATGTCCAACGCGATGCAGCTGCAGGGCGTTCTGGCGAAGCTGCGCGGCTAGTCGTCGAACGGCGGTTGCGAACACAGACGCGGCCATTCAGCTGCGTGCCATGCGATTGCCAGCCGCATTTCTGATCATTCCGACGGCCGTGCTGGCGCAACGTGCGCCAGTCCTCGACGCGCGGACCGCGCAAGCGATCGTCGCAGGCTGCGTCGCTCAGTCCACGCCGAGGATGCAGAGCCACGCAATCGCGGTGGTCGACAATGGCGGCCACATAATCGCCGCGCTCCGGATGGATGGAAACGGCAACGGCGTGTTCGACTTTGCGTTGGCCAAGGCTGAAGCGGCGGCGGCCTGGGGCTTCTCGACCGCGCAGATGGTGGAAGCGGCGAAGGGTACGCCAGGCTTCGCAAATGCGCCGCATGTCGTCACCGTGGCGGGTGGCGCGGCGGTTTACTCTGCGGACGGGAAAACGCGCCTCGGGGCTGTCGGAGTGTCGGGCGAAGCGCCCGCCGACGACGCCGCCTGCGCCGAGGCGGGCGTCCGCGCGGCGGGACTTCGCACCAGCCATTCTTGACCCTTACGGCTGCGCTTCTATTGGCGGCGCATGCAGAAAATCTACCCCAACGCCGAGAACGCGCTCGAAGGGCTGCTGTTCGATGGCATGACCATTGCAGCCGGCGGTTTCGGCCTGTGCGGAATCCCCGAGCGTTTGATCGACGCAATCCAGGCGTCGGGCGTCAAGGACCTGACCATCGCTTCGAACAACGCCGGAATCGACAATGAAGGTCTCGGCAAGCTTCTGCGGACCCGGCAGGTGAAGAAGATGATCTCGTCCTATGTTGGCGAGAACAAGGAATTCGAGCGGCAATTCCTGGCCGGCGAGCTCGAGGTCGAATTCTGCCCGCAGGGAACGCTCGCAGAGCGAATGCGGGCCGGCGGCGCGGGGATTCCCGGCTTCTACACAAAGACCGGGTACGGAACGCAGATCGCCGAGGGCAAAGAGGTCAAGGAATTCGACGGCGAGCCTTACATCCTGGAGCGCGGAATTCGGGCGGACCTCAGCATCGCCAAGGGTTGGAAGGCGGACGAGAGCGGCAACCTCATGTTCCGCAAAACCGCGCGCAACTTCAACCAGCCTGCGGCGACGAGCGGGAAGGTGTGCGTGGCGGAGGTTGAGGAGATCGTGCCGGTCGGATCGCTCGATCCCGACTGCATCCACTTGCCGTCGATCTATGTGAACCGGCTGATCCTTGGCGCGCCGTACGACAAGAAGATCGAGTTTCGGACCGTGCGGGAAAGGGAGGCTGCGTAATGGCGACCCAGGTCGAGGCGAAGGGCTGGACGCGCAACGACATGGCGGCGCGGGCGGCGAAGGAGCTGCAGGACGGCTTCTACGTCAATCTCGGCATCGGCATTCCTACGCTGGTCGCGAACCACGTGCCGCCGGGCATGACCGTCACGCTGCAGAGCGAGAACGGGATGCTGGGCATCGGGCCGTTTCCGTTTGCCGGTGAAGAGGACCCCGACCTCATCAACGCGGGCAAGCAGACGATCAGCGAGCTGCCGCAGTCGAGCTATTTCGACAGCGCAACGAGCTTCGCGATGATCCGCGGGGGGCATATCGACCTCGCCGTGCTCGGCGGCATGGAAGTCAGCGAGAAGGGCGACCTCGCCAACTGGATGGTGCCGGGCAAGATGATCAAGGGCATGGGCGGGGCGATGGACCTCGTCGCCGGCGTCAAGAAGATCATCGTCGTGATGGAGCATGTGTCGAAAAACGGGGATCCGAAGTTCATCCCGGAATGCACGCTTCCGCTCACCGGAAAGAACGTCGTCGACATGATCATTACCGACCTCGCCGTGTTCCAGCGGCCGGACCACGACAGCCAGTTCAAGCTGATCGAGCTCGCGCCGGGTGTGACGCGCGAAGAAGTGCGCGAGAAGACGACCGCCGGCTACGCGGAGTAAAATCTAGTCGGCCGTGAAGAGGATCGCTGCGGTTCTCACGATCGGTCGATTGCCGGGCGACGGAGCGCCCTTCGCAAGGACCTGCTTGCAGGCCGCGTCGGCAAGTGACGGCGGCTGCGCCTTGCTCTCGGGCAAAACGGTGCACGATGAGGCCTGACCCCGAGCATCGACGAAATAGGCGACCTTCACGGCGGCAGGCTTCTTCGTGCCGGGCGGGAGCGCGCTGACGGTGATCTCGAGGTCGGGACCAGGCTCGACCTGCAGGCTATCTTGATCCGGTCGGTGCCACTTCACCATGCTGCGGTACGAACCATAGACGAGCGACCCATCCGGACCACGAGCCGGCGAGAAGCGAGCGCGGTGCATCGCGATGAAGCAGGTCTCCCGGTCAAGCGTCGCGTAGCCGGTTGACTGGATGATGGAACAATCGGTCGGCCGACCTTGCGGATCGACCAACAACTCGAATGTCGCAGCCCCTTTCCACTGCTCCTCGAACGCTTTCATCGGATAGTCTCCGAAGCGATACCAGGGGAGCGGTGTCGCCGGCGTCGCCGCAACCACCGCATTGACGAGCAAAGACGCAAACAGGGCCATTAAACTGCCTCCTGACGTTGCGACCAGAACGATAACCACGACTCGGCCTCGAGTTCAAACGAAGGTTAATCACCCCGAGGTCATTTATCTGCTGTTCATCTTGCCGCGACGAACCGGACCGTGAAGGCGACTAAAGCTGAACCATGGCCGTTGATGAGCGTTGTAATCGCGAAGGCTCCAATCTTTGTGAAAGGAGTACCCGAGCCATGACCTTTACAACTAAACTTCTCGCTGGTGCAGCGGGCATTGCGGCATTTGCGGCTGCTCCCCCCGTTGGCGCCCAATATTACGGCTATCAAGGCAATTCCTATGGCGCTCCTTACGGGAACGCTTACGGGTACGGCATGAATACCAACGTTGCCGCCCAGCAGTGCACCGCCGCTGTGCAGCAGCGTCTCTACAATCGTTCGAGCATCGGCGGCATCCTCGGTGCGGTTCTGGGTGCCAACACCAGAGGCCAGGTGCTGTCGATTACGCAGGTCTCGCCGCGCGGCAATGGGATGATCCGCGTGCGTGGTCTCGCCAGCAGCGGCCGTTATGCCTCCAACGGCTACGGTCCGTACGGTGTCGGCGCCTATGGCGCTCTGGGCTACGGCTATAACAATTCGGCCGATCTCAGCTTCCGCTGCGACGTTGCTCCGAATGGAGCGATTTACAACGTCGACATCAACCGCCGCTACTAAGCCGCGAGTGATACGAACGGAGAAGCGTCGGGGTTTGTCCCCGGCGCTTCCTTTTTGGGTAAAGCGTCACTTGAGGTTCAGCTGCCCGCCGGAATAGACTTCCGCGGCTTTCGCGCGTTGGGCGCCTAACGCATCAGGAGACGATCAGGAGCATGAAGAAGGTCTCGCTTGGCTTGGCGCTGGGCGCTGTCGCGGTTGTGGCCCCCTTGGCGATGCACGTTGCGCCGGCTGCAGCCCAATCAGTCGATGGCGGCGAAATTGCGGATTTCTACCGTGCACGCGGCGGAGCGCCGTTGTGGTTTGCGCCGCGGTCCGGAGCGGCGGCGCAGCAGCTGCTTCAACTCCTCGCAACGGCGCAGGCCGACAATCTCAACTCGCGACGCTACAATGTGAAGGGCCTGACCCGAGCAGTGCAGGACGCGCAGACCGGCAATCCCGCGGCAATTCAGCGCGCCGAGGCAATGCTAAGCGCGGCGTTCGTGGCCTACGCGCGAGATCAAAAGCGCGATCCGGGCGGCATCATCTATGTCGACCCTGAACTGCGTCCGCAGGCGCCGTCGGCGCGCAACCTGCTGACCCAGGCGTCGCAGGCGCCTTCGCTGTCCGAGTTCGTCGGGCAAATGGGGTGGATGAATCCGATCTACGCAAACCTTCGGCAGGCGATTGCCAGCCGACTGTACCGCAGTGATGCCGAGAGGCGGCTGCTCACTGCCAACCTCGAACGTGCGCGCGCGCTCCCCTCGGGCAATGGGCGGTACGTGATCGTCAATCCGCCGGCTGCACGGCTCTACATGTATGAGAATGGCCACGTGGTGGACTCGATGCGCGTCGTTGCGGGCCGACCGGACCCGATCGCCCAGACGCCGATGATGAATGCATTCATTCGTTATGTGGCGCTCAATCCCTACTGGAACTCGCCGCCCGACATTACTGCTCGTCGGCTCGCGCCGAACGTGGTCGCACGCGGCCGCGCCTACCTGAACGAGAAGGGCTATGAGCTCGTCGATCAGTTCGGGGACGGTGCACACGTTCTGAATCCGATGTCGGTGGACTGGCGGGCGGTCGTCGCAGGCCGCGTCCACGTGAACCTTCGGCAGAAGCCGGGGCCCGCCAACTCGATGGGCCGGATGAAGTTCATGTTCCCCAACGCGCAGGGAATTTGGCTGCACGATACGCCGGAGAAAGAGAAGATCGAGGAGGCAGCGCGCCTGCAGAGCAATGGCTGCGTCCGCCTCGAGGATGCGCCGCGGTTCGAACGCTGGCTGTTCTACGGCCGCGCACCGAAGGCCCAGGGTGCAAGGCCCGAGCAGAAGGTGAATCTGCCGAACCTCGTCCCGATCTACATCACTTACCTGACCGCCGTGCCGAGCGGGACGTCGATCGTTTATTTCGACGATTTCTACGGGCGCGACAGGATGGCGACGAACCGGATCGCGAGCGCTTTCTAGCTCGCTTCGCGCTTCTTCGTGTACCAGGAATTGACCACCGCAGGCTCGCCGCGCCGCTCCTGCTTGGGCGCAAGCCGCGTGAGGTCGAACTCTCGCTCGAACTGGACTCCGAATTTGCCTGACTGCGCCCACCTTACGAGGCCGCGAACCGGCCCGACGCCAACGATGTCGATGGTAAGCTCGGCGCCGGGCGCCACCGACGCATCGCTTTCGACGAGCGCGCCCATTGAGGAGATGTTGCGCAGCCTGAGCTCGAACGGCTGGCCTTCGATCGAAGCGATGGCGCGGCGCATGAGGCGATGTCGCGGCTCGCGAGTGAAGGCGAAGCCGTCGGCCTCGACCGTTATACTATTGGCCAGTTCGCGGGCGGTTTCCGCCGGGCTCGGCTTCCCGAAGATGAAGCCCTGAACCATGCTGACGCCAAGTTCGCGGATCAGCTGAAGATCGTCGTGAGTTTCGACGCCCTCGGCGCAGGTATCCATGCCGAGCGTCTCGGCGAGCGTGACGATGGCGCGGATAATCGCCGCGTTGCGGTTGGTCGTCGAAGCGGCGCCGCGGACGAAGCTCTGGTCGATTTTGATCTTGTCGAACGGAGCTTTCTTCAAATAACCGAGCGAGCTGTAGCCGGTGCCGAAATCGTCGAGCGACAGTCGGACGCCGAGGGCCTTTAGCTTCGCGAAGGTCTCGTCGGTGGAATCGCCTTCCGCGAGGAACACGCCTTCGGTGATCTCCAGCTCGACCCGCTCGGCTCGAACCCCCGTCGCCTGCAGATGGGACGAGATCATGTTCGCGACGTTCGGATCGTTGAATTGAAGGGGCGACAGGTTGATCGCTACCCGGACGTGGTCGGGCCATTGCGCTGCTTCCTCGAGCGAGGTCTTGAGCACCCATTCGCCGATGCTGCCGATGAGTCCGGTCTCTTCGGCAAGAGGGATGAACTTGTCGGGCGAGATGAGACCGCGGCTCGGGTGGTTCCATCGCACGAGCGCCTCGAAGCCCGAGATTTCCTCGCCCGCCGTGCGCACGATCGGCTGATACGCCATCCACAGCTCGTCCCGCTCGATCGCCTGGCGCAGATCGTTCTCGAGCAGCTGCCGCTCCGCCGCCTCGCTGTGCATGGACGGCTCGTAAAGCCGGTGCTTGCCGCGTCCGGCACCCTTAGCGGCATAGAGCGCGAGGTCGGCATCGCGGACGAGGGCGTCGGCACTTGCGCGGCCCGGGTCGCCGATGGCGATTCCGACGGAAGCTCCGATGGTCACCTTGTGACCCTCGATGGTGTAGGGACGCGAGACCTGTTCGATCAGGGTCCGGGCAAGAGGTTCGAGTAGCCCGATGTCCACAATTCCGGGCATGACAGCCTGGAACTCGTCGCCGCCGAGGCGTCCAACCTGCCCGTGGTTGCCCATGACCGATTTCAACCGGTCCGCGACCTGGCGGAGAAGCGCGTCCCCGATCGGATGGCCGAGCGTGTCGTTGACGTTCTTGAAGCGGTCGAGATCGATCATAAAGAGCGCGCAGCCCTTCTGGCGATGCGCGGCATTGCGGAGCGCTTCGTCAAGCGTCTGGCGCATCATCGCCCGATTGGGCAGTCCGGTCAGCGAGTCGAAGCGGGCGAGGCGGCTGATCTCGCGCTCGGACTTGCGCTGTTCGGTGAGGTCCGTGCCGATCCCGCGGAAACCCAGGAAGCGGCCGCGTTCGTCGAAGATCGGATTGCCGGACAGCGACCAGTGAACGTCCTGTTCGCTTGCTGGCCGCACGACCACGTCGGAGAAGGGGAAGCGCGCCGAAAGATGGAAACCGAGAGTCTTGCTTTCGCCCAGGGAATCGGAGTCTTGATCGACGGAAAGTAGGTCAGTGAACTGGCGGCCCAGGAGCTCCGCAGGCTCGCACTGGAAGTCGTCCGCGAGCTGGCGTGACACGTAGGAAAGCGTGCCCATGTAATCGGTTTCCCAGAACCAGCCGCGGCCGCTGCTTTCGAATTCATCGACGAAATGCTGAGCCTTGCGCGCCTGCGCTTCGAGGTGCAGCCGCTTGCGACCGGTAACGAGGAAGCTGCGGGCGCCAGCGATGCTGTAGGCGAACAGCACGAGCGAGAGGATCGCGACGCCCGTGGGAACGAGTGGGGAGTCGGCCAGGAGGGCCGCCGCCGCGACGGAGACGATCAAGTTTACCAGGACGAGCGGTGGCGAGCTGATCGCCACGACCGTCCGCATTGCAATTCCGGCCGCCATGGCCACCGGAGCGGCGGCAAGAGGCGTCACGAATTTATCGTCCGAGACGGTGTAGCCAAACCATGTCCAAAGCAGGCCCGCAGCTGCGAGATAAATGCAGAGAAAGCGGAACGCCGCGTGAGGGCCAAACTCAAAACGCTCCTTCGCCATCAGGAGGGCGGCTGCCCCGGCATCCAGACTGATGACGAGCAGAGCGGGAAGGAAGGGATTCACCAACAAGGAGCTGTAATGCAGCTCCTTCGCCAGCAGGGCGTAAGCGGCGGTGATGAGTAGGTGCGTCAATCCGAGAATAAGGGGCGCGTGCTGCACGCCGGTAAGGCGCCACCCGCATAGCGCTTCTTCGTCGCTGCTATCGGGAGCACTGACGTCGAAGCGCAGCGCGTCCTTTATGGACGCCCGCTCGCGGACGTCAGTTACCTCGATGGCCTTAGCGAAACGCGACCTGCGCATTCATTTTCCCCAACTGGCGACCCCAAATTCGGCGGAGCCAACGCGCCTTCACGCGCGAGTCTTAACCGCGCGGGAGTTAACGCCGAGGAAAAGGAGTGCGGTTAGTGCGCTCTTAAGCCTCTTCGGGAAGGAAGTCGGCGACGGACAGGTAGCGCTCGCCGGTGTCGTAATTGAAGCCGAGTATGCGCGGACGCTCGCCGAGCTCGGGAATCTTCTGGTTGATCGCCGCAAGCGTCGCTCCCGACGAGATTCCGACGAGCACGCCTTCCTCGCGGGCGGACCGCCGCGCCATCTCCTTGGCGTCGGCTGGATCGACCTGAATCACGCCGTCGAGCAAACTGGTGTCCATGATCGCCGGGATGAAGCCGGCGCCGATGCCCTGAATGGGATGCGGCCCCGGATCGCCGCCGGAAAGGACTGGCGACAACGTCGGCTCGACCGCGAAGACTTTCAGGTTCGGCCATTGCGGCTTCAGGACCTCGGCGCAGGCGGTGATGTGACCGCCCGTGCCGACGCCGGTGATGATCGCGTCCGGTGGACTGTCGCCGAAGTCACGCAGGATTTCCTGCGCCGTCGTGCGCCGATGAACTTCGAGATTCGCTGGATTCTCAAACTGCTGCGGCATCCAGGAGCCGGGGTTCGAAGCGATGATTTCCTCAGCACGCGCGATCGAACCCTTCATGCCTTTCTCGCGCGGCGTGAGCTCAAACTCGGCTCCATATGCGAGCATCAACCTGCGGCGTTCGATGCTCATGCTGTCGGGCATCACGAGGATGAGCCGGTAGCCTTTCACAGCAGCGACCATCGCCAGTCCGATGCCGGTATTGCCCGAGGTGGGCTCTACGATGACGCCGCCGGGCTTGAGCTTGCCGCTGCGCTCGGCGTCTTCGATCATTGCCAAAGCGATGCGGTCCTTGATCGACCCGCCTGGATTGGCGCGCTCCTGCTTGATCCAGACCTCGGCACGGTCTCCGAAGAGGCGGTTTACTCGAACATGCGACGTATTGCCGATCGTCTCGAGGATAGTGGCGGCCTTCATCCCACGCTCTCCTTCGTATTGCCGTTGGGCAAATCGGGTGCTTCGAAGCTTTTTGCAAGCCGCAGCTCGGGGAACCACCACGACCACAGCAGCACGACGGCTATGGCTCCGAATCCTCCTGCAATCACGGCAGTCACGGGGCCGATGAGTGCGCCGAGGAAGCCTGATTCCGCCTCGCCAAGCTCGTTTGAAGCCGAGATGAAGAGCGACGAAACCGCGCCGACACGCCCGCGCATTTCGTCCGGAGTGTAGAGTTGGATCAGCGATTGGCGGACATAGACGGAGAACATGTCCGCCGCCCCGAGGAACGCGAGACAAGCGAGCGACAAAGGCATCGAGTGTGAGAAGCCGAACAGGATCGTAGCGCCTCCAAACACGCCCACGGCTGCGAGCATTTTCGCGCCGACGTTATGTTTGAGGGGCCGAATCGAGAAGAAGGCCGCGGTGAGGGTTGCGCCCACCGCGGGCGCCGCGCGGAGATGGCCGAGACCTTCAGGTCCAGCGTGGAGTATGTCGCGGGCGAAGACCGGCAGCATCGCCGTTGCTCCGCCGAGCAGCACTGCGAACAGGTCCAAGCTGATTGCTCCGAGCACGAGGCGGTTGTGGCGCACGTACTTCAGGCCCTCGACCATCTGCGCCCACGGGTTCTTCTTGTGGGTCAGCTCGGTGCGGGGGATCGGGGGGATTGCCAGGAGCCCGAGGAAGGCGATGGCGAACAGGGCGGCACTCGCCGTGTACGGCGCGTGAGGCGCGAAGGCGTAAAGGTAGCCGCCGATTGCCGGCCCGAGAATGGCGCCGGTCTGCCAGGCCATGGAGGAGAGGGCGATCGCGCGCGGCAGGATCTCGCGCGGAACTAGGTTGGGCGCGAGTGCTCCCAATGCCGGTCCGGCGAAGGCGCGCGCGACGCCAAGCAGAGCCGCGACGAGATACAGAATCTCGAGCGTCGTGGTGTGAGTCCACGCGAAGTAGGCGAGCGTCAGCGCGCAGAAACATTCGAGCGCAACCGCGGCGCGGGCGATCCAGCGCCGGTCCCAGCGATCCGCGGTCCAGCCCGTCACAAGCGTCAGCAGGAATAGCGGCACGAATTGCACCACGCCGATGATGCCGAGCCTAAGCGCAGCTTCCTTGAGGCCCATCGTGTGGCGGGCAATGTCGTAGACTTGCCAACCGATGACGATCACCATCGCCATCTGCCCGATCGTGGTCGCCAGCCGGGCAAACCAGAAATAGCGAAAGGCCGGAATTCGAAGCGGTTCGGGGACGAGGCTCACCCGGGCCGCCTAGCCAGCGGCTGCCGGTGCGGCAACCGCCTCCTCCTCCTCCGGCTCGTCGAGGCACAAGCGCTTGATCAGCCAGGGCATGGTCAATCCCTGGACGAGGATCGAGAAGGCGACGGCAACGAAGGCCGTGACGATGATCGCATTGCGTTCGGGGACGCTCGCCGGAACGGCCAGGGCGAGTGCCAATGCGAGCGCGCCGCGTAGCCCCCCCCAGAACAAAGTGTGCTGGTAGCTCGCCGGAAGCCGCCAGCGTGACCGGCTGAACATAGCCGCCAGTGGATAGATCGACAGGCCGCGACCGGCGAGCATCAAGACGACCGCCACGGCGGCGGCGATCGATCCGAGCTGCCGCAGCGGCTGGTTGGCGATGCTCATCCCGATGAGGATGAAGACGAAGCTGTTGGCGAGGAACGCGAAATACTCCCATGCCCAGCGCACCCGATCGCGGCCAGCTTTCGACAACACGCCGCCCCAACCCCAGCTGCCGATCAGCAGGCCGGCGGCTAGCGCACTGATAATGCCCGATGCGTGCAGGTTCTCGGCGAAGAGGAACGATCCGTAAGCGGCGATGGTCGTTAGCGTGATCTCGACCAAGGGATCGTTAGTCCGGCCAACGATCAACAAGATGGCGCCACTGACGGCGAGGCCGATGAAGACGCCGCCGCCCAGCGTCCACACGAAGGCCGGGACGACGCTGGCCGCTGTCGGTGACGCTCCCGCGGCAATCGCCGAAAGAACGGCAAAGCCAACCGCCGCGACGCCGTCGTTGAGCAGGCTTTCGGATTCGACCACCATCGAAATGCGCGGTTGGCAGCGCATTTCCCGAAAAGAGGCGATGACTGACACCGGGTCGGTCGCGGCGATCAGCATTCCGAACAGTGTGGCCCCGATCCAGCTCCAACCGATAACCCAGTGCATGCCGCAGGCAACGATGGTGGCTGCGATTCCAACCCCGAAAAAGGCGAGAGTGAGGGTCAACGGAAGCTCGTAACGAAACCGCCTCCAGTCGAGCTGAAGCGCGGCCTCAAACACGAGTGGCGGAAGGAAGATGTTGAAGATCAGCTCGCGCGACAGCGGCACGTCCGGACTGTTGGGAAGCAGGGCGATCAGGAAGCCTGCAACCACCAGCCCAACGATGTACGGCAGCCCCACCCGCCGCGAGAGCATCGCGATCAGGCAGGCGACGAGGAGCAGGACTCCAATCGAGGCAAGGAAACCGCCGTCCATGGCGGGCGCCATAACAAGGGATTTTGCGGAGGTCTGCCGATTTCGGAAGCTTGGGGGCTAGGAGAACGAAACGGGATCAGTTAGCGTGCACGCGATGGCAAAACCCAAGTCGCGATACACATGCCAGGCGTGCGGGTCGGTGCAGCACCGCTGGCAGGGCCAAT
>Ga0070671_100001361_pt1 | contig 18331 bp, 10 predicted proteins | sample KBSS73metaG_FD_65341 | JGI IMG/M metagenome (GOLD analysis project Ga0070671, IMG submission 65341) | Switchgrass rhizosphere microbial communities from Kellogg Biological Station, Michigan, USA - KBS S7-3 metaG | ecosystem: Host-associated > Plants > Roots > Rhizosphere > Soil ...
CGTTCGGCTCGAGCGCGGCATGATGCTTGGCCGCCGCCGCGACAACAAACATGCTCCCTCGCTCGGGCGGCAGCGCTAGCAAGGTCAGCGGCTTTTGGTGCTTCCGTCCGCAATGCCATAGCGGCTCATCAGCGCCGCGGTGACGCCGTTGGTCCAGCCGAAGCCGTCCTGCACCGCATATTCGCCCCCGCCGCCGGCGCTGCGCTCCTCGACGTCGTATTTCTCGATCATGCGACCCGTCTGGGCGTAGAAGGAAGAAACCGTGCCCAGCCAGCGGTCGGCGATCCGGCGGGCGAGTTCCTTCTCGCCGTAGCGCGCGAGACCGTCGATCGCGATCCACTGCAGCGGGGCCCAGCCATTGGGCGCGTCCCACTGTTGCCCCGTGCGGACGAGGGACGTCCTGAGACCGCCGGGAGCGAGCAGCTTGGCTTCGGTGAGGCGCGCGGTGGCGCGCGCCTGCTCGGGGGTCGCGAGGCCGGCGAAGAGCGGCGAGAGCAGGGCAGCCGAGATAACGGACGTCGGCCCCCCCGCCTTGCGGTCGAAGTCGGCGAACCGCGCCTCCTTTTCCACCCACATATATTTGAGGATCGTCGCGCGCCGGGCGCTCGCGCGCTGCTCGAACAGGCGTGCGCAGCCCTTGTCGCCAAGTGCGCCGCATCGCCGTGCGATCGAGCGCTCGACCGTCCACAGCAAACTGTTGAGATCGATGGGCACGATGTCGGTCGTGTGGATGGTGCTCAGCGTACGGCCATCGGCCAGCCAGCGCGATCCGAAATCCCAGCCGCTTTCTGCGGCCGCGCGGAGATCGCGGTCGACCTCTTCGGCGGGCCGCGGCGCCGCAGCGGCGCCTGTGGCGCGATCCTCTACATAGGATTCATCGCGCGGCGTATCTCGCGCATCCCAATAGCGGTTGAGGAGGGTGCCGTCGGGCATCCGTACGACGTGCTGGCATGCATTGTCGCGGCCAAGGCAGGATGAGCCCGCCATCCAATAAGCATATTCGGCCTTGAGGGCAGTGAGCCGGCGCCGCGCGAGCGCTTCGTCGGTGCTGGTCGACAGATCGAGCATCAGCGCGAAGAAGGGCGGCTGCGAGCGGGACAGATAATAACTGCGTGTGCCGTTGGGGATATGGCCGTAGCGCTCGATCAGTGACACAAAATTGCCGAGCATGGACTCGATCATCGGCTGCTGCCCGTCGGCCTTCAGCCCGAGCATCGTAAAATACGTGTCCCAGTAATAGAATTCCTGATAGCGGCCGCCCGGCACGATGAAGGCCTCCGGCAGCGGCAGCGCGGAGGAGCCGGGCGTGACCGCCAGCGGCGGCTTTGCCAGAACCGGCCAAAGCGCACGTATATGTTCGCGCATCGTCGGTGAGGCGGAGGCCTCGCCCGGCGCGGTAAAATGGCGCGCGACGAAATCGCCGAGCGCGGCGCGGCCGGTGGGTCGCTCGGTGCGATAGTCGGCCATGATCGCTGCGACCGAAGTCCGCGGGATCATGTCGGCGAAGGTCTTGCTGTCGGGGAAAACCCGCGCCAGCTGAACCGCATCGAACAGTGGCCCATAAAGATCGTAGGGCGAGACGGCGGCTCCGCTGGCCGACGCCGCTTGCGGCCCGCGCGCAGTGGCCGGGGCGACCGCGCCGGTCAGGGCCAAAGCGATCAGGGGCGTGGTCAGCGTGATGGCGCGCATGGCATCTCTCGAATCTCGCAAAAAGAGCCGGCCGGAACGATCGGTTCCGGCCGGCAGGGGGGCTATCAGAATTTGTAGGCGGCGGTGATGGTGGCGTGCCGTCCGAAGATCGGCCGGCCAAGGAAATAGCCGTTGGCGTTCGCCGAGCCGACGGTCCGGATATTGCCTTCGGTCAGCGCCAATGTGTTGGTCACATTGTCCACCGTCGCCTGGATCGAGATGCGGTTGTTCAGATCGATCGACGCGCCAAGGTCGAGCGTGTCATACTTGCCGAGCGCCTGCTTGTTCTCGATGTCGGCGTAGCGGTTGCCGACATGGGTGTAGGTGCCGAACAGCCGCGCCTCGCCCCAATTCGTGTGGAACGTGTAAGACGGGATCACCGCGATCAGGAAGCGTGGCTGGCGCGCCACGTCGTTGCCCGTATTGGCGCCGAAATCCTTGAGCTTGCCGTTCTGGATCACACCGCGCGTAGCGATTTGCAGCCCAGCGACCGGCCGCACCGCGCCTTCGAACTCGAGCCCGTAGGCGCGCGATCCGCCGAACAGCACGCGATTGGTGGTGGTGCCGTCCGGATTCTGGATGATGTCCTGGAAGAGCAGGTTGTGGAAGCGATTGTAGAAGCCGGTCAGGAACAGGTCGTAGAAGTGCGTCGAGGTCTTGAGACCGACCTCATATTGCTTTGCCTTCTGCGGCTTGATCAGGTTGGGTGTGGCGGCGTTGCCGCGCAGATCATCGAACTGCGGGAGGAGTGCCCCGCTGTTCGCGCGCAGGAAGCCATTGAGGTGCGGGTTGAAGGCGTAATCGACGCCGGCGGTCCAGCTGACCTGGGTCTTGCTGTAGCCGACCGACGAGAATGTGCCGTTCAGATAGGTTGCGCCATTATTGTAGGCGGTCAGCGGATTGTTATCGAGATCGCCGCTGCTGCTATTCTCGAACGTGCCGTGCAGCTTCGTATGCTCGACGCGGATGCCCCCATCGAGCCTGAGGTCGCCGATCTTCCATTCGTCGCTTAGATAGCCGGCGATATTGTCGCTCTTGTAATGCGCATTGACGTCATAGCTATTGGCGCTGGTGAAGCCGTCGCGCGTCAGGATCGTCCCGTTGGCGAGGCTGGCATTCAGCACGCGAGCATTGGGCTCCAAAGCCAGCAGGACATTGTTACCCAGATTCCAGACGTCGTGATCGGTAACGTGCGCATAATAGCCACCGGCCGTGAGCGTGTTGCCCTCGAAGATCTCGCGCGACAGCTTGAGCTCGTCGGTGAAGCTCTGGATGTGCTTTTCGACGGACCAGATGCCGGCCTGGATAACCTGCTGACCGGGTGCGACCGCCTGGCCGCTATCGGCGAAGGTAACCGTCCCCGCGCCGCCAGCCGCGGTAAGATAATCAGCCGCTGACTGCGGATTGCTGCCGGTGAACAGGGCGAAGGTGTCGGCGTGACCCTTCGTGAAGTTGATATTGTTCTGCACCTGGAAGGCACCGAGATCGTAGCTGAAATTGCTGCCGACGGTGAAGATCTCGGCGCCGCGCCCCTTGGAGAGATCGACGTCCTTCTTGGCCGTCGGACCGCCGTTCACGCTCGGCCCGACCTCGATCTGCGTATGCTCGATTTCCTTGCCGACGAGCGTGTCGTCACGGGCGTCGAAGCCGGGGAACGTGTGGAACTCGCCGTTCGAAGCAAGCAGCGGCATCGGCGTGTAGAACGCATTCTCGTCATTGAGATAGCGGCCATAGACGGTCAGCTTGCCGGCATCGAACTTGTGCGTGACGCTGCCGGTGATCTGCCCGCCCTTGTCGCCGGTGAAGCCGGTATGACGCAGGCCCTTGCTGTAGCGATAGAAGCCGCCGACCATATAGGTCGTGTCCTCGTTGATCGGTCCCTGGGCGACGACGTCGCCGCGATACATGCTCTCCGTGCCGTAGGTCGCGCGCACCGAAAATTGCGGATCCTGCGTGCCTTCCTTGAGGATGAAGTTCGTGGTGGCGCCGGGCTGGCCGTTGGCGAAGATCGGGCTCGGGCCGCCGCGCAGCACTTCGACGCGCTGGACGGTGTCGTCGATCCGGAACAGCGAGCTGTCCTCGAGGAAGGACAAGGAGGAGGGCGCGATCAGCGGCGACCCGTTCATTTCGATGGTCAGGAAGGGCGCGTCGCCGGTCGAGGGAAAGCCGCGGATGAAGACGTTGGCGCCGGTTTCGCCGCCCGACGTCTCGGTCCACACGCCCGGCACGATCTTGAGCAGATCGGCGGTCGAATGCGGCTGGACCTGACGGATTTGCTCTTCAGTCGCGGTCGAGATGGAATAGCTGGCGTCGAGCTTGCGCTGCCCAAGGCGATTGGCGTTGCCGGTGACGACGATCTCTTCCGCCTGATTAGCCGCGTCCGCCGCAGGCGGTGCAGTGGGCGATCCGGCCGAGACCGGCGCGGTGTCCTGCGCCGGGGCTGCGTCCTGCGCGAGTGCGGGCGACCAGCCGAGCGCTGTGCCGGACAGCAGCGCGAGCGCCGCCGAGCGAATCTTCAAACCTGTCATGATTGTTCCTTCATGGTGAATTCTGTGGTGGGACGAAGGCAACAGCCCATCGGCTCGCGAAACGGCATGCGTGCGCGACCGGAGGATCAAATTGCCTAAAAGCGCGTGTTAGGGCGGACTGCGGGACGGCGGTCGGAGCGTCATTTCAGAACCTGTAATTTGCGCTGATTTCGATCGACCGGCCGGGTATCGGGCGCGCGAAGATTGCGCCTGTCCCCTGGGCTCCCACCGTTCGCGGATTGCCCTCGGTCAGGCCGATGACGTTGGTGAGATTGTCCGCGATCAGCTCCAGGCGGAGGCGTTTGGTCAGGTCGAGCGTGGCACCGCCATCGAGCTTGAAGAAACGCGGCAGCAATTGTTCGTTCTGCACGTCGGACCAGCGATCGCCCATATAGCCGAGCGTCGCGTGGAGACCGGCCTTGCGTCCGCCGACCATGAAATCCCAGCTCGGGGTCACGCGCCATTGCCAGACGGGTTGGCGCTGAACGCGGTTGCCGGTCAAATCCGTCAGCCCGCTATCGGTGTAGAAATGGCGGTAGCGCGCATCGAGCCACGAGCCCGAAAAGGCGATCGAGATGCTGGTTGTCGGACGGACCAGCCCCTCCAGTTCGACACCCGTCGCGCGGGCGCCGCCGATCGACGCGATCGGCGCTCCTTGCGCGATGACGGTCGTCGCGAGGCCGCGGAAGCGATTGTGATAGAGGGTCGCATAGAGGCTGACCGGTCGCGTCGACAGCTTGATGCCGCCTTCGATCGTGTCGACCCTGGGTGCGACAGCGATCCCGTCGCGCAGATTGTCGAAGAAGGGGAAGCTGTGACCCCTGCTGAAACGCGCGAACGCCCCGAGACTGGCGTTGAGGTCATAATTGGCACCGAGGGTCCAAGACCAAGCGCCGCTACGATAGCGCACGGGCGAGATGCTTCCGTCGAGTACCACATCGCTATTGTCGTAGAGTGTATGTGGATTGCCATCGAGCCCGCCCGGCCCGGCCTGACGGTCATTCTCGGAGCTGCCGTCGACCGTGTGGCGCTGGTATCGTACGCCGGTATCGACGCGCAGCCTGTCGGTCAACTTTACCTCGTCAACGCCGTAGAAGGCGACGTCTTCGCCCGTGTATCGGGCATTCACCTCGAAGCTCGACCCGCTTGTGAAGCCGTCGCGCGTGACGATCGCCCCGTCCGCCAGTGTCATGTCCAGCCGCCGCGCATTCGGCTGTGCGGTCAACAGCAGATCATTGCCGATATTCCAATGATCGCGCGAACCGAAGCGGGCGAAATAAAGGCCTGCGGTCGCCTTGCTCGGACCGGCGCGCCACTCAAAAGTGGCGTCGTTGACGAGCGCGTCGATCCGCTTGCGCACCTGCCAGATGCCCGCTTCTACCACCGCCATCTGCGGCGAAGCGGCCATATTGTCAGCGGCATAGGTCAAGGTTTCGATCGTGCCGCCCCGGCTCGCCGCATAGTCAGCCGCGCTCTGGGGCGGGAGATTGCTCGAGACCAGGCCGGTCGTGTCGGCATGGCCGACGAGCCAGCTCAATTTGTCGCGTAAGGTCAGTCCGTCGCCGAGCGTCAGCTCGAGGTTGGCGCCCAGATTGACGATGCGCGCGCCGCGTCCCTTCCCCAAATCATAAGAGCTGCCATCGTTGAGACTACCGGAGCGCGTATCGGGTCCAGCCAGCGTGCCGTTGCCGGCATCGAAGCCGGGATAAGCGGTGATGCTGCGGCCATGCTGCTCGACTGGAATAGGTAGCAACCACTGGCTGCGATCGTTGAGATAGCGTCCGAACAGCAGCAATGTGCCGTGAGCCAATGTCTGGCGGAGATTGGCGGTGATCTGGCCGCCGCGATCGGCGTCGTACCGCGGCGAGCGCACGCCATCGCCTGCGGAATAATAGCCGCCGATCAGCGCGCGCGTGGTCGGGCCGAGCGGCGCGCCGACATAGGCATCGGCGCGCATTTCCCCGTCCGCGAAAAGGCCGAGCTTGACCGATCCTTCGGGCTCGGCACCGCCTTCGCGCTGGATGATGTTGATCGTGACCCCGGGCTGGCCGGACGCGAACAAGGCACCGGTACCGCCGCGCACCGCCTCGACCCTCCGCACCGTCTGGTCGAGGCGAATGAGCTGCGAGTTTTCGAGGAAGGACAGCGTCGCGGGTGGGAAGAAAGGCACGCCTTCCGTCTGGAAGGTCACATATTCGGCATCGCCGCCCGAGGGGTAGCCACGGACGAAGATGTTCGCACCATTCTTTCCGCCTGAAGTCTCGATCGTGAGGCCCGGCACGAGCCGCAGCACGTCGGCGGTGCTGGCGGGCGCGAGCCGTTCGATTTCAGGCTGGCCGATCGTCGTCACCGCGAAGGCTGCATCCTGCCTGCGGCTGCCGCCACCGGGCGTACCGACGATCACGATATCCTGCACGACCAGCGGCGCCACCGCGGGATCGACAAAAGGCGGGGGTGCCGCCGCGCGCACTGTCGGCCTAGCCACGGGCACAGGATCCGGAACCAGCAGATAGGCGCCGCCCGGCGTGCGCACTGCATGGAAGCCTGAGCCCTGCAGCAGACGCGCGAGCGCGCGACCGGGATCGATCCGGCCATGCAGGGCGCCGCTGCGCTTGGTGCGGATGGCCTCCGGCGCATAGAGCAATTGCTGTCCGCTCTGCCGCGCGAAGGCAGCAAGCGCGTCGATGAGCGACCCGGGCGCGATGCTGAAGCTTGCGGGCGGAGCCGCGGTCAAGCGCCCCGGCCACAACGCCGTGGCGAGCAATGCCGCCATCGCGATGCGTCGAGCCTGCTCGCGCCATTCCAGGGTCCTCCTCCGTTGCAGCCCCGTCTCTCGCGGGACCTTCAGGAGGTAAGACGCAGCCCGCGCCGGAATCCGAACTAAGCGCGTCATTTTTTTCGGTAGGCCACCTGTCGCATGGAGTGCGCTAGCGCGAGGCGATCACCACGCTGGCGGGATCGTCCTGCTTCACCACGACCGGAAAGCCCCTTCGCAGGGCATCGACGAAGGCGGGCGTTTCGGTGGTTCGAAATGATCCGCTGATCCGCAGATCGGCAGCCTCGGCATCGGCAACCCGGATCGGCTTCCGGCGATAGCGGTTGAGCTCGCCCACCGCCGCGGCCAGCGACACGTCGTTGAACTGGAGCAGGCCGTTGCGCCAACCGGTGAAGGAAACGGGGTCGTCGAGGCGGCGGATCGAGGCTTCGTCGCCGCGCACGGTCAGCAATTTGCCGTTGCCGAGCGCGATCGAGGAGGATCCGGTCACGACCGACAGGCGTCCGCTGTCCGCGAAGGCGCGCACTAGGCCGGGATCGGTGCGGACGTCGAATTTGCCGGCGCCGGCGTTGAGCTCGCGATCGCCCGCATCGATCACGAACGGGCGATCGGACGGCGCGACTTCGAACCAGCCCTGACCGTCCAGCTTCACGCGGCGCTCCTTGGCACCGAACGAAACCCGTAGCCGCGTCGCGGTATCGAGCCTGACCTTCGACCCATCGGGAAGCGTCACATCAGCCTGTTGCCCGACCCCGGTACGGAATGTCTCCTCGAACCGGGGCGCGCTGTGCCGGGGGAGCCAGAACGCCACGCTCCATGCGGCAAGGGGCGCGGCCGCCAGCAATACGATCGCAGCGGCAATCGGCCGCGATCCGAAGCGCCGCCTGGGTCGACCGAGCATTGCCCGCGCTACCGCTTCGTGGCGCAACGCCAGCAGCGCAGGCTCGCGCGCGAGCGCGATGGTCTGGTTATGGGCCGACCGCACCTGATCGTAAGCGCGTGCGTGCGCCTCGCTCGTCGCAAGCCATGTATCGAACGCGCGACGCAACGCGGCGTCCGGCGCATTCTCCATCCGCACGTACCAGGCGGCGGCTTCTTCGAGGAGCACCACGTCAGCCAGGGTGCCAATCCTTCAGAGCTTGCGTGACCCAGGCCAGCGCTTTCGCCTGATGCTTCTCTGCGGCACGAGTCGAGATGGAGAATGCGCGAGCGACGTCTGCCATCTTCATCCCTTCCAGCATGCGCAGCACGAATATGTCGCGGGTCCGTTCGGGAAGCTCTCCCAAGGCGGCCGCCAGCAATGTCGCTGCTTCCTTGCTTTCCAAGACGCGATCGGGTGGAAAATCCGAACTTTGCAGCGCGAGGCCAACGTCGTCGTCGGGCGCGCCGCGGCGAAGCGCACCCTCGCGGCGCGCCTGATCCTTGAGCACGTTGGCTGCGGTAACGAAGAGAAAATGCTCGGGCTTCTCGATCGTATCCGGATCGTTCATCCGGCTCAGCCGCAGGAAAACCTCCTGCACGAGATCCGGGACATCGGATTTGCGCTGCACGCGACGCGCGAAAAATCCACCCAGCGCGCGCTCATAGGTGCGGACCAGGCGCGTCAGCGCCGAGTCGCGTGAGCCCGCTTCTAAGTCCCTCTCGCTTATCTTTGGAGCGCTTTTCATGCCCCCTCCTGCGAGCGTACCTCGTCCCATTTGCGGTGGAGTGCAAGCGCCTGCGTGCTTCGAGGAGGCGACCACCGGATCGCCCGGAACCTGCATCGTCGACCCGACCCAGACCAACGCACCCTCTCCCGCGGACGGCACCAACAGGTCGAGCGGAGCGGCCAGCAGCGTCCTGACGAGAGCGGGATCGTTCGCAGCGACATTCGCTCGAGTTTCATCAGTTCGACCACCGCCGCGCTGGCTGGGCTTCGCGAACCCGAGAAATAACCACGTCCGTTCATCAATTGTTAAATGGGCGGATCGCGGCGGGGCATATGTGAGACTCTCTCCGATCGGCCTGGGGTTTTCGGCTGAAGTCGGTGATCAGAGGGAGAGTTCAGATGGTGTCCCGAATTGGATTATTCGCGCTTGGTCTGGTTGGCGCGCTGGCGCTACCGGCTGCTGCATCGGCGGATGTAGTTTCGCTCAATTTTGAGAATATCAATGCCAGCTATCCGTCCGGTTATGCGCAAATACTCGATTATTACAATGGCGGGACGAGCAGCGATGGCACAACGGGCACCAATTATGGTGTGTCGTTTGGCTCCAACGCGCTCGCGATCTGCCTGAATTCGCAGTCCGTTTATTGCTCCAATACCTCGCGGGGCGGCCTCGGCGATCCCGGTTCGCAGAAAGGCGGGCTGTTCTTCCTCGAAGGATCGGAAACCTTCCTGAACTATGCGGCCGGCTTCGACACCGGCTTCTCGTTTAATTATGTATCCTATTCTTATGCGGGAAGCGTCGGCGTCTATGACGGCCTGAACGGCACCGGCAATCTGCTGGCGACGCTAGCGCTCTCGCCCAATGCGGGCAGCTGTCCGGGCTATAGCGCGGGCTTCTGTCCGTTCAGCCCGATGGGTGTGACCTTTGCCGGCATCGCCAAGTCGATCTCGTTCGCGGGCGTCGCGAACCAGATCGTGTTCGACGATGTCACCTTCGGCAGCGCGACGCCCGGTCCGGGTGATGTTCCTGAGCCGGCGACGTGGGCGATGTTCATCGGCGGCTTCGGCGCGGTTGGCGGTGCGCTGCGCAGTCGTCGGAAGACTGCCGTTTCCTACGCCTGACCGAAGGACAGATCTGCAAAAGGGGGACGCCGTCGGTCGCAAGACCGGCGGCGTTTCTATCTTATCTCGCGGTCATGAGTGAACATCCGTGGGTTGATACTCGGCGCGCCGCGCTGTTTAAGGCATCCTACCCGTCAGTACCGGGCATCGGCTTATAGCGTGCGACCGGGCGGCTAGTCGTCCCGGCGGTCAGGGAGGCAAGATCATGAGCAGCTGGGCACCACGTATCTTGAGCGTTCTTCGCATCATCGCGGCCCTCCTTTTCATGGAGCATGGGCTGATGAAGCTGGTCCATTTCCCCGCGGCCCAGCCAGGTGTGCCGGATCCATTGCCGACGCTGCTGCTCGCGGCCGCTTTGATCGAAGTCGTCGGTGGCGCGCTGCTTGCCTTGGGCCTGTTCACCCGCATCGTCGCCTTCATCTGTTCGGGCGAGATGGCGGTCGCCTACTTCATGATGCACGCCCCGGGCGGCTTCTGGCCGGCCCTGAACCAGGGCGACGCGGCGATCCTGTTCTGCTTCGTCTTCTTCTATCTGGCGTTCGCCGGCCCAGGCGACTGGAGCTTCGATGCGCTGAGGGGTCAATCCGGTCGACGCCTGTGACGGTGTGGCCGAATTGCGACTAGGCGGCCCCGAATTGCTCAGGCGTGCAGGCGTCGCGCCACGCGACCGCGCTGCGATTCGATTTCCGATCGGGCGCGGCTGAGCACTTCCACCTCGGTCGCCGCGAGCAGATCGTCCACCACCCGCCGGAGATGGTCGCGCATCGTCTTGCGCGCCTGCGTCGAGTCGCGGGCGCGCAATGCCTCGACGATCAGCTGATGTTCTTCCACCCGGGGGTGGACGCCCTCGCTCCGCGCTTCGGCGAACATTCGCGCGCTGAGCGGCGCCCGCTCGCGCAATTCCCACAGCATCTCGATAACGGTCGTGATCACGGTGTTGCCGGTCGCCTCGGCGATCAGCAGATGGAAGCGGCGATCGGCCTCGAGCGCCTCCGGACTGGAGGGCTCGAACGAGGCCATCTCCGCTAGTATCGCGTCGAGCTTCGCCAGTGCGTCGTCATCGATCACCGCTGCGGCAACCGCCGCGGCTTCGCCTTCGAACAGGATGCGCGCCTCAATCAATTCAAAGGCGCCAACGTCGAGCTCGGCGCGAATCAGCGCTTCGGCCGGGGGCGCGATAACATACACGCCCGATCCATGCCGCGCCTCGACGAGCCCGCGGATCTCGAGCGCGATCATCGCCTCGCGCACGGTGGGGCGGCTGACCGAGAAATCCTCAGCCAGTTCGCGCTCGCCCGGCAGTCGCGAGCCAGGCGTATATTGCCCCTGCTCGATAGCCGTGGTGATCGCATTCGCCACCCGCTGATACAGCTTTTCGCTTCGCTCCTTCATGGCGCAAGGCATCCCACAACCGGCCAATTCACACAATAGGCCAATCGGGTTGACATAATAGGCCAATCGGGTGAAAGTGGCCTTGCCAAAATCATTGCTATTATTCCGAAGGGATGATCGCGAAAGCACTGACGGAGGCTTCCGTATCGGTGCGTCCGATGCACCGCTGACAGGTAACAGAGAGGACTTTCGCCCCTAAAAAGGGACTTTCGCCCCTAAAAAGATCGAAAAGGGGGCACCCAAACTGGCCTGACCACTATAAATGCGGCAACGCCAAGAGCCAAAAAAATCACAGATAAAAGAGGGGAGATTTTTGATGACTACCACGATCCGTCGCCGCACCTTGGCGGCTTTGCTCGCAGCCACCACCCTTGGAAGCGCGCCGGCCTGGGCGCAGGACACGGCGGCCGCCGCGTCCGCGCCCCAGGCCAGTAATGCACCGACGTCTGCTGTCGCGACTCCGGTCAATTCCGACCAGAATGCCGCTGCGGAGGCGCAGCCGGATGGCGGCGGCCAGCCTGCCGGCGAGGTCGTCATCACCGGCTTCCGCCAGAGCTATGCCAATGCCATCCGTTCCAAGCGCAACGAGGTTGCGATCACCGACGGCATCTCGTCGGACGGCCTCGGACGCTTCCCCGATCTCAACGTCGGCGAGGCGCTGCAGCGCGTGCCGGGCGTCCAGATCAATCGCGAGGCGGAAGGCCGCAACGCCACCATCAACCTGCGCGGCCTGCCGGGCGAATATGCCAAGATGACGCTCAACGGCGTTGCATTCGCCGAGCCGATCCTGAGCGACGCGACGCCGCTCGGTGCGTTCAATTCGGACATCTTCAGCGCGATCGTGATCGACAAGTCGCCGCTCGCCGATTCACAGTCGGGCGGCCTGTCGGGCAATGTTGACCTCCAGATTGCGCCGGCGCTCGGCCGCAAGGAAGGTGGCTTCGTCAAGGGGTCGCTCGAATATAATGAGCTCGGCAAGCGCAAGGCGCCCGCCTTTACCGTCGGCTACAACCACCATTTCTCCGATAATTTCGCCGTGTTCGGCATCTTCGCGTTCAAGCATGAGAATTTCCGCCGCGACACGATTCAGTTCAACAGCTATTCGCCCTTCTCCGCGGCCCAGGCGCAGGCCAATGCTTCGGTGCTGGGCGCTTATTATCCCACATCGACCGCCTGCCCGGCCTGCACCGGCACCACCTCCACCAAGGGCGTGCTCTACAATTCGCAGCTCCGCCAATATACCCGCATCAACACGGGTAATTTGTACACCGGCACGGCCGGCGCTGAATGGAAGGCGGACGACCATCTTACGCTCGGCCTGACCGGTTTTTACACCAATCGCCGGCTGCCGGCGACGACCCAGTATCTGCAGATCACAGACAACAACAATTCCAGCATATTATCCGGCGTCAGCACGCCGCTTCAGCTGAGCGACGGACGTTATGTCTCGACCGACTACAGCTTCGCCAATGCCCAGTCGCGCATGTCGACGCGCCGTTATTCGCAGTTCCAGAAGACCTGGGGCGTCAACGCCAAGGCGGATTGGCAGAATGACGATTGGCACCTGTCGTCGATCGCGACCCTCTCGCGCGCCAACAACAATTCGCTCGAGACCGAGATCGACTTCGACAGGCTGCAGTTTACCGGCGGCAATGGGGTCACGGGTACGATCCATACCGGCGCGGGCAATGTCGGCGATTATTCCTACACGCTTTCGCCGAACCCGGCGACGACGAGCGTCGTGTCCAACGGCTGGTATTGGGGCGGCGTCACGGATCCTACCCAATGGTATGACACGCCGGTTCCTGCCAATGCCAGGATCCGGCTGCAGGTGACCGGCACGCAAAGCTATGCCGAGAACCAACTCGCCGCCTGGCAGGGCGACGCCGAGCGCACCTTCGAGAACAGCATATTGAGCGGCATCCGCGTCGGCGTTCGTTACGAGCATAACAAGTTCATCTCGCAGGGCTATCGAACGTCGGCCTACGGCATCCAGACGCAAAATATTGACAATCAATTTTTGGGAACGTCGCCCGGCGTGAAGGACTTCTTCGGCGGAACCGCCGATGGCTACAGCACCAATTGGCAGGCTGCGAATCTCGATTACGCACTTGGCAAGCTGATGCCCATCACGGTCTATCCCGGCGGCGCCCTGTCACCGCTTGGCTTCAACATCCGCTACAATGACAATAGCTATTCGCTTTACAATTTCTCCAACCAGACCGATCTCGCCATCGGCTATGCGCAGCTCAAATATGAGTTCGAGCTGGGCGGCATCCGCATCCGCGGTAATGGCGGCCTGCGCTACGAACATGCCGAGAACAAGATCGTGGCGCTCGACCGCATATCGCTGACGGGCACGATCGGCTCCCCGGCCGACTTCAGGGAGCACAGCTACAAGCAGAGCTACAACAAGCTGCTGCCCTCCTTCATCATGGTCGCCGACCTGACTGACAAGATGGTGCTGCGTGGTGCGGCTTATCGCACCTATGTCCGTCCCCAGCCGCGCCAGTTCACACCGGCTACGATCGTGAATGCTCCCGTCAACGGCGTCTACAGCGCGACGCTCGGCAACCCCGATCTCAAGCCCTATAGCGCGACTTCCCTCGACCTTTCGCTCGAATGGTATAATCGGCCGAACGGCCTCGTCTCGCTGGCCGCCTTCCAAAAGAGGATCACCGGCCTGATCACGCAGATCAGCGATCGCAAGCTGCTTTGTCCGTCTGATCTGAGCGTATACGGCATCCAGAACACGGGCACGTTCAGTGTGGTGGGTGACCAGTGCCAGAGCGACGTGAACGATCCGGTGACGAAGCAGCCCCTTCAGTTTGCCGCGAGCGGTTTCGTGAACCAGGACCGCCCGGTCACACTGCGGGGCCTCGAGTTCAACGTCCAGCAGACGCTCGACTTCCTGCCGGGCATGCTGAGCCATCTCGGCGGCGGCTTCAACTATGCCTATACCAAGATCAGCGGCACCAATGCCAACGGCACCAAGGCCACTTTGCCGGGTGTGTCCAAGCATAATGCCAACGTGATCGGCTATTATGAGACGGACGATTACGGCCTGCGCCTCGTCTTTAACATGCGCAGCAAATATGACCTCGCCTCAGCCGGTACCTTCACCGGTGCGGCGCGCTCCGTCAAGGCGCGTGGGCAGCTCGATCTGTCGGCGTCGTACAACGTGACTAAGGCCTTCACCGTGTCGTTCGACGCCTACAACCTGACCAACGCGATCCGTCAGGAATATGAGAATGACACGCGTCTCTCCCGGCGTGCCGACTATGACGGCCGGACCTACACGCTGACGGGCCGTCTCAACTTCTAACTTACTCCCCGACGGCGCCTTCCTCAGCTCCAGGGGAAGGCGCCATTTTTTTGCCTATTCGCCTGCGCCGTAGAGCGGTCGCGCGCGGTCGAAGACGAGCTCGAGGCGGTCGAGCGTCACGCCGGGATCCAGCGCTACCAGCTGCAATTTGTGCGGTCCCGGCGCCACCGCCTTGAGCGCCACGCTCGCGACCGCGGTGTTGCTGAGCACGTTCGTGCGCCACCGATCGCTGCGGCCGACCGTGGCAAAATCGAGCTCCTGCATCGGGCCGTCGTCGAGGCTCATTCCCACGCGAAGGCCGTGGCCCGGCGCGAGCGGATGCGTCGGCAAGGCGACCACGTTCAAAATGGCGCCCGTCGCGGTAACGGTAGCGAAGCGATAGGTGACCGGCGTGCCTGTCGCTGCCTGCGCGAGCGGACGGCTCGGGAGCGTCAGGCGCGCGCGCAGCGCGCCGCCCCGGCTGCCCAGGCCGGGCATTCTTTCCCAATCCAGTCCCGCGGATCCTGCCAGCGCAGGGATGGTGACGCGGCGATCGCGCTCGGGCACCACGCCTGGGCTTTTGGTTGCCGGGGCGGCAAGCGCGGTATGGATGGGCAGGGAAGCGCCGCCGCAACGCAAAGTGACCGGCCCGAGCGGGCCATGGCCGTCATAAGCCAGCGTCAGGCGCTGCTCATAGCCATTTGCCTTGGCCAGCGTACCGTGCTCCGTCGAGATGGATAGGCCGGCCGGCTTCGCCGTCACCTGCCAATCCAGATCGCTCGGCTGATAGCCGTAAAGCGTCACCTCTTGCCGCGCAGGCCGGCCCTCGACGAAGCTCAGGGTGCGTTCGTCGCCGATCCAGGAGCCCCAGGACGCGGTTTCACAGCCCTTCTTGGTGGATGGCTCCCAATGCGGCCACAACGGCTCATCGAACACCGGCAGACGGCGCGGCGCCATATCCATAATGCCGCGCCACTTGCCTCCCGCCAGCCCATTATACGCGGCGGTATCGGCGACGATCGCGGCATGGGCGGCGCGGGCCTGATCGACATAGGAATTGGCGCTCGCCCGCTGCTGGCGCGCATAGAGTTCGGCCAGATCGAGCTTGAGGATGCGCGCGTTGAGATTGGCGGCCGCGCGGACCGGGTAAAGGACCAGCTCGAAAAAGGCGTCGCGGCGATCTTTGGGGAGATGGGCGGCGACGTCTTCGGCCCGTTTCACCAGGGCGGCGTAGGCGGCGATCCGCTTCTGCGCCTCCTCGCCATCGCTCTGGACATAGGCGGTCGGGCGGTTGGGCGTGACCCATTCGGTTTCGCCGAAACCCATGAATTCGGGCCGCCGCTCCCACGCCAGATCGTAGAAGCGCATCATGATCGCCGTGATTTCGCTGGCGTCGGCCTGCCCGAATTGTTCGGCCATGAAGGCGCTCAGATGCTGCTCCGGCGGCCTGGTCAGCAGATCGGCATCGAAGGCTAGATCGAGGAAATATTGCGAAAGATATTCGATCGGCTTGATGTCGCCGACGTTCACGATCCACAGACGGCGCGCATCGGTCGCCCAGGCGCGTCCCATCTCTTCCTGGATCAAGGCCGGGTGGGTCGTGCCGAGCCACAAATAATCATGCGGCCGGCCCCAATAGGACAGATGATAATAGATGCCAGCGCCGCCCGGCCGGGCGCGTTCGGCCGGCGTGCTCAGCCGCCGCAGATAGCCATAATTGTCGTCGGTCCACATCAACGTCACGTCGGGCGGCACGGCGAGCCCGGAATCATAGGCTTCCTGCAGCTCGTGATAGGCGACGAAGACCTGCGGGATCGCCGACACCGGGCGGGCAAGCGTGTCTGCCAGCAACTTCTGCTGCAGCCCGAGCACCCTTTCCAGAATCGCGCGCCGCTCCTCGGTCGTGGTCGCACCCTGCATCGGCCCGTCGTGGATGCCGCGCAGTCCGAGGGTGTAGAAATCCTCCTGCGTTCGGGTCTCGGCCACGCGTTCGCGCCAATAATCGACGATTGCATCGGGACGGCGGGTGAAATCGAACGGCCCGCGCGCGGTCTCGTCCCATTCGCGCAGATTATTGCGCATCATCGGCTCGGCATGGCTGGTGCCGATCACGATTGCGTAGCGGTCGGCCAGCGGCGCGTTGCCGGGGTCGCCATAGAAAGGCGTCGAGATCGAATGCATGGCCGGCCAGAGCGTGTTGGCCTTGAGCCGCCACATCAACTCGAACACGCGCTGATAGGTTTTCGTGCCGATATTGCCCTTGGCGGGATCGTAGGTCGTGGCGGCCCATGGCTCGAGCCCCCAATCCTCGTCATTGAGGAAGATGCCGCGATATTGGACCGATGGCGCGCGCGAGACGAACAGCTTGTCGTCGACCGCGATCGAGGCGCGCTTGCGCGGGCTGACATCGGCCCACCAGGCCCAGGGCGATATCCCGAGCGCGCGTGACAAGTCGACCGTGCCGTATACCGCCCCGCGCCGGTCCGATCCCGCGATCAGCAGGATGCGTTGCCCGCCGACGCGCACGACCGCGCGGACATAGCGTTCCCAGCCGCCTTTCAGCACGGAAAGATCAATGCCCCCATTGCGGGCGAGCCGCGCGACGAGCGGTGCGTCATACTGGCCGATCACGATGCAGGTCGCGCCACAGGCACGTACGTCGGTGCCCACCTTCGGAGGGGGGGCGCCGAGCGCGGCGAGGTCGCCCGCCAACATGTCCGCAGCCAGCCGCGTGGTGTCGCCGGCGCCGGCCGGATCGTGGACGATGCCGGCATGGCGCAGCTCGACAGACGCGGCGGCGGACGACGCGGCCCAGCCCAAGGCCAGCAGCGGTAAGGCCCGTCGTGCGATCATCATCCCTCCTATTGGAATGGCCACTCTATTCCATTCCCCGCGGCTGGTCATGCCACCCGGCACGCGCTAGGTCGAGAAGCAAGCGCCGGCGACACCGGCCGGATCAGGAGGAGGCCCCGTGACGCGCACTTTTCGTACCCCGGTTTCGGTCGCGCTCGGGGCCGGGCTGCTCCTTTCGTCAAGCGTCGCGGCCACGCCCGAAACGCCCCTCTATCGCTATGTCGACCCGCGCATCGGTACCGGCAATGACGATCAGGGCGATACCGTGCCGGGACCCACGCGCCCGGCGGGCTCGATCCATCCCAGCCCTGAAACGCTGACCGGCAGCAATGCGGGCTATGACAAGGATGCGCCGCTCAGCGGCTTCGCCCAGCTTCACACGCAAGGGGCGGGCGGGCGCACTACCTACGGCACCTTCCTGGTTTCTCCGCAAACGGGCGATCCCGTTCTCGACGAGCCCCAGCATCTGTCACCCAAAGCGGACGAGCAATTGGCGGCCGACCTTTATGCGGTGACGCTGACCCGCTGGGGCATCCGCACGGAGGTGACTCCCGCGGCGCATGCGGCGCTTTATCGCTTCCACTACCCAGCAGGTGCGCCCGCGACCTTGGTGTTCGATCTCACGCGTAAGATCCGCGGCGAACTGGCGAGCGACGGTGCCGATGTGACGCTCGATCCGGAGCGCGGCCGCCTGATCGGTCGCGTTCGCACCAAGGATTACTGGAGCCCGGCCAAGGTCGATATCTGGTTCGTGGCGCAGCTCGATCGCAAGCCGACGCGCTGGGGTCTGCGCTCGGGCGCAGCGGTCCAGCCCGGCGCGACCACCGCGACCGTATCCGCCGACACGAGGCTCGCCGCCTGGTGGCAGTTCGATGCGACGCCCGCCGAGCCCGTGCAGATGAAGGTGGCGGTGTCGTTCACCAGCGCCGAGCGCGCGGCCGAACTGATGGACGAAGATATACCTAACTGGGATTTCGACGCGGTTCGCGCCGGTACGCAAGTCGCGTGGAATCGCGAGC
>Ga0070671_100001362_pt1 | contig 18326 bp, 12 predicted proteins | sample KBSS73metaG_FD_65341 | JGI IMG/M metagenome (GOLD analysis project Ga0070671, IMG submission 65341) | Switchgrass rhizosphere microbial communities from Kellogg Biological Station, Michigan, USA - KBS S7-3 metaG | ecosystem: Host-associated > Plants > Roots > Rhizosphere > Soil ...
GCGGAGACGGCGCCGGCCGCGCGCAGGGCCGCATCGGCGGACCCATCACCCGTGAGCGCGATGCCCGCGGGAGCCGACAGGCCGCTCGAGGCCGCGGAGGCCGAGCCGGCAAGGGCGACGAGGATCTCCCCCGGTGCGAAGGCCCCGCGCTGCGGGAGCGAGGCCCTCCGGGCGATCTCGCGCGTATCCGGCGTCCAGTTGTCTCCCAGCGCTGAATGCCCCGCCGGGCGCACGATCGAGAAGGGACGGGATCTGCCCCTCGCATCCTTGATCGCTCCGAGCCCGTCGCGTCCGATGGTGACGGTGGACCCGTCGTAGAGGGTGATATTCAACGCTCCCGCGGGCGAGCGTTCCGGGTTCACCGAAGCCGGGGAAGCTCCCGTCGTCGCGGCCTCCCCCGCTGCCCGGCGAACGAGACGGCTCCCTGCAGGACCGTCGGGCACCGCGGCGGGGACGGGAAGAGAAGAGAGGAGAAAGCAGGCAAGCGTGACGAGCGACAGAGGACCACGCGGAAAGCGGGTTGTCATGGGGGAGTCTCCTCGATGCGTGGACTGCACGGCCTCGTGGAGCGGGACCTGCAGTGGGAACCCACTCGCCCTGTATACCTAGGCCAAGAAAGTACCGCGATTCCGCCGGACTACATCCGCAGTTTTCTGTACGTCAGGTGGTCCTGGAGAAGTCATTCGCTGTTTTGGCGCAGGCTCAACGTTTTCCCGTCCGCGATCGGGATCGGCCGCTGTCGTGCAGTCCGCGGGAATCTTCCTGGCGCTCGCGCGTCGGCTCGCGGGCCGGCGAGCACGGCGGCGACGGCGGGCCGCCGCCCGTGCTCGTAGAAGGGAACCTCTTCCCGCCGCGCCCCTGATGCACCTCTCATCTACTGTTTCTCGGTGTCGCTGCCCCGTCCCGCATCGGCGCGCGTCATCGGCGCCTCGATGAGGATCGAGTCCGTGCTCTTGGAGAAGCGGATCTCGGCCAGCTCGTCCACGCCACGCTCCGTGTGGTACACGAGCGCTTCGAAGGGCCAGCTCCTCTCGGATTGGACCCAGAGCCCTTTCCCGCTGGCGACGACCTTCCGACCGCTCGTGAGAGCGACCCGCACTTCCTCCGATCCGGGCTCTCGAGTCCACGCGAGCGTGTACCATCCCGGCTGAACCGTGGAACCCAGCATCACGGCGGACTCGCGCAGCTCGATCCTCCGGGTTCCGTCGTTCCGGCTCCCGGCCTGGCCCGCAAGGGCGACGAGCGTGAAGGTCAGCGTCACGACAACGGCCAGCACTCTCTTGATCGCGTTCATGGTGGATCTCCTTTCTTTCGCTCGAGAGGGCTCTTCAAGCCTCGTGCCACGGGAACGTTCCCCCGTCACGGCCGGTGACTTCCTTGTGATTCGCGGACTTGCGCCGGGGCGCGGTCCCAGAGGGTCATTGATCCCCGCAGCGCGAGTGCCGGGCGAGTGGCAGTTTGCCAATCGCCCGGAAGGACGCGGACCCGTCCGGCGCTCCCAGGACGGCCCCACGCGTTTGACACCCGGCGACCTGCCTGTAGAATCATCGTTTTCCGACGAGGTCCCTGTGACGAATCAACGCCTCTCCCGACGCATGCTCGCGCCCCTGATCCCCGCCGCGGCCCTGGCCGCCCTGCTCTACGCGGGCGCCGCGCGGACGGGCGCGGACACGCCGTCTCTCAAGGCCATCCTCGAAGTCGACCGCGACGCCTACTACGCGGGGGATCCGGTCCCCGTGCGGCTGTCGATCTGGAACGACTCGGGGGCCCCCGTCCCCGCGCCGAGCAGCGAGATTCCGGCGGGCTTCGAGCTCTTCGACATCGAAGGGAAGAAGGTCGCGCCCGTGGGCGTGGCCGCGGCCGCCGCCGATGAAGCGGCCGCCGCCTCGTCGCGGCCCCTGACGGCCGGTTCCTTCGTCGGTTACGCGCGCGACCTCACGATCCTCTACCCGAAGCTCAAGGAAACGGGGACGTACCGCCTGCAGTGGCGCAGCGGCGCCCTGGAGTCGAACGCCGTCATCCTGCACGTCGTGCCGCGCTACGACCCCGACAAGGACTACACCGCCCGGGTCGACACCGACATGGGCACGTTCACCATGGAGCTTCTGCGCAAGGACGCTCCCATCGCGGTCAAGACCTTCATCGACCTCGCCCAGGACGGCTTCTACGACGGGCTCTCGTTCCACTACGTCGAGTCCGACCGGGTCATCGCCGGGGGGGATCCCTCCGGGACGGGCTCGGGAGGGCCCGGCTTCCACATCCCCCACGAGCGCACGCAGATCAAGATGCTCGCGGGAACCGTCATCCTGATGGCGACCGGACGTCCGCCCTCCAACGGCAGCACCTTCGCGATCCTGCTCGCGCCCCGCCCCGACTTCGAAGCGAAGGAGACCGGCTTCGCGCAGGTGATCGAGGGTCTCGACGTCGTGAAGAAGATCTCGAACGTTCCGGCGAGTCCACAGGACGCGCCGCTGCCGCACCATCCCCTCAAGGACGTGAAGATCCTGCGCGTCGTCGTGAAGGTGAAGCCGGCCGCGTAGCCGTTCCGGGTCCCGCTTCCGCGCCGCGCATCCGGCCCGCGGCTCCGGCCGCTCCTAGCCCGAAAAGACGCCGCCCTGAGCGCGGCGCCACGACCAGGCCGTCTCGACGATCGTCTCGATCGAGGAGAGTCGAGGCTCCCACCCGAGGTCGGCCCGCGCGCGATCGGCCCGGGCGACGAGGACCGGCGGATCCCCCGCGCGGCGGGGCCCCGGGGCGTCGGCGATGGGCTTGCCCGTGATCCGCCGCGCGATCTCGAGGACCTCCGCGACCGAATGTCCCTGCCCCGTCCCCAGATTGAAGGCGCCGGACCGGTTCGCGCGCGCCATCCATCCGAGCGCCAGCGCATGCGCCTCGCCCAGATCGGTCACATGCACGTAGTCGCGCACGCAGGTTCCGTCCGGAGTGGGATGGTCCGTCCCGTTCACCGTCACCGCGCCCGCGCCGGCGTGCGCGATCTCCAGGATCCGCGGGATGAGGTGCCCTTCGGGATCGTGCTTCTCGCCGATTCCGCCGCCCGGGTCCGCGCCCGCCGCGTTGAAGTAGCGCAGGCATACCGAGCGCAGTCCGTACGCCGCGTCGTAGGCCCTCAGCATCTTCTCGATCGCGAGCTTCGTCTCTCCGTAGGGGCTCACGGGGGCCAGCGGGTGGTCCTCGTCCATGGGGACGCGGACGGGATCGCCGTAGACCGCGCAGCTCGAGGAGAAGACGACGCGGCCCACGCCGTGGTCGAGCACGGCCTCGAAGAGCTGGATCGCGCTCGTGAGGTTGTCGCGGAAGTACTTGCGTGGATTCTCGACGGATTCGCCCACGGCGCAGTGGGAGGCGAAGTGCATCACCGCCTCGGGACGGTGGCGGGCGAAGACCTCCGCGAGCCGCGCGCGGTCGAGGAGGCTTCCCTCCTCCAGCATCCCGGCCGGCACCGCCGCGCGATGCCCCGTCGAAAGATCGTCGAGCACGACGATCTCGTACCCGCGCGCGGCGAGGACCCGCACCGCATGCGAGCCGACGTATCCCGCCCCGCCCGTCACGAGGATCTTCATGAGAAAACTCTACGCCGCGGCCCGATGCGCACATCCGGCCGCCCCGCGTCTGTCCTGCGGCCCGCGATCACAGCCCCTTCGTCAGGACCCGGTCGATGGCGTCCTGAACCCCGCGGGCTTCCACGACGACGTGCAGGCGGCTCCCCTGCTGCTCGAGAACGACGCGGGGCTTCAGGTGGAAATGGGCGCACAGGCGCTGGATGGCGGCCTCGATCTGACGGCTCCCCCCCTGCGCCGCTTCCTCGTCCCCGAAGTAGAAGTATCCGTCCCCCTTGATGATGTCCTCGGAGGCGAACCCGAACCGGAATCCGACCCCCGTGAAGTTCTCGGGGAGCGCCAGCTCCGCACCTTCGGGGGCCCCCGAGACCGTCTGCCAGAGGCTCGCGACCGAGGCGCGGTCGTTGATGAGCGCACCGTAGCCGGGGTGCTTGCGCTCCGGGTCGAGCTCGCGCAGGACGTCCTGCATGGCCTCGGAAGGACCGCCCTGCTCGGGCGCGGCCTTCTTCAACCGGTCGATGAGCGCCTTCACCACCCGGACGTCCCGCGAGAGGACCAGGTTGTTGTCCACGAACGCCATGCACAGGTCCTGGCTCTCCCGGCCGTGCACGATCCGCTCGCCGCGATAGCTCTCCGTCTCCCGCTCGCTGTCCGAGATGCCGACGAGCATCCGGACGAAGTTCGCCATCCGCCCGAGGCTGACGACGAAGCCCACCTGGCTCTGTCCGTCGCTGAGGGTCTCGGCGAGGGCCGACGCGCGCACGTGGTAGACGCGCGCTCCGGACATGAGATCGCCGAACCAGCTCATCCACTCGGCGGTCTTCTCGCTGCCCGGATGCGAGCGCCTCTTCCTGAGCGATTCGACGACCTCCTGGAGGGCGCGGTCCTCGGGGACGGCGAGGAAGGTCACGAAGGCCTGCGTGTGCGGACCCACGAGGTCGAGACGGTCGACGACGGGACCGCCGCGGAGGAACCACCAGACCCCGACGATCGCGCACACCCCGAGGAGCAGGGACACCGCGCCGCAGCCGATGAGGAGCTTGCGGACGCCGGGCCTTGGGTGGGGCGGCCGGGCCGGCGCGGGGGGGACCCCCCCTCCGGCGCTCTCGGGATCGCTCACGGCTTCTTCGTGGCGCCGAGAAGGCCGCCCGTTCCCTGCGGCAGCATCGCGCGCCGCAGGGCGGAGACCGGCGCCGCGCCGAAGGACGTCAGCCTGTCGTGGAACTCGATGTCCACGAACTTGGCCCCCTGCGCCTTCTTCGCGTCCTCGCGCAGCGCGAGGATCGCGAGCCGTCCGAGCGCCGGCGCCGCAGTGTCGGGATCGACGAGGATCCGCTCCGCTTCTTCGTCGGATTCGGGTCGCGACCAGTAGCCCTTGCTCTTCAGGTAGTCCGCCGCGGCCGCACGCGGCATCTGCTTCACGTGGATGCGCACCTGCGCGATCAGGCGCAGGTCCGCCCGGATGAGGTCCACGAGCATCGCGATCCGGACCTTGGGGTCGTTCGCGGCGTAGCCGCGCCGCAGGGCGAGCTCCTCGGCGTAAAGTCCCCAGCCGCCGGTCATGACGGGGTAGTCGAGCGTCCGGTTCGCGCGCGTCGTCGCCACGCGCGACTTCTCCCACAGGACGAACCGGCCCGGGTAGACCTCGCGGGCGAGCGCGCCCTTGATGAAGCTCTTCCCGTAGGCGGAGAGCCACGAGAGCATCCGCGCCTGGGGCCAGTCCGGGTCCGGGGCCGCGATCTCGACGAAGGCGGTCGCGCCGGGCGTCGCGTACCCGCCCGGGAAATCGGTCCTCAGGGGCGCATCACGGCGGCGCTGCGCGGGCGGTTCGCGCACTTCGATGACATCCGAGGACGGGGGCGAGAGCGGCCGCTCGTGGATCATCCATTCCCAGAGCCCGGGGATGATCTTCCCTTCCGCCTCGCGGCGCGCCGCGTCCGGCTCGTAGCGCTCGGCGGCGATCTCGCCGATGAGCGCCGCCGCCGTCTTGCCGGGCGCCAGGCGCGACGTCTCGCGCTTCAGCTCGCCTTCGAGCGTGGCGAGGTCCGCCTCGGCGGCGGCGAGCGCGCGCGCGGGATCGAGGTCCATGTCCTCGCGCGCGAGGAGCCACGTATGCCATCCCGCCTCTCCCAGCGGCGCCGCGTCGGTCCCGGAGGGGAGCTTCTCCTTCTCGAGCCAGTCGGCGAAATCCGTCACGGCCTTCCACGCCGCGGAGGCGGCCGGAGGTCCGGTCTTGCCCGCGATCGGGTGTCCCGAGCCCTGGAAGAGGGACGGGATGCGCGCTCCAAAGAGCGGCGCGGACGCGCGCAGGCGCACGATCGCCCGCCGCACGAGGGGGCGGGAGCAGGTCGTGAGGTTCTCCCGGGCGAGCTCGAGGAACTTCGGGACGATGCTCAGGCGCGCGAGGGTGTGCGCGGCCTTGTCCATCGCCTTGGCCTCGTCGTGCTCGAGGGACTCGGTGATCGCGCCGATGGATTCGTCGACGTAGAAGTTGGGATCGCGCGACGGCGCGCCGAGAGTGTCCACCGCGCGCAGGACCGCACGGAGATGCACGCGCAGGGACTCGAGCTCGAGACGTCCCTTCTCGGTCAGCCCCTCCGTCGGGATCTTCTCGCTCCTCTGAAGATATCCCCGGTTCGAGCCCACGAAGGCGTCCACGGAGACCTTGCGATAGTCCCCGAGGTCCGCGTCGAGCGTCCGGACGCCGATGCGCGTCGAGCGCCCCGGGAAGAAGGTGACGTAGGTCTCTAGGACCTCGACCGAGAACTCGGTCACCGCCTCGTCGGGCCCCTTCGCCACCGTCGGCGCGAAGAGGTTCGGCACCTCCTCGAGCTGGCGTCCCGTGGGGCCGGGCAGGTCGGGGAAGGGAGTCTCCGGAGGCGCCGGGGCCGGCGCGGCGTCCGCGGGGGCGGGCGGGGCGGGAGCGTCCTTCTTGTCGTTGGCCTGGGGCTTCGCCGGCTCCTGCGCGAGCGCGCGGGAGCCGTCGGACCAGAAAAAGCCCCCCGCCGCGAGGCACGCGGAGAGAGCGAGGAGGGCGGCGAGCGCGCGTGGTTTCATGAAGCGTGGGATGGTAGCCCGCGCCCGTGGAGCGGTCAAACGCGCGGAGCGGGTCGCGAGGGAAGACGCTGGCGGAGCCGGTCCGCGATCCGGTGCCGAGCCGGGCGCCGTCCGCGCCTGCGGCGGCGCGGGGGGCGGCGCCGGACGCACGTGCGGCTGCGTGCGCGGGGCGTGCGGCCACCGGCGGCGGGGACGGTCCGGCTACGCCACGGATTCGCTCGCGAGGGCGCGGGCGAGATAGAGGGCGGTGTGCGAGCCCGTGGCGCGGGCAACCTCGTCGGGGGTCCCCTGCGCGACGATGTGCCCACCGGCCTCCCCCCCTTCGGGACCCAGATCGATGACCCAGTCCGCGCACTTCACGACGTCCATGTTGTGCTCGACGACGAGGACGGTGTTGTCGGCGCGCACGAGCTTCTCGAAGCACGCCAGGAGGAGGTTCACGTCCGAGAAGTGAAGGCCGGTGGTCGGCTCGTCGAAGATGTAGAGGACGCCGGTGCCGCCGCCGTGCATGGCCGCGGCGAGCTTGAGGCGCTGGGACTCGCCCCCCGAAAGCGTCGTCGCGGGCTGGCCGAGGCGCAGATAGCCGAGCCCGGTCCGCGCGAGCCCCTCGAGGCGCGCGATCAGCGTGGTGTGCCCCGCGAAGAAGCGGATCGCCTCGTCCACGGTCATCTCCAGGACGTCGGCGATCGAGCGACCGCCGCGTCGGATCGCGAGCGTCTCTGCTTTGAACCGCTTGCCGCCGCACGCCTCGCAAGGCAGGACGACGTCCGCCAGGAACTGCATCTCGGTCGTGACGACGCCCTGTCCCTCGCAGACCTCGCAGCGGCCGCCGGGCACGTTGAACGAGAAGTGTCCCGCATCGAATCCCGCGACCCGCGCGCTGCGCGTTGCCGCGAAGATCCTCCGGATCTCGTCGTAGCCCTTGACGTAGGTGACGGGGTTGCTGCGCGAGGTGCGGCCGATCGGCGACTGATCGACCATCACGACGTCGCGCAGCCGGTCCGCGCCGCGCATCTCGCGGTACGCGCCCGCGCCCCGGGCGGCCTTCTCGTTGCCGCGACCCTTCGCGCGCAGGAGCGCAGGATGGAGCGTCTCCTCGATGAGGCTGCTCTTCCCCGATCCCGATACGCCCGTGATGCATGTGAAGACGCCCAGGGGAATCCGCACGTCGATCCCCTTCAGGTTGTTGGCCTCGGCGCCGATCAGCTCGACCACGCGGTTCTTCACCGGCACGCGGCGCCGTCCGGGGATCGCGATCGTCTCGCGGCCCGAGAGGTAGCTCCCCGTGCGCGAGGCGGGCATGCGCGCGATCTCCGCGGGGGATCCCTGGGCGACGATCTCGCCCCCCTTCTCGCCGGCGGCGGGGCCCAGGTCGATGACCCTGTCCGCCGCGCGGATCATCGCTTCGTCGTGCTCGACGACGACGAGCGTGTTGCCGAGATCCTTCAGCTCGCGCACGACGCGGATGAGCCGGTCGCCGTCGCGCGGGTGCAGGCCGATCGAGGGCTCGTCGAGGACGTAGAGCGTCCCCACCAGGCCCGAGCCGAGGCACGACGCCAGCCCGATCCGCTGCGATTCTCCCCCCGAGAGCGTCCGCGACATGCGGTCGAGGGTCAGGTAGTCGAGCCCGACCTCGTCGAGGTAGCGCAGGCGCCGCCGGATCTCCTTGAGGATCGGCAGCGAGATCTCCTCCTCCTGCGCGGTGAGGTCGAGACTGTCGAAGAACTCGCGGCACCACGCGATCGTCATCCGCGAGACCTCGGCGATGTCGAGCCCGCCGAGCTTCACCGCGAGGACCTCGGGGCGCAGCCGCCCGCCTCCGCACGCCGTGCACGTCCGGTAGGTGCGGTAGCGGCTCAGGAACACGCGCACGTGCACCTTGTAGATCTTTGTCTCGAGCCACTCGAAGAAGCCCTTGATGCCGTACCAATCGCCGCCGTCGCCCTCCTCGACGAGGCGGCGCTGCTTCTCTGGAAGCTTCGCGAAGGGGACGTCCCACTTCAGGCCGATCTTCTTGCCCGCCTTCTTGAGATCGTCGTAGGCGCCCTTGTAGGAGGGCTTGTTCCACGGATCGACCGGCCCCTCGGCGAGCGTCTTGTTGCGGTCGGGCACGATCAGCTCGGGGTCGAGGAGGATCGAGCGGCCGAAGCCCTGGCATCCGGGGCAGGCGCCCAGCGGCGAGTTGAAGGAGAAGAACGCGGGGGTCGGCTTGCGGTAGTCGAGATCGCACTGCGCGCAGTGGAGCGACTCCGAGAAGCGCTCCTCGCGCCCCTCGCCGTCCACGACGAGGAGTTTGCCGTGGCCGAACCGGTACGCCGTCTCGACCGCGTCCGCGATGCGGCGGCGCTGCTCGGCGCCCGGGGACGAGCCGGCGCTCCCCGCGGTGGCATCCGCCGCCGCGACGGACGAGCCCGCGGCCGACGCCGCCGCGTAGGGTGCCTGCGGCTCGGCAGCGGCCCGCGCGTCTTCCCTCTTCAGGACCAGCCGGTCGACGACCACCGCGAGATGCGAGGACGGGCCGATCGCCGCCGCCTCCGGATCATCGATCGACAGCGGCTTTCCGTCGAGGAGGATCCGCTGGAAGCCGTTCGCGCGCAGGTCCCCGAGGAACTCCGCCGCCGTGACCGACCCGAGCACCTGTCCCGGGTCCAGCGGGAACGCGATCGTGAGGCGCCCCTCGCCCCGCGCCTCGATCCGGTCCACGACCCGCTCGGCCGACTCCTCCACGACCTCGCGCCCGCAGCGCGGGCAGACCGTGCGCCCGACCCGCGCGAAGAGCAGCCGCAGGTAGTCGTGGATCTCGGTCGCCGTTCCGACGGTCGAGCGCCCCGAGGTGATCGTCCCCTTCTGCTGGATCGCGATCGCGGGCGGAAGCCCGTCGATTGCGTCGACGTCGGGGCGATCCACCCTTTCGAGGAACTGACGCGCGTAGGTCGAGAGGGATTCGACGTAGCGGCGCTGCCCTTCCGCGTACAGCGTGTCGAAGGCGAGGCTCGACTTGCCCGATCCCGAAGGGCCGGTGATGACCGTCAGCTGGTTTCGGGGGATCTCGACGTCCAGGTTCTTGAGGTTGTGGACCCGGACCCCCCGCACACGGATAGCGTCCATGGCAGGTTGGGTGAAACGGCCATTTTCCCGCGCCGCGGCGGGCCCGTCAAATCAGGGGAGAGCGTTCTGCGCTTGCGAGGCGGGCTCCGCCGATCACACATTTTTCTCCGGAGGGCGCATCGGGTCGATAGAATGTCGTCCAAGAGCGCCTGCAAGGAGCGACCATGACGGTGGGTGGGGAAGAGACATGTGACCCGGCGCTTGCGCCGGACGACGCCGGCATGACCGGAAGGCTGCTGGCCGAGGTGGCGCTGCGAGTCTGGGCCCTATGGACCCTGATCGCGACAATCGCGGCAGCACCGGGTGCGCTCCTGTTCGCCTGGCGAATGGCCGTCGACACGACGGCCGATCCCTCTCAGCGGTCGAGCATGCGCACGACGGTGACGATGATGATCCTGGGGCTGCTGATCCAGGGCCTGGCTTCAATCCTCCTTCTGATGTGGGCTGGCTCGGTCGCCCGGCTCGCGGTGCCGCAGACCCCGCCCCTCACGATCCGCGCGGGTGCCTCCGAGCTCCTGATGGTGGGGTTCGCGCTCGTCGGCGTCGTCCTCCTCGTCACCGGGCTCGCCCACGGCGTGGTTCCCGCTCTGTACGATCTGGCGTCGAAGCCCGAGGGGGACGAAACGTCGCTCACCACCTACGTCTGGCGGCGCCATCAGGACGTGATCCTGGCGAGCCTCGTCCAGGTAGCCGCAGGCGTGATCATTCTGTGCGGCCGACGCGGACTGGCCCAAGCTTGGTCGCGGCTGCGCAGCCTGCGGGACGCCTGACGCCCCCGACACCGCTCAGGCGCCGCTGGTGTGCACGATCCGGAAGGCGGCGACGGCGAAGGGGGGATCGTTGCGGCGGATCTCGCGGAAGAGCTCGCGGATCCACTGCGCCCATCCCTCCTGGCTGCTCCACTCTTCGGCCTTGACCCTCTGGCTGCGCAGCGGGCGTCCGAGCAGGAGCGGCTCCCACTCGGGATGCTCGCGGCCGTTCTCGTCCAGGATCACGGAGTCGATGTGGCCGTCCTTCGCGTAGAGCGCGAGCACGCCGCGGCCCGAGACGCTCTTGGAGCGGACCTGCAGGAGCGCGACGCGGCCGCGCGGGCCCTCCTCCAGCTCCTGGAGGATTCCCTCGACGAGCGGGTGGCCGGACGCGAAGAAGTCGATCGTCTCCTTCTCGACGGCGGCGTCGCGGTCGAAGGTCCCGAGGAAGTTGGATCCGCCGGGGACGCCGGGGAGGTGGTCGATCTTCGCGGCGCTGCCGAACTCGATCGCGACGGTGTCTTCCTCGCGCTGCGGGATGACGCGGAAGCCGAACTCCTCGCACGCGGCGACGACGACCTCGCGCGTCGTCTCCTCGAGGTCCTCCGGGATGCGCGCGAGGATTCCGGGCCCCAGCTCGGGGCGGTACGGCTCGCGGTGCAGCTCGTGCCAGGCGGCCTCGCGGATCTTCGAGCGGATCCGCCGCGCCTCGCCCGCGACGCGCGTCAGCTCGGCGCGCGCGGCCTCTTCCGGGATCTCGCCGGCGGCCGCGGCCTCGATCGCCGCCTCGACGCCGGAGAACGTTCCTTCGAGGCCGGCGAGCGGCTCGCGCAGGACGCCGATCCTCTCGTAGAGGGCGGCGATGTCGCGCCCGAGCCCGGCGGGCGGGCGGAAGAAGAGGATCTCGACGGGGCGGCGGCGGTCGATCCGGTCGAGACGTCCGATGCGCTGCTCGACGAGTCCGGGGTTCCACGGCAGATCGAAGAGGACGAGGCGCCGGCAGAACTGGAAGTTGCGCCCCTCGCCTCCGCACTCGGTCGCGATGAGGATCGCGGGGCCGGCGGAGAGCCGGAACTGCGCGACCTCGATGTCCGCGCGCGCGGGCGCGAGCGCTTCGTGGAAGATGCCGACCCTCTGGCCGGTCTCGCGCTCGATCGCCGTCTTGAGCCATTCGAGCGTCTCGATGTGGGCGACGAAGACGAGCGTCTTCTCCCCCGCCTTGCGCCATCGCGGCGCCTGGCGCACGAGCCACAGGGCGCGCGGATCGGCGCCGAGAGCCTCGGCGGCCTCGGCCTTCGCGATCGTCTCGTCGGCCGCGAGCAGGGGCGCGTACGCCGCGGGCGAGGCGAGCGCGCGGCGGTAGCGGTCGATGCGGCGGCGCCTCTCGGGGGGCGTTCCCGCGGCGAGCCGCTTCACGCGCTCCTCGAGCGCGAGGAGGGACGCCCACCCGGCGGCGTTTCGCGGATGCGCATCGCGCAGGATCTCGGGCGCGGCGACGGCGGCGGCCGTCCCGGCCACGCTCGTCTCGTCCGGATCCTTCTCGTCCGCGTCATTCTCACCCTCGCGCCCATGGCCCTCGCTTCTCGCGGACGCGTTTTTCGCGTCCGCGCCCTTCGCTTTTGCGCTCGTTGCTGCCGCGCTCGTTGCTGCCGCGCCGGCGTCCGGCAGGCCCGCCTCTGAGCCCTCGTCCTGCAGGAGGACCGCGGTCGGGACGCGCGGCGGCAGACCGCCGATGTCGGCGCGGCGCGTCGCGCTCGTGCACGGGGGAAGCGGCAGGCCGCGCGCGAGACGCTGCTCGAAATCGGCGTCCTCGGGAAGCTCCCCCGGGCGCAGGAGCTGGAGCAGCCGGAAATAGCCGTGGGCGTCGCTCTCGAGAGGGGTCGCCGTCAGGAGGAGCACGTGCCGCGTGGCGCCCGCGAGCGGCGCGACGGCGCGGTACGCGGGGTTGCCGGGATGTCCTCCCGACGCGCGCTGGAGGCGGTGCGCCTCGTCGACGATCAGAAGATCGTGCCCCGCCGCCACGGCGAGCCGCGTCAGGGCGGGGTTCGCGACGAGGTCCTCGAGCGCGAGGATCGAGCGTGCGTGCGCCTCGAAGGGATTGAACGAGGCTCCCAGCTCGCGGGCCACGTCCTCGCGGCGCTTGTCGTCGAGCAGGACGAAGAGCTGGTGGAACTTGCGGTAGAGCTCACCGAGCCACTGGACGGTCAGGGCGCTCGGCGCGACGATGAGGATCCGCGCGGCGCGCCCCGTGCGCGCGAGGCGATTGGTGACGAGACAGGCCTCGACGGTCTTCCCGAGGCCCACCTCGTCGGCCAGGAGCCAGCGCACCGGATCCGTGCGCGTGGCGCGCTCGGCGACGTAGAGCTGATGCGGGAAGATGCGGATGCGCCCGCCGAGATAGGAGCCCAGCCCGCCGGCCTCGCGCAGCTCCTTGAGGTGGAGCGCATCCAGCCGGTTCGCGAAGGCGTCGAGCGGATCGACCTCGCCGCGCACGAGGCACTCGACCGGCTCGTCCGCGGCCCCCTCGGGCCACAGCTCCGTGTCGGCGGCGAGCCGCCCGTCCTCGAGCCGGTAGGCGTCTCCCTCACGCTTCCCGATCCGCACGAGCTCGCCGCCGGGGGCCAGGCGGGCCACCGTCCCCGGGGGCATCTCGTAGGGCGCGAGGGCGTCCGAGGCCGCCGCGAAGCGCACGGTCGCGTCGCTCGCGGGGAAGTGCACGACCACACTGCGGCCCTCGAGTGCCGTCACGCGCCCGGGGCCCGCGCCCGGGTCGAACCGGTGCCGCAGCTTGTCGCCGACTTTCCACATGCCCGACCAGTTTACACGCCCCGGGCCGGTTGACCGCGGGTCGGGGCGGTCCTATAATTGAGATTGAGTCGCAATATCCATTAGCAGCACCCATGGGAGGCGCCGTGCCGCACGCTTCGGCCCGCTTCGCCGAGTACCTCGCCAAGAACCGGCTCAAGATGACCCGGGAAAGGCGCGCCATCCTGGACAAGGTGCTCGGCCTGCGCGGCCACTTCGACGTCGAGCAGCTCCTCACGCTCCTGCACGAGTCGGGGCTCGCGGTCTCGCGCGCGACGCTCTACCGGACGCTCCCCCGCCTGATCGAGGCCGGGCTCGTCCACAAGGTCGAGATGGCCGAGGGGCAGGCGCGCTACGAGCCGATGGTCGGCCGCCACCATCACGACCACATGGTCTGCCTGGGCTGCGGCACGATCGTCGAGTTCGAGAGCCGCGACATCGAGAGGCTCCAGGACGAAGTCTGCCGACGGAAGAAGTTCCGCATGACCGGGCACACCCATCAAATCCGCGGCTACTGCGAGCGCTGCGACCGTGCGGGCGCAGGCGCGGCGACACCGCCGCGCGCGCCCGTCGCCAAGACGGTCCCCTCCACACCCGCGCGTTCCCGGAAGCCGCGATGAACGGAGCCTCGTGTTCGAAGCGCTGATCGTCACCCTGCGCGAAGGGATCGAGGCCGCGCTCGTCGTGGGCCTCATCCTGATCTACCTGCGCAAGTCCGGACACGCCGCGCTCTCGCGGTGGGTCTACCTGGGACTCGCGGCGGGGGTCGCGGCGAGCCTCGTGTGCGGGCTCGTCTTCGCGCGGCTCGAGGTCTCGGAGGAGGCCTACGAAGGGTGGTTCATGCTCGCGGGGGCCGTGTGCGTCGTCGGCATGGTGGTGTGGATGCTGCGCTCCGCGAAGACGATGAAGCGCGACATCGAGACGCGCCTTCAGTCCCTCACCGGCGGGGATTCGGGGAGCGGGGCGCTGGCAGCGGGACTCTTCGGGTTCACGTTCGTGATGGTCCTGCGCGAAGGCGTCGAGACGGTCCTCTTCCTCGCCGCGGTGAACCTCACGACGGACGCGCTGCTCACCTTCATCGGCGGGATCGCCGGACTCGCGCTCGCGGTCCTGTTCGGCGTCTCCTTCGTGCGGGGAACGGTGCGGATCGACCTGCCGCGCTTCTTCAAGGTCACGGCCGTGGTGCTGTTCCTGCTCGCCGCCCAGCTCCTCATCGGCGGTCTGCACGAGCTCGGCGAGCGCGGCACGATCCCGATCGGAAGCACCGAGATGCGCCTCATCGGCCCGATCGTGAAGAACGAGGTGATCCTGATCGTGTCGCTCCTCGCGCTCCCGCTCATCTTCCTCTTGGTGCCCGGCCGCGCGGAGCGGCAGCGCGCGACGGCCGCGGCGGCGCTCGAGGGGCCGGAGCGGCGGCTGGCGCAGGCGCGGCTGCGGCGCGAGCGCGGGTGGCGCAGGATGTTCGCCGCCGCGGGGATCGTGGTGATCGTGTCGCTCGGCGTGTCGTGGGCGTTCACGCGCCTGCCGCAGTCGATCGATCCCCCGACCCTCGTCGCCGCCGGCGGGGGCGAGGTCCGCATCTCCAAGACCGGGCTCGACGACGGCCATCTCCACCGGTTCGGCGTCCCCATCGACGGTACGGTCGTCCGCTTCTTCGTCATGAAGGCCGGCGACAAGCTGATCCCCTCGTTCGACGCCTGCGCCGTCTGCGGCGCGTACGGGTATCTCGAGACCAAGGGCCGCCTCGTCTGCATGGCGTGCGCCGCCGACGTCAACACCGCGTCCCTCGGCTCCGGCGGGGGCTGCAACCCCATCCCGCTGCGCTACCGCGACGAGCCCGCGGAGCTGGTCATCGAGACGGCGGACCTCGCGGCGCAGGCCGACGCCTTCGCGCGCGCAGGCTCCGCGGCCGCCAAGCCCTCGCCCCCGGGGGCCGGGTAACCGACGCCATGTTCCTGCGCATCCTTCGCGATTCCTTCTTCCGTCAGAAGCGCCGCAAGGCGATCGTCCTGACCGCCGTGACGCTCGGCACCGCCGCGGCCGCCGCGCTCGCCGACATCGCGCTCGACATCGGGGACAAGGTCGGTGCGGAGCTCAAGTCCTTCGGCGCGAACCTCGCGCTCCTTCCCAAGGGCGGCGGCGCTCCCGTGGTCGTGGGCGGCGAGGACGTCACGGGCCTGCGCCTGCCCGCGTACCTCCGCGCCGAGGACATGCCGAAGGTCAAGGACAACTTCTGGAAGAACAACATCCTCGCCTACTCGCCGGTCCTCGATGTCCCGGCGCAGGCCGGCGCGCGGACGGCGCTCCTGCGCGGCGTCTGGATCGAGCGGCCCATCGACCCGAGCGGGGACGGGGAGGCGGACGCGAAGACGGCCGTTCCTACCTCCGCGTCCCTGACGGGCGTGCGCGCGCTCAATCCCTACTGGAGCGTGAAGGGGCGCTGGCCGGACGATCGGACGGCGGCCTCGCGCGAGGCCGCGCGTGACGAGGCGCTGGTGGGACGCGATCTGGCCGAGGCGCTGCGCGTGGCGCCCGGGGACCGCTTCGACGTGATCGTTTCGGGCCGGCGCGCGTCGCTCCTCGTCGCGGGCATCCTGACGGCGGGGGACGCGGAAGACGGCGCGGTCGTCGTCCCGATCGAGACCGCGTGGCGGCTCTCCGGCGCAGAGGGGCGCGTCTCGCGCGTCTCGCTGCGGGCCCTCACGACGCCCGAATCGGCGGTCTACGAGCGGCTCGGAGCCGATCCACGCAAGCTCCCCGCCAAGGAGTTCGAGAAGTGGATCTGCACGCCCTTCGTCTCCTCGATCGCCTACGAGCTCGAGCGCGCGGTTCCCGGATCCGAGGCCCGCGTCGTGCGTCGGATCGCGGACTCCGAGGGGAACGTGCTGCGCCGCATCTCGGGACTAATGGCCCTGGTCGCGGTCATGGCTGTCCTCGCCTCGGCTCTGACGGTGACCAGCGCTCTCACGACGGGGGTCCTCGAGCGCCGCTCGGAGATCGGCCTGCTCAAGGCGATGGGCGCGGGCTCGCCGCGCGTCGTGGCGCTGTTCGTCAGCGAGGCGGTGATGGTGGGCGCGCTCGGCGGCCTGATCGGGGCCGTGCTGGGGGCTCTGCTCGCGCGTGTCATCTCCTCCTCGGTCTTCGGCGCGCCGGTGGCGATCCGACCCTTGTCGGTGCCTCTCGCGGTGGCGGCCGCGCTCCTCATTACGTGCGCGGGCTGTATCGTCCCGGTGCGGCGGATCCTGCGCTTCCGCCCCATGGAGGTGCTCCGTGGCCTCTGATCCCCGGCCCTCCGTCCCGACGGCGCGCGGCGCGGCGACGGGTGCCTTCGCCGCCGCAGGACCGGGCGGGGACTTCGCGCGCTCGCGGCTCTCCGGAGGGCATCCGCGCTGGCGTACGGCGTCGCGATTCCTCCTGCGCTCGCTGAGGCTGCGCGGCTCGACCTTCCTCCTCGCGCTGCTCGCGATCACCGTCGGATCGACGCTGACCGCGACGATGCTGGGCATCCGCGCGGATCTGGGCGCCAAGATGTCGCGCGAGCTGCGCCGGTTCGGGCCCAATCTCCTTCTGGTGCCGCGCGCGGAGGAGGACCTTCGGGAGGGCGGCGGCGCCGCCGCCGTCGCGCGCACGCTCCCGGAAGACGACGCCGCGCGCGCGACCGCCGCGGTGACGTCCGCGGGCTTCGTCTCGAACGGAGCCGCCTCGTCTCTCCTCCTGGCGACAGGCTCGGTCGCGCGGGCGGCGGACTCCGGTTCCGCCACCCCCGCCGCGGACGCGCCTCCGGCCACGGTGATCGGCGCCGACTTCGGCGCCCTGCGCCGTCTCGACCCCTCGTGGCGCGTCGAGGGCGCCTGGCCCTCGCCGGGCGAGAGCGCGTGTCTCGTCGGCGCCTCGCTCGCGGCGCGCGCCTCGCTCGCGCCCGGCCGGACGGCGCTCGTGGGGGTCCGCGGAGGAACCGTCCACCGCCTGCCGGTCGCGGGGGTCGTCTCGACGGGCGAGTCCGAGGACGACGCCGTGCTGATCCCGCTCGCCCTCCTTCAGGCGGATACCGGGATGACGGGCAGGGTCTCCCTGATCGCGCTCTCGGTGGACGGCGGCGCGGACGCAGTCTCGGGGGCGGCGACTGCCGTCGCACGCGCCCTTCCCACCGCCGCGGCGCGGCCCCTGCGGCAGGTCGCCGCGGCGCAGGGCGCGATCCTCGACAAGCTGGGCCGCATGATGATGCTGCTCACCCTCGTCGTGATGACACTGTCGGGGCTCTGTCTCGTGACGACCCTCATGACGAGCGTCGTCGAGCGCGAGAGCGAGATCGGACTGATGCGCTCGATCGGGGCGGGCGACCTCGAGATCGTGTCGATGTTCGTCGGGGAGGTTTTCCTGCTGGGGATCACGGGGGGACTCCTGGGGACGCTCTTCGGCGCGCTGTGCGCGCGGGGGATCGGTACGCGGCTCTTCGGGGCGGCGATCCAGCCGCGCGCGGAGATCGTCCCGCTGGTGCTCGCGATCTCGGTCGCCCTCTGCCTCGTCTCGGTGCTCGTGCCCCTGCGCCGAGCGCTCGCCATCGCGCCGGCTGCGGCGCTGCGGGGTGATTGATGGCCCACGTCCTCATCCAGGGCGCCACACGGCGCTACGGTCACGGCGTCATCGCGCTCGACCACGTCGACCTCGAGATCAAGTCCGGCGAGTGGCTCGCGATCATGGGTCCGTCGGGATCGGGGAAGACGACGCTCATGAACCTTCTCGGCGGGCTCGACGTCCCCGACGAGGGGCGCGTCCTCGTGGACGGGCTCGACCTGACCAAGCTCTCCCGTCCCGACCTCATCCGCTACCGGCGCGAGCGCGTGGGGCTCGTCTTTCAGCAGTTCCACCTCATCCCGTACCTCAACGCGCTCGAAAACGTCATGCTCGCGCAGTACCTGCACAGCATGGCGGATCGCCGCGAGGCCGAGGCGGCGCTGAGGCGGGTCGGCTTGGGGTCGCGTCTGCGCCACCTGCCGCGCGAGCTCTCCGGCGGCGAGCAGCAGCGGGT
>Ga0070671_100001364_pt1 | contig 18301 bp, 16 predicted proteins | sample KBSS73metaG_FD_65341 | JGI IMG/M metagenome (GOLD analysis project Ga0070671, IMG submission 65341) | Switchgrass rhizosphere microbial communities from Kellogg Biological Station, Michigan, USA - KBS S7-3 metaG | ecosystem: Host-associated > Plants > Roots > Rhizosphere > Soil ...
CCGCAGCTAGGCGGGAAAACCCTCCGTCGCCACGCGAATTGTTCAGCGCAGATACCCTGAAGCTGACAATCAGTGGTGTTGCGGTAGCAGTTACGGCTGTCGTCAGTTGGTGGGCATGCAACGCTTTCGTACCCCTGCTCGGCAGTACACTGGCAGGCGAGCACGCCGCGCAGCTGGGCCTGTCCGCGGATGCCACCCGGCTTCTGGCTGAAACGTGGAAAGCGCGCGCCTCCAATGCCTTCAACTTCGGCGGTCTTTTGGGCGCATTCGCTGCCATTCCCCTCAGTCGAACGCTCGGCCGCCGGTCTATGTACGTCGCCTATTTCCTGTATTCCGCACTGATGCTGTTTGTGACGTTCGGTCTGGATCTCGCGCCGTCAACACGGTTGGCGATGCTCTTTTTTGTCGGTGCCGGCGTGTATGGCGTATTCGGCACGTTTCCGTTTTACCTCCCGGAGCTGTTCCCGGCCCGCCTGCGCGCCACCGGCTCCGGTTTCTGCTACAACATCGGCCGCCTGCTCGCGGCAGGCGGTCCGCTGTTCGTCGGCATGGTCTCCGCGCGCGCCGGCGGCTCCAGCGCCGTTCTGAGCGATACGCTGCTCTGGGTCGGCGTGATTCCGCTGGTTGCCGCGCTCACCGCGAAGTACTTCATCGTTGAGACGCGTAACCGGCCGTTGCAGTGAGGTCAGTCAATGGCCTGGTACCAGTTGATCTTTCGGGTCAATATCATCGCAATCGCCAGCACGGCAAACAACCCGAGGGCACCGGCGAGCAATGCGTAGTCGTCCGATGTCACCAGCAGGTACAGAAGTCCATATAACAGCGCGAATAGCCCGCTGGATGCCGTCCCTGACGTACGAGTACCCATTGCGCCTGCGAGATAGGCACCGAGCAAAGAACACAGGGCCAGCGCAGCCAGCACATAGGCCAGCCGAAATCCAAGGTGCTCAGCGAGGGCGAGGAGCAGGAGAAAGAACACACTCAGCGCCAATCCCAGCAAGGCATATTGAATTGGATGCACGGAACGGCGCACGAGGTGCTCCCAAATGAAGAGCGTCAGGAAGCTCAAGCCAATGAACACACCGGCGTACTTCACAGCCCGCTCGATTTGGATACAGGTCCACGGGCTGCACCAGATCGACACCAAATGCGCTGTCCTGCAGCTCATTGGCCGGGATGTCACCCTCCATCCAGCGCGCGCCGTAGGACCGATTGAGATCCAACACCTGCCAGGTTGCGTCAAAGTCGGCGCCGTGAACGTGGCGCTCGACTGGCAGAAAGCCACTGGCAAAGCCCGGATCGGGCCAATTGCCATGCAGCTTGACGCGGGACGCATGCGCCAGCGGCAGGAATGACAGCGACTGAGTGCCGGCAACTGTGTAAATCAGCTCGAAAGGCTGTTTGTCGTTGCTCGAACCAATATCGGCGCGCAGTGGCGCCGCCAGCACCGGGATGGGAAAGCCACGCCAGGGCGCTCTTGTTGAATGGTGACTTCCACGTCCAGGTCCACTGATTCCGGGAGCACGTACCAGTCGCGCGTTTGGGTACGGCCATTGTCGAGAGTCGTTGTCACTGGAATCGCGAGAATGGGCCCGGCCAACATCTGCCGCCCACCCCAGCCGCGCGCCACGGCGGCAATTGCCTGTTCGCGCAGGGCAGTACGCTCACTCACCAAGCCGTGCAGCCACGCCAATGGAATCAGGAGCAACAGCGCCACTGCAACGATTGCGAGCCCCTTCTTGACTGCCGGATTCAAGTTCCACTCCCACTGCACTATTGATTGATTGCGCCCAGGATGGCCACTGGGCGTGGCAATCCCGTGGGAGGGTTGTGGCAAATTATGGCGGCGGCTAAGACGTCACTGCGACCCGGGTCAAATGGCGTTGGCCGGCGGCTCAAGCCTTCAGTTGCACGGCCAGTTCGATACAGTCGCTGACGTCAATGTCCGCGGGACGCACGGCCGCAGGCCATGTCTGGCCCGTTCGATTCATCCACGCAGTCGCCAAGCCGGCAGTGCGGGCGGCTTCGACATCCAGCAGCGGATCGTCACCGACATAAATGACTTGCTGCGGCTCGAGTCGCAGGTCGGCGACCAAGCGCTCGAAACAGCGTCGATCGGGCTTGGCGGCCCCGACGCCGCGGGCGTTCAACGACACACTGAACAAGTCAGCCATCCCGATGCGGGCCAAGTCCGCATTGCCGTTGCTCAGCGTCGCAAGCGCGTAGCGGTCGCGCAGTCTGTGCAGCCCGGGGCGCACATCGGCAAACAGGTCAAGCTGGTTGCGCGCAGCGATGAAGATCTCGAATGCGTGGTCCGCGATGCTCTCGTCGTAACCGCACTCGCGCGCATGCTCCGCCAGTGAAGCAATTCGCAGATACGTAAAATCGTGCGCATTGTGCGGCTCCCGGGCCGCAAGCTGCATCCGGGCAGCACGCATATCGTCCAGCGAGAGCTTCTCGGGAATGCGAGGGCAATTGTCCCGCAGCCATTGCAGCCACTGTTCCTCAGCTCGGGCGAGCACAGGATCGACGTCCCACAGGGTATTATCCAGATCAAACGCAACGGCACGGACAGTGTCCGAAAGGCCCACCATATGTCTGAATTTCACCTCGTGATCGGCAACAAGAACTTCTCCTCCTGGTCATTGCGGCCCTGGCTACTGATGACGCACCTGGGAGTGAAGTTCGGGGAAACCATCCTACCCCTCGACACTCCGAAGTTTAAAGACGAAATCGCGAAGTACAGCTCCGCTGGCCGGGTGCCGGTACTGCTGCACGGCGCACTGGCCATCTGGGACTCCCTCGCCATCTGTGAATACATCGCAGAGGTCACGGGACGGGGGTGGCCTGCGGACCGCACGGCACGCGCCGTGGCGCGCTCAGTGTCCGCCGAGATGCATTCGGGCTTTGCGAACCTCCGCGCGGAGTGGCCAATGAATGCGACGGCTCGGAACCGGCGCACGGCCATGACTCCCGGACTCGAAGCCGACATAGAGCGCATCGAGGAGATCTGGAATGACTGCCGGTCGCGATTCGGCAAGAGCGGGGGTCCCTGGTTGTTCGGTGAGTATTCGATAGCCGATGCCATGTACGCTCCCGTCGTGCTTCGTTTCAACACCTACGGCGCGCCTCTCACCGAGACCGCTCGCTGGTACGTCGCTGCGGCCCTCGAAGATCCTAACCTGCAGAAATGGTTGGTCGCCGCCAAGAGCGAAACGTGGACGGTGACGGGATATGATGTGGGCTTGGTTAAATGATGCGCATCGCTGCCGCAGTGCCTGCCCTGCTTCTGTCGGGCTTGGCTTCACAAGTCTCGTTTGCGCGGGCCACTGCGACCGCGCCCGTGCCGCCCGCGGCCCACTCCGCCCCCGCCCAGATGCGACCCCTCACCGCTGACGACCTCGTCAGGTTAAAGCGCCTTACGGATCCTCAGGTTTCACCAGACGGCCGCTACGTCGCCTTCGTGCTGCGCGAGACGGACATGGAAGCAAATCGGGGCCGCACCGATGTATGGCTGCTGGACCTGACGCAGAAGAATGCAACACCGCGCCGGCTGACGCAGAACGAAGCAAACGACTCGAGCCCGCGTTGGGCACCCGACAGCCGCACGATCTATTTCCTATCGACCCGCGCCGGTCAATCACAGGTGTGGCGATTGTCTCTGGCGGGAGGTGAAGCAGTCCGCGTAACGGACTATCCCCTTGATGTTGGCGCGCTCAAGGTTTCGCCAAAGGGCGATCGCATCGCCATCACCATGGAGGTGTTTCCTGACTGCGGCGATTTGCGTTGCACCCAGGACAAGCTTGCAGCGCTTGACAAGAATAAGGCGACCGGGCGGGTCTACGACCGTCTGTTCATTCGACACTGGGACACCTGGAGCAACGGCACGCGCTCGCACCTGTTTGTTGCGCGCATCAGCGCCGACGGCAAGGCAGACACACCACTCGATGTTTCCAGGTCCCTCGACGCCGATATTCCTTCCAAACCAAATGGCGGTGATGAGGAGTTTGAGTTCAGTCCCGATGGCGCCACCATCGTCTTTTCGGCGCGCATAGCGGGCCGTACAGAGCCGTGGTCAACCAACTTTGACCTGTACCAGTCTCCCGTGGACCATGTAGCGCAGCCCAAGAACCTGACAGCCGCGAATCAGGCCTGGGACACGCAGCCCGTGTTCCTGAAGAACGGCGACCTTGCCTGGCTCGCCATGGACAGACCTGGTTTCGAGGCTGACCGCTTTCACGTGATGTTGCGGGATGCGAAGACTGGCGTGGCGCGGGCGCTCACTCAATCCTGGGACCGCTCCGTGGGCCGCCTCGGTGTAACCGCCGATGGCCGCAGGTTGTTGGCGACAGCCGAGGATGTAGGACAGGTGGCACTATTCTGGATCGACGTTGCCAATGGCACGCCCCACAAGATCGTGGACACCGGGCACGTCAGCAGCTTTGCCGCGGCCGCCGAATCGGTCGTGTTCGCGTGGGAGAATCTGGGTGCGCCCGCCGACCTGTTTGCCGTGTCCGAAAGCCGCGGCACGCCACGCCAGCTGACGAAGGTCAACCAGGAACTGCTCGGCCGCCGCATCCTGAGCGAGTTCGAACAATTCAACTTCAAGGGCGCGAATGACGAGACGGTGTATGGCTACGTGATGAAGCCCCACGGTTTCGAGCCAGGCAGGCATTACCCCATCGCTTTCCTCGTCCACGGCGGGCCGGAGGGTAGTTTCGGGAACTACTGGACCTACCGCTGGAATGCTCAGACATTCGCGGCCAGCGGTTACGCCGTGGTCATGGTCGACTTCCACGGCTCCCACGGTTACGGGCAGGCCTTCACGGATGCGATCAAACATGACTGGGGCGGCAAGCCACTCGTTGACCTGCAGAAGGGCCTGGAGGCAGCCAGCACCCGCTATTCCTGGCTGGACAGTGAGCGGGCCTGTGCCCTGGGCGGCTCCTACGGCGGGTACATGATGAACTGGATCGAAGGCAACTGGCCCGACCGCTTCCGCTGCCTCGTCAACCACGACGGCATCTTCGACAACCGCATGATGTACTACTCCACCGAAGAGTTGTGGTTCGCGGAGTGGGAGAACGGCGGCCCGCAGTATGAGAACCCGCAGGGCTACGAGCAATTCAACCCGGTCAACTTCGTGTCAAAGTGGCGCACCCCGATGTTGGTCGTGCACGGCGAACAGGATTTCCGCGTCCCCTACGACCAGGGGATCGGCGCGTTCACCGCCCTGCAACGGCGTGGAATCGAGAGCCGGTTGTTATTGTTTCCCCACGAGAATCACTGGGTGTTGCAACCTGCCGATTCGGTACAGTGGTATCAGAACGTGCTCGGCTGGCTGGATGCTCACCTTAAGAAATAGTGGACCCGCGCGAATCGCCGGTCACCGGTGGCGATCAGCTCACTGCTCAGTGCCGTGTGATTTGCGGAACCTGTAGAACGGCTCGTCCTGGCGGCCTTGCGCCAGGTGACCCGGCTTGTCAAAGGCAAGCTCCGCGGTCGCGTATTCCACCGGCCCCAACTCGGCGCGGGATTGAATCTGCGTGATGATTCCGGCACCGCCGGCACGCCCGTGGCAGGTCTTGGGGTCATTGCTGCCGACGAAACGTCCTTCGGACGGAGCACTGCGCTTCCAGCGCAGGCTGCAGCCCTTGGTCGAGTGTACGTCCTGCGTCATCAGGCCTTTGAACAGATCGGGATTGAGCTGGCCATTGCGCCAGCGGTTCGGCTCGCTGAGAGTGTAGTCGGTCTGCACGATATCCTTCTTGAGCACACCGAACATCACCACCTTCTGACCGAGAACCCGCTTCGGATCGCCGGCAATACTCTCCTGCACGTAGAAGACGTTCTCACCGATCATGATGGCCTCGATCGGAACGATGTCGAGCGCGAGCGCCTCGTGCGGCGGCTGCACGCCGTGCGCAATGTCAGCCTCTACCTGGGCGGTATTGTCGTAGTGGCCGGGAAACATCACTACCAGCTCCTGCAGAGCGACATCGGGCTTCTCGGTGGTGCTCGCGCACCCGGCCAGGGTAAGGCACGCCACCGCAGCCGCTGCCGCGGCCGCATTGGTCAGATATCCGGACAATCCCTTGGAAGTCATTAGGTGTTATCCATAGTAGGCTCGCCATTCTGCCCGATAGGAAGTTCCCAGCCCCATGATTTTCTCGAGCAGCTCCTCATAACTTACTCCGGCCGCGCGGGCGGATTCTGCGAAATCCTCCGCAGCTTCAAGGTTGGGGTTGGCGTTCGCTTCGAGCACATACACCTGGCCGTCCGGCCTGACGCGGAAGTCCATCCGCGCATAACCTGACAGCCCCAACGCCCGATAGATCCGGCGCGAGAGCTTATCGAGAGTGGCGAGCACGGCAGGCGGCAGGTCTTCGGCAGCCCGCGTCGTGATGCCGTACTTGGCCTGGTAGCGCTTGTCCCACTTCACCTTGCGAGTCGCTATGGCCGGCAGCGATTCGGGCATGGAACCGAACACCATCTCCCAGACGGGCAGGCGCGTCAGCCGGTCGTTGCCCATCACGCCTACATACAACTCGCGGCCCTCGATGAATTCTTCGACGAGCGCATCCGAGCCGACCTGGCTGTGCACGAATTCGATCCGCTCCTTCAGCTTCGCGAGGTCATCGACGACCGATGCCTGGGCGATGCCGAGCGAGGCGTCCTCGACCGTGGATTTCACGAACAGCGGAAACTGCAACTTGCGTGGCACGTGAATCCGCGCCCCACGCGCAAAGACCGCAAACTGGGGTGTTGGAATCCTATGGAACGTCAGCAGCTGCTTGCACAGCGACTTGTCACGCGACAGCAGCAGGCCGCGGGGATTGCAGCCGGTGTACGGCTGGCGCATCAGCTCGAGAAACGCTACTACGTGTTGATCGTAGGTGACGATGCCGTTGAATTCTTCGAGCAGGTTGAAAACCACATCGGGTTTCCAGTCGGCAATCGCGCTGCGCAGCTCCGTGAGACTGTCGAGGACGCCCATGCTGCGGACATCGTGGCCGCCTTTGCGCAGTGTCGTCGTGACGTCGTATTCAGTGCGCCACTCTTCAATTTCCTTGTCAGTGTGACCTTCGAGATTTTCCGGCGGCACCAGGCTCTCGTGCATGACCACGAGCGTGCGCATTTTTTTCATAGCGGGAGGTGCGGAGTCTCGCCTTGAGAATACAAGCGTACGAGCCGTTCGAGCATCCAACGGGAATGCCGGATGGCATCACGCCGGTTGCATTGTACGAACAACTGCAGGGACTCGCTGCGTTCGATCAACATGCGCAGGATCTGGTGGACACTATAACGCTCCATCCCGAGTTCGCGGGCGACGGCATTGACAAGTGGGTTTTTATGAGCGCGCAACAAGGTGGAAGCACGGGCAGCCCCGCGCCGCGGCTTTTGCGCACTGAAGATTCTTTTCAGCAATTCATCCGTCAGGCCGCGACGAATCTGGTTGTTGCGGGCGAGTCTGCGGCGGTAGTGCTCGGCCAGTGTACGCGTGTTGAGGTCGATGGGCTCGATTCGTGACTTGTTGCGCACGGGAGCGGGTTGGCCCCGCACGCTCGCAACCAACTCTTCGACGACGCTCAGCTTGTGGAAGGCGGGCCAATTGGCGTAACTGCGCCGCCAATCGGAATTGGGCTTCAGCCACACCGCGAAGGTTTCCGCGAAATCCTCGGTGGGATGGGCCTGTGCATACCATTCGCCAAGATGATGCACATATCTCCTGCTGCCGGGACGCGCCTTGTACCGATTCGGGTACTGCAGAGAGGCCGGGCCGAAGACCTCCCGCCAACGCTTCCGACGCCGCAATCGGTAGGCGTTGTCGACCGCGTGCCCCGCCTCATGGCGAAGGATGCGCATGAACCACCGCGCATTGCCACCCTCAACCTCACGCATGATATGCCGCTCGAGCTTCTCGAGCCGTGGGTGTGCAAGGTAGAACGGCACGGCAATTCCAGGCACGCCGTCAGGTGAGAACCATTCTTCTGATAGCCAGACGTGAGGACGCACCTGAATGCCTCGTCCTTCGAGCTCTGTATAGAGGCGGTCGACCCTGCGCTTCAGTGGCGAGCGCTCTAGCGACAACTTCAGATCGCAAAACCGCAGCGACAGGAGCTCTTCATCGGATAGCCGCGTCCACGGGAGCGCCTTTCGGCGCTTTCCGGCATTAGAAGAGCGCCTGGCGGAGGCGGCGCGGCTGCGGGCGGCCTGTGCCAACGGAAGTTTTCCTGCTGGTTGTTCTGGTCGGGCGAGCACGGGAAATTACCAAAGTGCTTGCGCCCTGTCTTCGGGCAATAGCTCTTCGTGCTTCGGGCCCATCCTTAGGCGTGCCGAGTGCGCACGGCGAGGCTCGACTGTTCAGCCGCTCAGGCGCTTAGGCTGACCAGCCCATGCGCCAGCAGCCGATCGGCGTAACCTTCTATCAAGTCCTTTTGCATCAGGCCATTGCGCCATGATGGTGGAATCGCACTCATGCCGTAGTGTGCACCGGCGAGCTGCCCGCAGACCGACGCGACTACGTCCGAGTTACCACCAACATTTGCGGCACGCAGCACTGCATCACGAAAATTATCTGTCGAGCCGAATGCCCAGAACGCAGCGGCAAGTGCCCCGGCTGCGGTATTGCTCGTGTGCTCAGCCGCCTCGGTGATCAAAGTGACGTCCGCGAGAATGCGAGCCTTCGGCTGACCGGACAATGCGGCGTTCAGTGCGCGCCCGAGCTGGCGGCAAGCATCGAGCACCGCGGGTGCCTGGCAGGTGGTTCGTGAGGAGTCGGCAGCCTGTTGCAGAGTCGTCTCCAGAGACGCCAGGTAGTAGAGGGCGATCGGAGCGATCCGGGAGAGCGGCTCCGGATCGAGCTGCTCCGGGTCGAATGACCCTGGGAATACGACCCGTCGCCACTTCGCCAGGGCAAGGGAGCGCGCCGTATTTGCAGTAATCCCAAGGCACTGGCCAGTGCAAGACAGGTAACCGTCCTGCTGCCAGCGCCCGTACCTCTGTATCTGATCGCGAGGATCGAACCCGTCGCACTCGAGCAGGCTCTCCGCCAGGCAAAGAGCCATGGCCGTGTCGTCCGACCAAGCACCGCGAGGCAGATCAAACGGTCCGCCACCGATCATGTCCCCCACGGGCGCGAATGACCCTGGCCGGCGGAATTGAGTCGCCGCCGCGACGGCGTCCCCCACCGCGAGCCCGAATAGCGTGCCTACGAAACGTTCACGTAGCGCGCGCGCGGCCGCCAAGGTACCTGTATCCAACAGTGGGTCTGGATCGCCCGAAGTCTCCGCAGGGCCAGGGACCGCTGGCTGGGCGAGGTGAGCGACATGTGCCGGGATGTCCTGCGGTCTGACGATTGCCGGTGAGGCTGGCATGACGATCGTGGCCGGTGAGGCGACTCGTGTGACGGTCGTCGTCGGGCCGGCCTTGGCGTCGAGGACGACCGCTGCGGCCGGCGCGACGGTGTTGGCCGGTGGGGCGGCTGGCGTGACGGTGTTGGCTGGCAAGCTGCCTGGTGTGCGGGTCGTCGGCTGGACGGGCTGGGCATCACGGTCGGACACCGGAATCGCACCGGAACCCTGGCTCGGGGCAGCCGCTTGGCCGCCCGCCAAAGCTTGTCTCACCGCCGAGAATTCATCGGCCTCTTCAGCCGGACTCACGACGGTCGGCAGAATCGGACCAGAGGTAGAACTCGGGCCAGGTGCCTGGCTGTTCCCCAAAGCCTCTCGCACCGCGAAGAATTCATCGTCCTCGGGCGCCAAACTCGGTTCGCGCCGCGGTGTGCCTGTGGAGACCTGGCCCGGCGCTGATGCCTGGCCAACGCCCGCAACATGTCTTGGCGCCGGCGGCTGGTCGGCCGCGGAAGCGTGCCTTGACGCAGGCGCCCGAACGGCCCCGGTCCCCTGCCCCGGTGCAACCGCTTGAGCGGTCCCGGCACCCTGCCTGGATGCGGCCGCCTGACCGGCCCCAGCACCCTGCCCCAGTGCGGGCGCTTGTTCGGCCCCGGCACCCTGCCTCGGCGCGGCCGCTTGGTTGGCCTCTACACCCCTCGGCGCGGGCGCCCCGGGGGGCACGCCATCAGCAGGGCCCAACCTCCGGCTGGACCCCTCTGGAAACTCGCTCGGCCTGGACTGCTGGCCAGCCTGACCAGCAGGGGTGACCGGCGACGCGCGTCCTGTGTGAACCTTGCCAGCTCCCCTTCGGGAGCCATGGTGGCTCCCCGCCTCTGCATCCGTCGCTCGCGCCTGCTGCGAGGCCTTGTCTCGTTCCGCAGCCTCGCGCGCCCTTACCGCGGTCGCAGTCCGGCCGCCACCATTGGGAAAATTCGCCCCCGCGCCCTGGTTGGCCGATGCGCCCTGGTGAGCCAATGCGCCCCGCGCCTGCGCGGCCGCGGCGGCTAGCCCTCCGCCGGCCACATGGCTTGCACCCGGAGTCCTTCCACCTGCGCGTCCCTTGCCTGCCGCAAGATTTTGCATGGCCGCCCGTGCCTGCCCCGCGCCGGTGGCTTGGCGCGCAGCCCGCGACTGAACATCCGCGACAGCGAGCGCTCCCGACCGGGTACCCACGGCCGACATCGGGCCGACACTCGACACCGCAGAGGCGAGCGGATTCATCTCGAATCCGCCATTCTTCAAGCTCGGCTTCCACTCGCGGACGTAGCTCGCCTGCGCCTCGGTTTCCGGGACGAACGCCCAACTCTTCGATCGCTTGCTCTGCTGCCACAGCCGATTGAGCTCATCGAGGGCACCGTCACCTGACAACCCGCGCTCGACCAACAGACAGCCAACCACAGTCCCCGTGCGGCCTATGCCGGCACGACAGTGCACATAGACAGGGCGCCCGGCACGCATCGCGTCGCCAACATACTCGAGTATCTCGGCCATCTGCTCGCGCGAGCCGGGCAGGCCGTGATCTTTGATCGCCTTACGCGTGTACTCGACGTAGAACGGCAGATGGGTGTCGTACCGCGGCAGCTCCGTCGGCTTGGTCAGATCGACAAAACATTCGATGCCGGCGGCCAACAGCTTTTTCAGCCGGTCCTTGGTCTTGTCGCGCGTGGGCCCGCCCGGATGCTCGCCCGCCAGCAACAGCCCGGGAACCACCCAGTAGCAATGTCGCAAGGGCAGGTGTGGCGGTGCGGCTGTAGGCTCGCTCATACCGGCAACCGGGTCCGTGTCAGGCTGAAACAGTCAGTGAGTCGAGCCGGCCCGCAAGCGCAACTTCTTCGCGTTCCGTCATGTGCGGCACGCGCCGTGCATCCAGGCCGGCAAAATCAAACTTGCGCGTGTCGGCCAGGTGCTCGAGCTCGACGTTGCGCAGCGACGAAAAAATGGCCTCCGTGCGCCCAGGAAACTCGCGCTCCCAGTCGGCCAACATCTTCTTGATGGCGACCCGCTGCATATTGTCCTGGGACCCGCACAACTTGCAGGGAATGATGGGAAAGCCGCGGCCGCGCGCGTAGCGCTCGATGTCGCGCTCGGCAACGTAAGCCAACGGCCGGATGACGATGTGACGGCCATCTTCTGACAGGAGCTTCGGCGCCATGGCCTTCAGGCGGCCACCGAAGAACAGGTTGAGAAACAAGGTCTCCACGATGTCGTCGCGGTGGTGACCGAGCGCAACTTTGGTGATGCCATTCTCTGCCGCGAAGCGATACAGCGCGCCGCGCCGCAGCCGCGAGCACAGCCCGCACATGGTGCGCCCCTCGGGAATCACCCGTTTGACGACGCTATAGGTGTCCTGCTCGATGACCCGATATTCGACACCGAGATCCTCGAGATACGCCGGCAACACGTGCGCGGGGAAGTCCGGCTGCTTCTGATCCAGGTTGACGGCGATCAGGTCAAAGTGAACCGGGGCGCTGCGCTTCAAGGACAGCAGGATGTCGAGCAGTGTGTACGAGTCTTTTCCTCCTGACACGCACACCATGACACGATCGCCGGCGCCGATCATGCCGAAGTCCTCGATCGCCTTGCCTACCCGCCCGCGTAGGTGGGCCTGCAGCTTGTGAAAGGTTCGGGAAAGTTTCGCGTCCGCGTCGGCAGCAGTCATAGCAACGATCTTACCAGCCGCCGACCGGGGTTTTCAGGCTGCGGCGACGCTTTGTGCACTCTCCTCCAGGTACTTGGACTCAACATAACGTATAAACGAGACTGCGGACAGAGGCTTACCCGTGGCGCCCTTGAGCAGCTCCTGCACCGGCACCTTGGCACCCAACCCGTGAACGTGGGTCCGCAGCCAACCCAGCAACCCCGAGTACTCGCCCTTCGCCAGCTGTTCATCCAGCTCGGGAACATCCGTGCGCAGCGTTTCGTAGAGCTGCGCGGCGATCACGGCCCCCAACGCATAGGATGGGAAATAACCAAACGATCCAACCGCCCAATGGATGTCCTGTAGACAACCATCGGCATCGTTGGCCGGCCGAATTCCCAACCGTTGCTCCATGCCTGCGTTCCACGCTTCGGGCAGATCACGCACCGCGAGTTCACCGCTCAACAACTGCTTCTCCAACTCGTAGCGCAACATGATGTGCAGCGGGTAAGTCAGCTCGTCGGCGTCCACGCGGATCAGCCCGCGCTTCACCCTTGTCAGGTGCGCATAGACGTTCTCGAGTTCCCACTCGGGGCCACTCACGCCGAAATGTTTCGCCAGCAGCGGCTGGATAGACCGCACGAAGGGGCGGCTCCTGCACAGGATCATCTCGATCAGCAGCGACTGGCTCTCGCCGAGGGCCATTCCACGGTCGCGGCCAACAGGCTGATCACGCCAATCCTGTGGCAACCCGAGGTCGTACAACGCATGGCCTGTTTCGTGAAGTGCGCCGAGCAGGCCAGAGAATGGATCGTTGGGATCCAGGCGCGTCGTGACACGGATGTCGCCCGGAACGCCTTCGGTGAACGGATGCTCGCTCTCATCGAGACGGCCCCGATCGAACGGGAAGCCCATGGATTTCATGACTTCCAGGATCAGCGCCTTCTGCTTGCCCGGCGGGAATTTGCCCGTCAGGGGCGGCAGCACGCGGGTTTCCTGCAATGCGATCGCTTCGCGAATCAGTGACGGCAGACGGCGCGAGAGCGCTTTGAACATCGCGTCGATGTCCGCGGTCGTGATGCCCGGGCTGAATTCATCGACCAGTGCATCGTAGGGGGCGAGGTTCAGCGCCTGCCCGAGCAAGGCGGCTTTGTCACGGACGAGGTGAACGACTTCCTCGAGATGGGGCGCGAATAATTCGAACTTGCCTTGCTGACGCGCTTCCAGCCAGCGGGCTTCGGCGCGCGCGGCAGCTTTCGTCAAGCGTGAGATCAGTGCGACAGGAGTGGCGATGGCGTGGTCGCGTTGCCTGCGCATCTCGCGAAGGTTTGCGACCTGCCAGTCGATGAGGCCCTGGCTATTGGCCTGGGCTCGGTCGAGAAGGCGGGTGATGCGCGGCGCCGTGAGCAGAGCGTGATGCTCGGTCTCGAGCGCCGCGAGCTGTTCACCTCGAACGTCGGCGCTGCCACGCGGCATCATCACCGCAGCATCCCATCGCAACAGCGAGAGGGCGCCGCGGAAGGCATAAAGCCGTTTGAACTCCTGTTCGAGTTGCTTATACGGTGAGGCTGACATTGGTTTGATACTCGGATTCGGATCGCGACCAGCCTAGGCGGGCCCGCTGAATTGCGGTCCGCGAGCTGCACGACGGGGAGTAGTTTACCAGCGGGCCACGGCCAAGCTTGGGGTGCCCGAGTACTTATTCAGCAGAATCAATTACTTAGATGTGCAGGACAGTGATTGACACGCTGCCGGGGGCTCCCACTTTTCATTACATATTCTGGGCCATGGCCGGTAGGGATTTCCACGCCAGCATGGCCCGTTTCCGGTCCTCTCCCCAGTGATACCGACCGAGACTCCCGTCTTTCCGCAACACGGTGTGGCACGGAATCAGCCACGCGACGGGATTCGCACCAACCGCGTTGCCGACAGCGCGCGTGGCCGTGCGACGCCCGACGGCATCAGCGACTTCTGTATAGGTCGTCATTCCGCGCCCTCCCAAATCGATGAGCGCCTGCCACACTTTCAATTGGAAGTTTGTGCCGCTGACGCTCACTTTGAGAGCCGATTTGCCTTCCCCCTGCCAAATCTGACGCGCTATGGAGAGTGCATGAGCGTCGTCCTGCTCCAGGGTGGCGTCCGGCCACTGCTCTTGGAGCGCTCTCACGCCGGACTTTTCTTTTCCGGCCTCGACGAACGCGAGATGACAGACACCGCGCAAGGTCGTCGCCAGGAGCGCACGTCCGAAGGGCGTGTCGGTGAATCCATACCGAATCACCGTACCGCGTCCGAGTAACTTCAGTTCCCCCGGGGTCATCGCATCCAGCGTCACGATGAGATCGTGCAGCCGGCCGGGACCAGACAGTCCGACCGAATAAGCGGCGTCGAGCACCGATGGTTGCGTGAACAGGGCGCCCTTAGCCGCATTACCCGTCACGAACGCCAGGTACTGTTTGGGCGTGACCCCCGCCCAGCGCCGAAATAAGCGATTGAAATGAAACTCGGACAAGCCGGCATGCGCCGCGACGTCCGCCAGGCGCGGCTGCTCCCGGAATTTGTCCTCGATGTAGCGGATCGCACGTGCGATGCGCGCGAAGTCCCGGCCATCTACGAATTTGCCGTTGCCGTTTGCCATGGTGGACATGATATGGAGTCGGTCGCTGCAGGATCGACCCGAATCTTGCGGGACGTCCGCTACACTTGCTCCCGCATGCAAAAGCAAGCTTGGACCTGGACAACGCGGCATCTCCCCCAACCCGCGCGCATGGCACGGTGGGGCCACTTCGGCACGCCCGTGCTGATCTTCCCGACGGCCGGTGGCGACTTCGAAGAAATCGAGCGCTTCCAGTTGATCGCTGCGCTCGGCGGGCTCATTGACGGAGGCCGCATCAAGGCCTACTCCATCGATGGAGTTGCTGTGCACGCCTGGCTGTCCGTCACCACGCCGGGGCAGGACTGTGCACGCATGCAGGATCGATACGACTCCTTTTTATATGAGGACGTACTACAGCGTATCCGGGAGGATTGCCAAGACGATCGCATCGAACCCGTTCTGGCCGGCGCATCGCTCGGAGCATTCGCCGCCGTCAGCGGCATCTGCCGGCATCCGGATTCCTTTCGCGCCGCGATCGGTGTCAGCGGGGTCTACGACCTTGCCCACAAGTATGGGTCCCAAGACAGCGCTGCGTTCTCTGCGCTCGCCTGCCTGGAGACTTTGAAGGGACCCCGCCTCGAGCAGCTGCGCCGCCGCTCGATCGCACTGGGTAGCGGCACTGGAGACTACGAAAATCCTGCCGATTCCAAGCGCATGGCCGATGCCTGCAGCGCCAAAGGGATTCCCTGTCGATTGAGTGTCTGGGGACCGGAGCGCGGCCACAGCTGGTCCACTTGGCGCGACATGCTGCCCGGTCTGATCGCCGAGCAGCTTGCGAACCCGTCCGCGGGACTCGGCCAGCCCAAGGGGCCCGTCTGACCGCGGCTCTCCTAGCGGCGGTGATCCGGTTGCCAGGACAGCATCAAATCGGGCCACCTCGCAACAGTAACGCCGACAGCTATGGACGCAATGAGCAGCAACATCACCACCAGCCCGATCAGAAAGCGGCGCAGTGCCGAAACCCGCCCCCTTCGTTCGATGGTCAAAAGTCACCTCCGGGTGCTTTGGCCGACATCATAAACCGGTAATCTCACAATGACCCTGACCGTCTGTCTCATGGCATCTGAGGCCGCCCCCCTGTCGAAGACCGGGGGCCTGGCCGACGTATCCTCGGCACTGACCAAATACCTGCACGCCGCCGGGCACGATGTCAGGCTGTTCACCCCGCTGTACTCATCGATCGATCGCGGCAAATTTCCGCTGCGCCCGGTGGAGGGTCTGCAGAACATGGACGTCGTGGTGGGGCCGCACCGCTATGTCATGTCAGTCATGACGACACCGATGCCGGGCTCGGCTGCATCCATTTACCTGCTCGACTGCCCTGCCCTCTATGCACGCGCGACCCTGTACACCGCGGAGCCGGATGAGCACCTGCGCTTTCTCGCCTTCACCCGCGCGGTGTTCGTGTGTTGCCAGCGAATGCAATGGTCGCCCCAGATTCTGCATTGCAACGACTGGCACACGGCGTTCGCGCCACTATTCCTGAAAGCCGCGTACGACTGGGACAGATCGTTCGCCGGCACCCGCTCGGTGCTCACCATTCACAACATCGGTTACCAGGGGGTGTTCAGCTCGACAGCGATCGAGGACCTGGCCCTTGGGCCCAAAAACTACATGTTGCATCAGGATGACCTGCGCACCGGACGTATCAACCCGCTGCGCCACGGAATCATGTACGCCGATGCGATTACGACCGTGAGCCCAACCCACGCGCGGGAGATTTCCACCGATCAGTATGGAATGGGGTTGCAGGACACTTTGCGCGCCCGTGGCAGCGCGCTGAGCGGAATCCTGAATGGCGTTGACTACGACGAGTGGGACCCTAGGCACGACCGCTACCTGCCCAAGCACTTCGATCCTGACACCCTGCAGGTGAAAGCACAGCTCAAACAGCAGCTGCTGCAGCGGCTCAACCTCGAGATTGCCCCCACCACGGCGCTGGCCGGCATCGTCAGCCGCCTCGCCTCGCAGAAGGGCATCGACCTGATGTTTGAATCGCTGCCGCAGATACTCGAATGGCGTGAGCTCGGATTCGTCGCCCTGGGCAGCGGGGACGTGCAGTACGAGAAATTCCTCGCCGAGCTGCAACAGAAATTCCCCGGACGGGTCGTTTTCCGGCGCGGTTACGATGATGAGCTCGCACATTGGATCGAAGCCGCCTGCGACATGTTCCTGATGCCATCGCTCTATGAGCCTTGTGGCCTGAACCAGATGTACAGCCTGCGCTACGGCACCGTGCCCATTGTTCGCAAGACGGGCGGACTGGCGGATTCCGTCGAGAACTACGATCCGGTCACCGGGCACGGAACCGGGATCGTCTTCAATGATTTCGATTCGGAAGGACTCGAATGGGGCCTCAATACTGCCCTGGACTTCTATGCCGAGCCGCAACTGTGGGCACAGATGGTCCGCAACGGCATGCAGCGGGACTTCTCGTGGCAGCGGCAGGGTGGCCTGTACGTCGATCTATATAAAAGACTGATTGCGTGACCCACGCCGGCCGCAACTCGTTGGCCATCGCCTGGATTGAAAGTCCAGTGGGCTTGTTGCGCGCCGGCGCCTCCGCGACCGCCCTCCAACTGCTGGAATTCGTCACAGCTGATTCAACTCAGACTCAATCCGGTGTCCACACTCCCTTACTCGATCAGACCCGGCGCGAGCTTGCCGAGTACTTCGCCGGCACGCGGCAGCGCTTCGAGGTCCCGCTGAGCTTTCCCGGAACGCCGTTCCAGGAGCGGGTCTGGACCGTGTTATGCGGCATCGGCTACGGCGAGCGAATCTCGTATCTCGAGGAGTCGCGGCGCGTAGGCGATGAGAAAGCGATTCGCGCGGTCGCGCAGGCAAACGGGCAAAATCCAATCGCGATCATTGTCCCGTGCCACCGGGTGATCAACTCGGACGGTAAGCTGGGTGGCTACGGCGGCGGCCTGCTCCGCAAGCAGTTCCTGCTAGACCTGGAGCGAGGCGACCGGCTGCTGTAGCTGCGTGCCGCGCCCGCTCGGTTGCGCGCCCACCATACGGATGTTCTGCACTCATTTGCCGGCCCGCACCTGTTATACAGCGCAGCCGTCCAACATCTTGCTGGAAACTCCCTCGGGTGTTGCGCGTTTACATTGTTCACGCAGCGGGCGGTGTCGCCAATCGCCGAACGTTGGCGTGATCCGGCGGCATCTGCAATCCTAGGTGTTTAATTCGCAGCAGGCAGTCTATGACCCGAAAACTCGCTCACGGCACTTGCTGGCTGGTCATTGCGGCCTTCTTTACTGCCTGCGGCGGTAGTGGTGGCGGCGATCCGGCATCGGTCACCCCTCCGGCCGCGACCGCCCCCATGATCACGACTCAACCCACCAACGTTGCAGTGACCGTCGGCAAAGCTGCAACATTTACAGTTGTCGCCTCAGGGACAGACCCACTGACATACCAATGGCAGAAGGGCGGGACAGCGATTGCGGGCGCGACAGCCGCCAGCTACACGACGCCCGCCACGAAGGTTACTGATGACGGCGCAATGTTCGCCGTCGTCGTCACGAACTCCGCGGGCAGCGCGACGAGTAACAACGCGAAATTGAGTGTTGCCGCGATGTCCGGCGGCGGACCGTCGGCCTCCGACGTCGT
>Ga0070671_100001365_pt1 | contig 18297 bp, 14 predicted proteins | sample KBSS73metaG_FD_65341 | JGI IMG/M metagenome (GOLD analysis project Ga0070671, IMG submission 65341) | Switchgrass rhizosphere microbial communities from Kellogg Biological Station, Michigan, USA - KBS S7-3 metaG | ecosystem: Host-associated > Plants > Roots > Rhizosphere > Soil ...
ACGAAGCCCTTGAACACCCGGCCCAGCGAGCTCAGCAGCTGGAGCCCGATGCCGCGCCCGTACGGCGCCTTCGCCGCGAACGGATGGGCCAAGAGCGTGCGCAACGAGGTGAACGCTGACGACGGCGTCGGGAGGTCGTGGGTGCGCGTGCACACCAGCGCCCACGCCGCCACGAACACGGCCGCGCCGAGCAGCGCCCACCCGAGGATGGACGCGGCTCGGCCGAGCCGACCGGCCCGCCCCGGGGGGAGGGGCGGCGCCGGCGGCTCGATCGACGGGGCGGGCGGGGACACGGGTTGCACGGTCGCAGTCACTTCCGGCTGACCTCCACTTCCGGCTTCTTCGGGTCGAACGTCACCTTGTCGAGGGTGATGTCGATGGGCTGCATGTCATCGACGACATCGATGCCGAAGTCCTTCGCCGCCTTGGCGTAGGCGTCGGACAGCACGATCGAGTCGGTGAGCGCCTTGTAGTCCGGCGTGGTCTTGAGCAGACCGAGGCGCTGGTACTGCGCGAGGCCCCAGATGCCGTACGACTTCAACGGCGTGTTCGTCTTGCCGCCGCGGTGGAACATCATCTGGTGACCCTTGAAGTCCTTGGTGCCGAGGCCGGCGCCGAGGTCGTACTGGCCGAGCAGGCGGCCGCGGATGTCGGCGGCCGGGGCGTTGACGTAGCCCGGCGCACCGATGATGTCGGCGGCGGCGGAGCGGTTCGTCAGGTCATCGAGCCACTTGCAGGCATCGAGCGTGCCGAGGATGAGCCGGTGCAGCGCCTCGGCATCGGCGGCGGTCTTGGCGTTGACGACGAGCGCCTTCTCGGGGTGGTTCAGCCAGATGTCCTGGGTGGCGATGTGCGTGAAGCCGATGCCCTGGGCGACGGCGACGGCGTTCCACGGCTCACCGACGCAGTAGCCGTCCATGTTGCCGACCTTCATGTTCGCCACCATCTGGGGCGGCGGCACCGGGATGATCTTCGCCTTCGACTCGTCGGCGCCCGTCGCCCGCAGCCAGTACCGCAGCCACAGGTCGTGCGTGCCGCCGGGGAACGTCATCGCCAGCGTGCGGGGCTTGGCTTCGAGCGCCGCCTTGGCCTTGGCGAGATCGCCGTAGCCGGCCGCCGCCATGTCCTTCTCGAGCGTGATCGCCTGCCCGTTGTTGTTGAGCATCATGGCGATCTTCAGGTCCTGGCTGCCGTTGCCGCCGACGCTCGTGGCGACCGAGTACGGCATCCAGCTGAGGCAGTGGGCGCCGTCGATCTGGCCCGCGAGCAGGTTGTCGCGCGTCGCCGGCCAGCTCGCCTGCTTCACGAGCGTGACGTCGAGGCCGCGCGCTTCGTAGAAGCCCTTCTCCTTGGCGATCACCAAGGGCGAGCAGTCCGTGAGGGCGATGAAGCCCAACGTCAGCTTGAGCGGGGGCCCGGCGGGCTTGGTCGTTGCCGTGGCGGCGGAGGTCGTCGTGTCGGCTGCTGCCTTCGACTTCGAGCTCGATCCGCACGCCGCGAGGAGTCCGCCACTCATCGCGACAGCGGCTGCGCCACCACCGAGCTGCAGGAACTTACGTCTGTCAAGGGGGGTGTCCATTCCGGGGCACCGTAAAGACCGACTGCTTCGTCGCCGTTGCCCGGCGGTCACCCCACCGTGACGTCTCACGCACGACGGGGGTCCCCCCCATGTGATGACGGGAGTGTTTCCGAGAGCGCACAGGGACGGACGTCACACCTGCGGAGGAAGTCGTTGCCCGTTGACAACGGGGCAACGAGACGAACATGTCGCTCCGATTACCTGTGACCCATGGCGACGTTGGTGATCGCCGGCCACGGCATGGTCGGCCACAAGCTCGTGGAGGAGCTCCTCGATCGAGGCGCGCCCGGCGAGTGGGAGATCGTGGTGTTCTGCGAGGAGCGCCGCATGGCATACGACCGCGTCCACCTCAGCTCGTTCTTCGAAGGAGTGTCGGCCGACGAGCTCTCCCTCGTCGATCCGGCCCTGCTGGAGGTCCCCGGCGTACGGGTTCACGTCGGGGACCCCGCCATTCGCATCGACCGCGAGGCGCACACGGTCACCTCGGCCATGGGCCGCACCGTGCGGTACGACGCGCTGGTGCTGGCGACCGGCTCGACGCCGTTCGTGCCGCCCATCCCGGGCAACGACGCCGAAGGGTGCTTCGTCTACCGCACGATCGACGATCTGGAAGCCATCGCCGACTTCGCCGTCGGCTGCCGCAGCGGCGCGGTGGTCGGCGGAGGTCTCCTCGGGCTCGAAGCGGCCAACGCGCTCCGCTCGCTCGGCCTCGAGACCCACGTGGTCGAGTTCGCCCCCCGGCTCATGCCGATGCAGGTCGACGACGGCGGCGGCACCGTGCTGCGCCGCCGCATCGAGGACCTCGGCGTCCACGTGCACACCGGCTGCCAGACCACCGAGGTGGCGCGTGGCGACCGCGGACAGGTGACCGGCATGTGCTTCGCCGAGGGCGATCCCCTCGAGGTCGACCTCGTGGTGTTCTCCGCCGGCATCCGCCCGCGCGACGACCTCGCCCGCGGCTGCGACCTCGCCGTCGGCGAGCGCGGGGGCGTCCTGGTCGACGAGCGGTGCCGCACCTCCGACCCGGACATCTACGCCATCGGCGAGTGCGCGGTAGCCGCCGGCCGCACGTGGGGGCTCGTCGCTCCCGGCTACCAGATGGCCCGCCTCGTGGCCGACCAGCTCATCGGCGCCGTCGACACCACGTTCACCGGGGCCGACATGTCCACCAAGCTCAAGCTGCTGGGCATCGACGTGGCGTCGTTCGGCACCCTCGAAGGCGGCGAGGAGGTCACCTACGTCGACCCGATCGGCGACGTCTACCGCAAGCTCGTCGTCGACCGCGAGGGCCCACGCCTGCTCGGCGGCATCCTCGTCGGCGATGCCGCCGGCTACGACGCCCTGCTCTCGATGGCGCGCGGCGACCTCCCGACCCCCGCCGACGTCGCCGCCCTCGCCGCCCCGAGCTCCGCACCGGTCGCCGTCGGCGCCGACCAGCTCGGCGACAGCGCGTTGATCTGCTCGTGCAACAGCGTCACCAAGGGCGAGATCTGCGCCGCGGTGTGCGATGGCACCACCACCAAGGCGGGATCGACGTGCGGGGGGTGCAAGCAGCTCGTCGCCACCATCACCAAGGCGCAGCTGCGGGCGCTCGGCAAGGTCGTCAGCGACGCCATCTGCGAGCACTTCGACTTCACCCGCCAGCAGCTGTTCGACCTGGTGCGCTTCGAGCGCATCGAGTCGTTCGCCGAGCTGCTCGCCCTCCACGGCAAGGGCCGCGGGTGCGAGGTCTGCAAGCCGGCGGTGGCCTCGATGCTCGCCACGCTCACCAACCGCTACATCCTCGACGGCGAGGACGCCTCGCTGCAGGACACCAACGACCACTTCCTCGCCAACCTGCAGAAGGACGGCACCTACTCGGTCGTGCCCCGGGTGCCGGGCGGTGAGATCACGCCGGCCCAGCTCATCGCCATCGGCGAGGTCGCCGGCGAGTTCGGCCTCTACACCAAGATCACCGGTGGCCAGCGCATCGACCTGTTCGGCGCGCGCGTCGAGCAGCTGCCGCTCATCTGGGAGCGCCTGATCGCGGCCGGCATGGAGTCGGGGCACGCGTACGGCAAGGCGCTGCGCACCGTGAAGTCGTGCGTGGGGCTGACGTGGTGCCGCTACGGCGTGCAGGACTCGACGACGATGGCCATCACGCTCGAGGAGCGCTACCGAGGGCTTCGCTCACCGCACAAGCTCAAGATGGCGGTGTCGGGCTGCACCCGAGAGTGCGCCGAGGCCCAGGGCAAGGACGTCGGCGTCATCGCCACCGAGAAGGGGTGGAACCTCTTCGTCGCCGGCAACGGCGGCATGCGACCGCGCCACGCCACGCTGCTCGCGAGCGACCTCGACGACGAGACGCTCATCCGGGCCATCGACCGCTTCCTGATGTTCTACGTGCGCACCGCCGATCGGCTCGAGCGCACCTCGGTGTGGTTCGAGAAGCTCGAAGGCGGCATCGACTACCTGCGCGAGGTCGTCTTCGAGGACTCGCTCGGCATCGGCGCCGACCTCGACGAGGCGATGGAACGCCACGTGGCCACCTACGAGTGCGAGTGGAAGGCCACGCTCGAGAGCCCGGAGCGCCTCGCCCGGTTCCGTTCGTTCGTGAACTCCGACGATCCCGATCCCACGGTGGTCTTCGTCAAGGAGCGCGGCCAGATCCGTCCCGCCCGCGCCGACGAGAAGGCAGCGATCCGGTGATGGCGTGGAAGGACGTGTGCCCGGTGGCGTTGCTGACGCCGAACCGCGGCGTGGCCGCCCTGTTCGGCGAGCAGCAGGTGGCGATCTTCTACGTCGACCCGGACGACGAGGTGGTCGCCATCGACAACATCGACCCCTTCAGCGGGGCGGCGGTGCTGTCGCGCGGCATCGTCGGTTCGGTGGGCGACGCCCTCACGGTCGCGTCACCGGTGTTCAAGCAGCGCTTCGACCTCCGCACCGGCGTCTGCGTCGACGAACCCGACGTGCGCATCGCCACGTTCCCCGCGCGCGTCCACGAGGGGCGGGTCCAGGTAGACGTATGACCGCGACGATCATCGACGAGTGGCTGGCCGAACAGCGCCGCCTGACGCCGATCGAGCGCTTCGCGTCCAAGCACGACGCCGGTGACGTCCCGGCCCAGGCGCGCTACTACCGCGAGCTGATCCCGGCGAACCTGCCGGAGCCCGGCCAGCAGTACCGCTTCGAGATCGATCTCGACTCGTGCACGGGGTGCAAGTCGTGCGTGGTGGCCTGCAACAGCCTCAACGGGCTCGACGAGGACGAGTCGTGGCGCTCGGTCGGGCTGCTGCACGGCACCCAGCCGGGGGTCCGCTACCAGCAGACGGTCACCACCGGCTGCCACCACTGCGTCGACCCGGCGTGCCTCGAGGGCTGTCCTGTCGACGCCTACGAGAAGGACCCGATCACCGGCGTCGTGATCCACCTCGACGACCAGTGCATCGGTTGCTCGTACTGCACGTTGACCTGCCCGTACGAGGTGCCGACCTACAACCGCCAACGCGGCATCGTTCGCAAGTGCGACATGTGCCACGGCCGGCTCTCGGAAGGCGAAGCGCCGGCGTGCGTGCAGGCGTGCCCGAACGGCGCCATTCGCATCGGCATCGTCGACAGGGTCGTGCTCGAGGCGGCGGCCGCCACCGGTGGGAGCCTGGTGCCGGGCGCGCCCGCGTCGTCGCTCACGATCCCCTCGACCGAGTACCGCACCGCCCGCGGACGCATCGACGACGTGCTCGCCGCCGACCGGTTCGCCGTGCGGCCGGCGCACGCCCACGATCCGTTGACGGTCATGCTCGTGCTCACCCAGCTGTCGGTGGGCGCGTTCGTCGTCGACCTCCTGGTGCCGGGCACGAGCCGGTGGGGCGCGGCGGTCGCCATGCTCACCGGCCTGCTGGCGCTCGGCGCCTCGGTGCTGCACCTCGGCCGTCCGCAGTACGCGTGGCGGGCCGTGATCGGCCTGCGCCACTCCTGGCTCAGCCGCGAGGTCGTGGCGTTCGGCGCCTTCGCCGCCACCGCCGTCCCGTACGCGGTGCTCGGTTGGCGGTTGCTCGGCTACCTCGTCGCCGTGTTCGGTCTCGCCGGCGTGGCGTGCTCGGTGCAGCTGTACGCCACGACGCGACGCCGGTGGTGGCGCACGTCGGCCACCGCCATCCGCTTCGGGCTCAGCATGGCGGTGAGCGGCGTCGCCCTCGAGCTCTGGACCACTGGCGAGCGCGACCTCGCGGCGTGGTTGATCACGCTGATGTCGGTGAAGCTGCTCTGGGAGCTGACCGTGCTGCGCCACCGCCGGCGCGACGACGACCTCGGCAAGACGGCCCAGCTGCTCACCGGCGAGCTGCGGCCCATGCTGGTCGCGCGGCTCGTCGCGGGCATCATCGGCGGTGTGGTCGTGCCGCTGATCCTGCTCACCGGCGTCCCGGTCGCGCTGCTCGGCGTCCTCGCCGTGGTGGCGGGTGAGCTGCTCGAGCGTCGGCTCTTCTTCACCGCGGTCGCCGCGCCGCGCATGCCCGGGCTCGGCTGACGTGGTCACGTTGCGCCAGCGCAACGGCGCCCTGACGAGCGAGCTCGTCCGCGCGCCCGGCGGCTTCGGCCTCGGCCAGGTGCCCCTGGCCCGCAGGCCCGACGCCACCACGTCGATGATCTGCGGGTTCTGCTCGACCGGCTGCTCGCTCGACGTCCACCTGCGCGACGGCCGCGCCGTCAACCTCACCCCGAGCACCGACTACCCGGTGAACCTCGGCATGGCGTGCCCGAAGGGATGGGAGTCGCTCACGCCGCTGCGCTCCCCCGATCGGGCCACCGTCCCCCTGGCGCGCGACAGCCACGGGAAGCTGGCGCCGATCACGTGGCCCGAGGCGCTCGAGCTGTTCACCCAGCGGTTCAAGGGCATCCTCGCCGAGCACGGGCCCGAGTCGGTGGCGTTCCTCTCGACCGGGCAGATCCCCACCGAGGAGATGGCGCTGCTGGGCGCCTTCGCCAAGTTCGGCATGGGTCTCGTCCACGGCGACGGCAACACGCGCCAGTGCATGGCCACCTCGGTGGTCGCCTACAAGCAGGCGTTCGGCTTCGACGCCCCGCCCTACACGTACGCCGACTTCGAGGAGTCGGATGTCATCGTGCTCGTGGGGTCGAACCTCTGCATCGCCCACCCCATCATGTGGGAGCGCATCTGCCGCAACCCCAACCACCCCGAGATCGTCGTCGTCGACCCGCGCACGACCGAGACCGCGGTGGCGGCGACCCAGCACCTGGCGCTGCGCCCGAAGAGCGACCTCACGCTGCTCTACGGCATCGCCCGCATGCTGATCGAGCGGGGCTGGATCGACCAGCCGTTCATCGACGCCCACACGACGGGCTTCGACGAGTTCGCGGCCGACGTCGCCGCGTTCACACCCGCACGCGTGACGGAGACGACCGGCATCCCCGTCGATCAGCTCGAGCGCGTCGCCGAGACGATCCGCCGCGGGAAGCGCGTGTCGTTCTGGTGGACGATGGGGGTCAACCAGGGGTACGAGGCGGTGCGCACCGCGCAGGCGATCATCGCCCTCGCGCTGATGACCGGGAACATCGGGCGCCCGGGCACGGGCGCCAACTCCGTCACCGGGCAGTGCAACGCCATGGGTTCGCGCCTGTTCAGCAACACCACGAACCTGCTGGGTGGCCACGACTTCGGCGACCCCGCCGACCGCGCCAAGGTCGCCGGCGTCCTCGGCATCGACGAGGCCCGCATCCCCACACGGGCGAGCGACGCCTACGACCAGATCCTCGAAGGCGTCGTCGCCGGCCGGGTGAAGGGCCTCTGGATCATCGCCACCAACACCGCGCACTCGTGGATCAACCAGGGCCACCTCGAGGAGCTCGTCGAGCGGCTCGACTTCCTCGTCGTGCAGGACATGTACAGCACGACCGAGACGGCGCGGCTGGCGCACCTCGTGCTGCCGGCGGCCGGCTGGGCGGAGAAGGAAGGCACGTTCATCAACTCCGAGCGCCGCTACGGCCTCGTGAAGAAGGTGGCGCAGGCGCCCGGTCAGGCGATCGCCGACTTCGGCATCTTCAAGGCGCTCGCCGACGCGTGGGGCTGCGCGGAGCTGTTCGAGCGGTGGTCGTCACCCGAGGCGGTGTTCGCCATCCTCCAGGAGCTGTCGGCCGGCCAGCCGTGCGACATCACCGGCATCGAGGGCTACGACATGCTCGAGGCCGCCGCTGGGGTCCAGTGGCCATACCCGAGCGGCTCGGCACCGTTGCCGCGGGGCGCCGAGCGCCGGCTGTTCGAGGACGGCGCGTTCTTCACGCCCGATGCGCGCGCCCGGTTCCTCTTCGAGGAGCCCAAGCCGCTGCGCGTGCCGTCGGGCAACTACCCGCTGGTCCTGCTCACCGGGCGCGGGTCGTCGAGCCAGTGGCACACGGGGACGCGCACCAACAAGTCGGCGATGCTCCGCTCGCTGGCGCCGGCCGCGCCCTACGTCGAGCTCTCACCCGAGGACGCGGCGCCGCGCGGCATCGAACCGGGCGCCGACGTCATCGTCGAGTCGGCGGGCGGCGCCATGCGGGCCCGGGCGTTCGTGACGGCGACGATCACCCCCGGTCAGGTGTTCGTGCCGATGCACTTCGCCCGCACCAACCAGCTCACCGACGCCGTGTTCGACCCGTACTCGCGCCAACCGTCCTACAAGTGGGCGGCGGTCGAGGTCCGCCTACCGGAGACCTGGGACCCGGCGTAGCAATCGGGCCAGCCCGTCGTCGGCGACCTCGAGCGCCTCGGCCAACGTGAACCACCGCAACGGGACGCCTTCGCGCTCGGGCGGCACGTCATGGGGCCGGTCGGTGGCGAGCAGGTAGCGCAGGTCGGCGTGCTCGTGGGCCGGCTCGTCGCCCACGGCGTTGACCGGCACGATCGTGACCTGGAGGAGGCCGTCGCCGAGCAGCCGCAGGTCGGTGAGGCCGGTCTCCTCCTCGGCCTCCCGCCGCGCGATCGGCCACGGGTCGCGCTCCCCCGGGTCACCGTGCCCACCCACCTGCAGCCACCGCTGCTGCTTGGCGTGCCAGCGCAGGAGGACGCGCCCCGACACCGGGTCGACCACGAGCGCCGAGGCGGTGACGTGCAGCGGGAGCCGACGTGACCAGGGGTCGTCGTCTGCCTCGACCATGGCCAGCGTGCGGGCGAGGTCGGTGGCTTCCTCGTCGTCGATCGGTCGGTGAACGCGCAAGGTCGCACGGAGGGGGTCGGGCACTCCGCCATGATGCGCCACGTGCGTCCGCTCGACCGGGAGATCCTCCGACTCGCCGTCCCGGCCTTCGGCGCCCTCGCGGCCGAGCCCCTGTACGTGCTCGCCGACACCGCCATCATCGGCCACGTCGGCACGCCGCAGCTCGGTGGCTTGGCGGTGGCGAGCACGCTGATCCTGAGCGGCTACTCGCTGTTCGTGTTCCTCGCCTACGGCACGACGGGCACGGTGGCCCGGCTGCTCGGCGCCGGCCACCGCGACCGCGCCGCCGCGCAAGCCGTCCAGGCACTGTGGTTGGCCCTCGGCATCGGCGTCGCGCTCGCCCTCGCCGGGTTCGCCCTGACCGGTCCGCTGGTGCACGCCATGGGTGCCCACGGCGCGGTGGCGCGCTACGGCCGCAGCTACTTCCGCATCTCGATGGCGGGCGTGCCGGCGCTCACGCTCGTGCTCGCCGGCACCGGCTACCTGCGCGGGCTCCAGGACACGCGCACACCGCTCGTCGTCGCCCTCGTCACGTCCGTCGGCAACCTGGTGCTCGAGCTCGTGCTCGTCTACGGGTTGGACCTGGGCGTCGCCGGATCGGCGTGGGCGACCGTCGTGGTGCAGACGTTGGCGGCGGTCACGTACCTCGCCGTGATCACGCGCGATGTCCGCCGCTCGGGCGTGACGGTGCGGCCGAACCGGCGCTCGCTGCTGGGTCTGAGCCGCGTGAGCGTCGACCTGTTCGTGCGCACCGTGGCGTTGCGCGGTGCGTTCCTCACCGCGACGGCGGTGGCGACGCACCTCGGGACGGTGGAGGTCGCCGCCCATGACATCGGCTTCGAGCTCTGGTCGTTCCTGGCGCTGGCCCTCGACAGCCTCGCCATCGCCGCCCAGGCCCTCGTCGCCCATCGGCTCGGCGCGTCGGACGCCGACGGCGCGCGCTCGGCGTCGGCCCGGATCCTGCAGTGGGGCCTGGCGCTCGGCGTCGCGTTCGGCGTGGTCGTGCTGGCGGCGCGCCCGTGGCTGCCCGACCTGTTCACCGCCGACCGCCGGGTCGCCGACCTGGCCGCGTTCGTGCTCGTGTACGTCGCCGTGATCGAGCCGGTCAACGGGGTGGTCTTCGCCCTCGACGGCATCTTGATCGGCGCCGGCGACCTCCGGTTCCTGGCGTGGGCGATGGGTGGCGCGTCGGTCGTGTTCGTGGCCGGCGTGGTGTTCGTCCCGTCGATCGGATGGCTGTGGTTCTGCCTGTCGGTGTTCCAGGTGGCGCGCTTGGTGGTGTTGCTGGCCAGATGGGCCACACCCCACTGGCAGGTCGAGGGCGCCGACCTCCGCGTGTGAGGCCGGCCAGCGCCTGCCACGCCGCGTCAGGACCCGGCGGCGCGCTCGTGGAGCAGGCGGGTGACGACCTTGCCGTCGGCCTTGCCCTGGGTGGCCTTCATGACCTGGCCGACGAAGAAGCCGGTGACCTTCTGGTCGCCTTCCTTGAACCGGGCGAAGGGCTCAGGGTTGGCGGCGATCAGCTCGTCGACGACGGCGGCGAGGGCCGAGTCGTCCATGGCCTCGAAGCCCTTGGCGGCGGCGATGGCCGCCGGGTCGCCGCCGGAGGCGACGAGCTCCCCGAGCACGGTCTTGGCCTGGGTCGCCGTCAGCGCACCGTCGGCCTCGAGGGTGGTGAGAGCGGCGAACGCGCCGACGTCGAGCTGGCCGGCCCCGTCGGCCAGGTTGTTCTCGGCGTGCACCAACAGCCGCGCCGGCACCCCGCCGGCGGCGATGGCATCGAGCACGAAGCCGTCGAGGTCGCGCTCGACGACGACACCCGCCTCGGCCGGCGTGACGCCGCACGCCGCCGCCAGCCGGACCCGCCGCGCCGCGGGCAGCACCGGCAGCGCGGTGCGGACGGCCGCCTGCCACGCCGCATCGGGCGCGATCGGCACGAGGTCGGGCTCGGGGAAGTAGCGGTAGTCGTACGCCTCTTCCTTGGACCGCAACGTGTGGGTGCGCCCGTCGTCCTCGTTCCAGTGCCGCGTCTCCTGGACGATGCGCTCCCCCGTCTCGAGGAGGTCGATCTGGCGGCGCATCTCGTACTCGATGGCGCGCCCGAGCGAGCGCGTCGAGTTGAGGTTCTTGATCTCGCAGCGCGTCCCGTAGGGATCGCCCGGCTTGTGCACCGACACGTTGGCGTCGACGCGCATCGAGCCCTCCTCCATCTTGGCGTCGGACGCCCCGGTGGCGAGGAGGATGGCGCGCAGCTCGTTGACGTACGCCCGGGCGTGCTCGGCCGAGCGGATGTCGGGCCGCGACACGATCTCGACGAGCGGCACGCCGGCCCGGTTGTAGTCGACGAGCGAGTAGCCGGCATCGTGGATGCGGCCGCCGCCGCCGACGTGGGTCGACTTGCCCGTGTCCTCTTCGAGGTGCGCCCGCTCGATGCCGATCGTGGTGCCGTCAGGCAGCTCGAGGGAGCCGTCGAGGTTGATCGGCTCGTCGTACTGGCTGACCTGGTAGTCCTTCGGCATGTCCGGATAGAAGTAGTTCTTCCGGTGGAAGATGCTCGGCTCGACGTGGCAGTTGAGCGCGAGGCCGATGCGCATGGCGAGCTCGACGGCCTGGTGGTTCAACACCGGCAGCGAGCCGGGCAGCCCGAGGCACACCGGGCAGATGTTCGTGTTGGGCTCGTCGCCGAACTGGTTGCGGCACCCGCAGAAGATCTTCGTCGCCGTCGCCAGCTCCACGTGCACCTCGAGCCCGACGACCAGCTCCCAGTCCGATTCACTCATGCCATCGCCTCCTCGAGCACCGCGGCGGCTCGGAACATCGTCGCCTCACCGAGCGCCGGCGCCAGCAGCTGCACGCCGACCGGCAACCCGTCGTCACCCACACCGAACGGCACCGACATGGCGGGATCACCGGCGAGGTTGGTCGGGATCGTGCACACGTCGTTGAGGTACATCGTCAGCGGGTCGTCGGTCTTGGCGCCCAGGGCGAACGCGGTGGTCGGCGACGTGGGCGACAGCAGCAGGTCGAACTGCTCGTAGGCGGCCTTGAAGTCGCGGATGATCAGCGTGCGCACCTGCTGCGCCTTGCCGTAGTAGGCGTCGTAGTAGCCGGCCGACAGGGCGTAGGTGCCGAGCATGATGCGGCGCTTCACCTCGGCACCGAAGCCGGCGGTGCGACTCGCCTCGTTCATGTCGCCGGTGTTGGAGGCGTCGACGCGCAAGCCGTAGCGCACGCCGTCGTAGCGGGCGAGGTTGCTCGACGCCTCGGCCGGGGCGATCAGGTAGTAGGCCGACAGCCCGTAGGTGGCGGCCGGGACCGACGCCTCGTCGACCTTGGCGCCCGCCGCCGACAGCGCGTCGGCCGCCGCTTCGGTGCGACGACGCACGTCGGGCGCGATGCCCTCGGCGTCGAGCAGCTCGTGGAGGACGCCGATCCGCAGTCCTTCGACGCCCTGCGCGAGCACGTCGACCAACGACGGCGCCGGCTGGTCGATCGAGGTCGAGTCCATCGGGTCGTGGCCGGCGATGACCTCGAGCAGCAGCGCCGCGTCGGCCACCGTCGCCGCGAACGGGCCGATCTGGTCGAGGCTGCTGGCGAACGCCACGAGTCCGTAGCGAGAGACCAGGCCGTAGGTCGGCTTCACGCCCACCACCCCGCACAGCGCGGCGGGCTGGCGGATCGACCCGCCGGTGTCCGACCCGAGCGACAGCGGCGCGAAGCCGGCGGCCACCGCCGCCGCGCTGCCGCCGCTCGAGCCACCCGGCACGCGGGTGAGGTCGTGCGGGTTGCGCGTGGGCCCGAACGCCGAGTTCTCGGTCGACGAGCCCATGGCGAACTCATCGAGGTTGGTCTTGCCCACCGACACGGCGCCGGCGGCGGTCAGGCGCGCCACCACCGTCGCGTCGTACGGCGGGCGCCAGCCCTCGAGGATCTTCGACGAGCACGTCGTGGGGATGCCCAGCGTGCAGAGGTTGTCCTTCAGCGCGATCGGCACGCCGGCGAGCGGACCGGGGTCGCGCCCCGCACGCACCGCGTCGTCGACCGCCGCCGCGGCCGCGCGCGCCTCGTCGGCGAGCACGACGTTGAACGCGTGGATGTCGCCCTCGCGCTCGGCGATGCGGGCGAGGTGCTCCTCGACGACGTCGACGGCGGAGCGCTCGCCGGAACGCACGGCGGCGGCGGTCTCGAGCGCGCGGTTCACGGCGCCTCCCCCAGTACGGGCGGGACGCGGAAGCGGTGCTCCTCGACCTCGGGTGCCGCGGCCAGCACCTCGTCGCGGTCGAGGCTCGGACGGGGCACGTCGGCGCGCAGCACGTTCTCCAACGGCAACGGGTGCGCCGTGGGCGCGACGCCGGCGGTGTCGAGCGAGGCCACGTCCTCGGCGTGCGCCAGCACGGCCGCCAGCTGCTCCGTGAACATGTCGAGCTCCTCGTCGCTCAGCCGCAGGCGGGCCAAGGTGGCGACGTGCGCGACGTCGTCGCGGGTGATGCGGTCGGCCATAGGGGGACGATCGTACGGGACCCCACCGACGTTCTTTGTCGCGTTGTGGTCGCCCAGCGACCACAACGCGACAAAGAACGGAGGAAGGGGGGCGTCAGCCCGACGTGACCTTCCTGGCGAACTCGACGGCGCGCTCGGCGAGGAGGTCCTTGTCGTAGTCGAGGGTGGCGACGTGGTACGACCGCTCGAGGACGAGGCGCTCGACCGGGCCGGCGAGGAGGCCCGCCACGTGGTCGGCCACCACCTCGGGCGGCTCGACGACGTGGTCGACGGCGCTGTTCACGACGAGCGCCGGGCACGTGATCGTGGGCAGGTCCTCCTGGAGCTCGTCGATGGCGGCGGCCAGCGCCAGCAACGGCCGCAGCGGCGTGCCGTCGTAGGCGAGTTCGGTGGACTCCGGATCGGCGATGTCGGCCCCGATGCCGGGCGCGATCTCGTCGCCGGCGTCGATCATCGCCTGGATGAACGCCTTCGTGTCGGCGTCGTAGGGGCGGACGGCGGCGTTGACGATCACGATGCCGGCGATCTCGGGGTGCCGTGCCGCCAGCCAGCACGTCAGCGTGGCGCCCATCGACAACCCGGCCACCACCACGCGCTCGCACCGCGCCACCAGCTCGAGGTAGGCCCGCTCGGCCTCCGCCGACCAGTCCGCCCAGCCCGTCGTGGCCATCTCCTCGATCGTCGTGCCGTGCCCGGGGAGCCGGGGCAGCGACACGGTGAAGCCGGCGGCCACGAACGCGTCGGCCAGCGGCCGCATGGTCGCCGGGCTGCCGGTGAACCCGTGCACGACGAGCACGCCGGACCGACCGCCCTCGTGGAACATCGGCTGGGCCTCGGGCCACACGGCTGCTTCAGACATCGGATCGCCCCATCGGAACCAGGGTACGTTGCCCCCGTGCCGCACCCGTTCCTGAGCGACGAGTGGATCGCTGCCGCCCGCCAGATCCACGACGAGTACCGGGGACGCACGCCGACGGTCGACCACGCCGTTCGCATGAACCTCGTCGTCACCGACGTCCCGTTCGGGAGCGGCGCCATCGACGCGCACGTCGACACCTCGTCGGGTGAGATGGAGATCGACACGGGCCACCTGCCCGTCGTCGACGTCACCCTCACGCTCGACTACCCGACCGCGAAGGCGATCCTCGTGGAGCAGGACCCCCAGAGCGCCATGCAGGCGTTCCTCGGCGGGCGCATCAAGGTGCAGGGCGACCTCGCCAAGGTGATCGTGCTCCAGGGTCAGGTGGGCACCGCCGACGCCGTCGCCCTCGAGGTCGCCGGCCGCGTGCGCGCCATCACCCAATAGCGCGCGCTCAACACCCCGACGCCCGCGAGAGCAGGCCGTTCAGCTGCTGCTTGACCGCGTCGGACACGACGTCGCCACCGCCGGCGACGATGCCGTACAGCGGATCGAGCTCGCACGCGTACTGCGACGCGAGCAGGGGGATGCTCGTGCCGTCGTCGCCTTCGATCGGCAGGAACACCCCCGGCACGGCGCCGACCAGCGCCGATGCCGAGAGCGCGTGGGTGAACCCGTCGCTGCGTCGGAGGTTGATCGCCACCACGCGCAGCGGGTCGATCTCGAAGTCGGCGTGGAGCTCTTCGGCGACGCGCTGGGCGACGGCGACGGCGGTCGCGTCACGGTCCACGCCGGCGAGGCGACGCACCGTGGCGCCACCCGCGGCCGCACCGGCGGCCGATGCCACCGCGTCGGTGACCGCGGCGGTGCCGCCGAGCACGTCGATCTCCCCGGGGTGCAGCGCCTCCAACGCGCTCTGCGCCTCCGGCGACAGCTGGTCGCCGGCGGTGAGCACGATGGGGTAGCCGAACAGCGCGCCGAACGAGCCGCCGGTGACGGCGTCAGGCCAGTTGAACGCCGTCGTGACCATGAGCTTCGTCGGCGCCGGGAACCCCAGCTCCTGCACCCGCTTCGACACCTCGGCGGCGACGAGCCGCGCCGTGTCCATGCGGTTGGTGCCCGCCAGGCGCACGACGTGGTAGCCGAGGCCGCCCAGCTCGGCGTCGACCGACGGCGGGATGGCGGCCGTGCCACCGAGCACGTAGACGCGTCCCCCCGGCGGCAGCACGCGCTGGATCTCCGACTCGGTCACGGAGTCGAGACCACCCGTGCTCGGCGTGAACAGCACGGGACCGACGCCGAAGGCGAGGGCGCTCCCGCCCAGCCCGTCGGCGAACGCGTCGGGGCGGGCCAGCACGACGTGCTCGGCCTGCCCGTCCGGGAAGACGTACTGCGACACGGCCACCGCTTGGCGGATCGGGTCGGTGATCAACGTCGGTGCGTTGACGCGCACCACGCTCGCCGACGGGAACGACGCGTTCGCCTTCGCGGCCGGGATCGAGCCGGACTGGGCGGCCTGCACGGCGGCCGCCACGTCGACCAGGCCCCAGCCCATGCTCTTCGAGTGCGCCGACGGCGCGCCCTGCGTGGTGCCCTCGAGGATGCGCTCCGCCTCGTCGGGCGTCAGCGCCGGCCGCACCGACTTCATCAGGGCGACCGTGCCGACGACGTAGGGCGACGCGAACGACGTCCCCTCCGCCTGCGCCACGGCGCCGCCCGGGGTGGTCGACGTGATCACCCCGTTGCCCGACTGGCTGTCGCCGCCCGGCGCCACGAGATCGACGTAGTCGTTGGCGTTGCTGTAGGCGGCGTGGCTGCCGTTCTGCCCGACGGCGCCCACCGAGAGCACGCCGTTGCACGACGCCGGGATGGCCGTCGTGCCGGGGAAGTCCTCCTCCGAGTTGCCGGCCGCCGCCACCACGGTGACGCCCGCGGCCCGGGCCCGGTCGAGCACGCCCTGGTAGGCGAACGGGCAGGTGTCGCCGAGGCCGCCGAGGCTCAGGTTCACCAGGTCGACCTTGCGAGTGATGGCGTAGTTCAGGGCGGCCAGGATCGCGCTGTCGGAGAACGAACCGCCGCAACGGGTCCGGTCGCTCGCCGCGATGTCGAGGATGCCGACGTGCCACGCCACGCCGGCGACGTCGATGCCGTTGTTGCCGATCGCGCCGATCACGCCGGCGACGAACGTGCCGTGCTCTTCGTTGCACGGGTCGTTGTTCGTCCCGAGCGGGACGTTCAGCACGGTGCCGGTGCTGGCGTCGGCCTGGCCGACGATGTTCGCCTGCAGATCGGGGTGCGTCGCGTCGACCCCGGTGTCGATGACGGCGACGGTCACCGACGGGCTCCCCGTGGTGATGTCCCACGCCGCCGGCGCGCGCGTGAGCGTGTGCGACCACTGCAGCGAGTACTGGGGATCGTTGGGCACCTGCATCGTGTGCCGGACGCGGTCGGGTTCGACGGCGAGCACGTCGTTGCGCCGCTCGAGCCGCGCCGCTTCGGTCGCCTCCTGACCCTTGGCCACGTGCACGTCGGAGGTCCGGCCGTCGGACGTCGTGACCAACAGCGAACCCGGCACGGCATCGCTCGGCCAGCTCGCCGGCTTCACCGGTCTCGACGGCGTCGCCGCGGCCGATCGGGCGCCGACCACCGGGGTGAGCGCGGCGAGGAGACCGGCGACCACCCCTGCGATCGCTCGTCGAGCCCGCCGATCCGACATGCGCGTCACCGTCCCGATGGTTGCAGCGCCGGCATCGCCGCCCGGAGCCCTTCGACCGTCCAGCGGCCAGGCTGCTCGATCGTGGCCGTCATCGTCCAACCCTCGAACAAGCGGACCTGACCACCTTGCACGTAGTAGACCCGGCCGGTCTCGGGCGCGTCGGCGGTGGCGAGGTAGGCGGCGACGGGGGCGACGTTGGCCGGATCCCACACGTCGAAGCCGGCATCGCTGGGCGGCTGCACCACGTCGCTCAACCCCGGCGTCGCCTCGGTGAGCCGGGTCCGCGCCGCGGGGGCCAGCGCGTTGACCCGCACGCCGTAGTGGGCCAGCTCCTGGGCGAGGATCACGGTGAACGCGGCGACGCCCGCCTTGGCCGCGCCGTAGTTCGACTGGCCGGCGTTGCCGATCAGCCCCGACGTCGACGACGTGTTGATCACCGACGCCCTGGGTTCGTGGCCCTGCTTCGACCGCTCGCGCCAGTACGACGCCGCGAACCGGGTCGGCGCGAAGTGACCCTTGAGGTGCACGCGCACGACGTCGTCCCACTCCGCTTCGGTCATGTTGACCAGGGCGCGGTCGCGCAGGAAGCCGGCGTTGTTCACCAGCACGTGCAGGTCGCCGAACGTCGTCACCGCCGCTTCCACGAGGCGGGCCCCGCCGTCCCAGCTGGCGATGTCGTCGTCGTTGCCGACGGCGCGGCCGCCGGCCGCCTCGATCTCCTCGACCACGGCGGCGGCTTCGTCACCGTCGACGTCGTTGACGACGACCTGCGCGCCCTCGGCGGCGAACAAGAGCGCATGCTCGCGACCGATCCCGCGGCCGGCGCCGGTGACGATGGCCACGCGGCCGTCGAGCGAACCCATGCGCGGGGAAGTTACTCAGCTATCTGGTCAGGAAGATGTCGACGGACGTGCCGCGCTTGACCTTGGTGCCGGCCGACGGGTCGGATGCGGCCGGACGGGTGCCGTGGCCGCTGACGGCCCCGAGCTGCAACCCGGCCGCCTCGAGCGCGGCGGTGGCCTCATCGAGGGTGCGGTACTTGGACACGTCGGGCACCGTGACGAGGTCCTTGCCCTTGCTCACGTAGATCGTGACCGTGTCGCCCTTGTTGGCCGTCGCCCCGGCCGGCGGGTTCGTTCGCGTCACCTTGCCGCTGTCGATGTCGTCGCTGAACTCCTGGACGACCGTGAACTTGAGGCCCTGCTTGGTGAGGTCGTTCTCGGCGTCGGCCAGCGGCGCGTTCTTCAGGTCGTCGATCGTGCGCGGCGGGGGCCCGTTCGACACGGTGAGGTCGACGGACGAGCCCTTCGGCGCCTGCGGGGGCTCCCGGGTGGTGCCGACGCTCCAGCCCATGACCTGGCCCTTGGGCTCGTTCTCGTCGTAGACCGGGTTGACCTTGCCGAGCTTCAGCTGCGCCTGCGTGAGCGCCGCGGAGGCGGCCTCGACGGTG
>Ga0070671_100001366_pt1 | contig 18281 bp, 10 predicted proteins | sample KBSS73metaG_FD_65341 | JGI IMG/M metagenome (GOLD analysis project Ga0070671, IMG submission 65341) | Switchgrass rhizosphere microbial communities from Kellogg Biological Station, Michigan, USA - KBS S7-3 metaG | ecosystem: Host-associated > Plants > Roots > Rhizosphere > Soil ...
CTTCCTCATCAAGAAGGCGCTCGCGAAGTTCGATGGAAACGTGAGCCTCGCCGCGCAAGCCCTGGGACTCAGCCGGAGCGCGCTCTACCGGCGCCTCAGCCGGTACGGGCTGTGACGCAGGAGCTTCCGGCAAGGCGGCGCGCGAAGCGGCCGCAGCCCGGTTTCGACCAGCGTCTCCTCGCTCTCGCTCTTCTCAGCGGGCTTCCCGGCTCCGCGGTCTCCCTCGTGCTGCTTGCGGCCGGCGGCTACGCGCCCAAGGTCTTCTGGACGCTCGCCGTCCTGATCGTCGCGATGTGGCTGGGCTTCGCCTTCGCGGTCCGGCGCCGCGCCGTCATCCCGCTACAGACGCTCTCGAACCTCCTGGCGGCGCTGCGCGAAAGCGACTTTTCCATCCGGGGGCGCGGCGCGCACCGCGACGACAGTCTCGGCGAGGTCACGCGCGAGGTGAACGAGCTCGCCGAGACGCTGCGCGAGCAGCGTTGGGGCGCGCTGGAAGCGACGGCTCTCCTCGAGCGGATCATGGAGGAGATCGACGTCGCCCTGTTCGCGTTCGATCACAACGGCGCTCTCCGTCTCCTGAACCGCGCCGGCGAGCAGCTTCTCGCGCTGCCCGCGGAGCGTCTCATCGGCCGGAGCGCGGGCGAGCTGGGACTGGACCGCTGCCTCGACCAGGACACGCCGCGCATCCTCGAAGCGGCCTTTCCCGGAGGCGCCGGACGCTGGGAGGTCCGCCGCGGCGAGTTCCGGCAGGGCGGTCTTCCGATGCGCCTGCTCGTTCTCACGGACATGAGCCGCGCGCTGCGCCAGGAAGAGGCGCACGCCTGGCAGCGGCTCATCCGCGTCCTCGGACACGAGATGAACAACTCGCTCGCCCCGATCCACTCGATCGCCGGTAGCCTCGAGGCGCTCGTCGCGCGCCGCCCCCTCCCCGAGGACTGGGACGAGGACCTGCGACGCGGGCTCGCCGTGATCTCGGGCCGCGCCGCATCGCTCAGCCGCTTTCTCGAAGCCTACGCGCGGCTCTCGCAGCTTCCTCCGCCGCGCCGCCAGCCCCTCGACCTGGGCGCTCTCGTGCGGCGCGTCGCGGGTCTCGAGCCTCGACTCACGGTCGGCGTCGATCCTGGGCCTGAATCGATGGTGGACGCGGACGGGGATCAGATCGAGCAGCTCCTCATCAATCTTGTCCACAACGCCGCGGATGCGGCCCTCGAAACGGGGGGCGGCGTCACGATCGGATGGTCGCGGGGAGAAGGAGTCGTCGAGGTCGCCGTTCGCGACGAGGGGCCCGGACTCTCCAACACGTCCAATCTCTTCGTTCCCTTCTTCACGACGAAGCCGGGCGGGTCGGGCATCGGGCTCGTGCTCAGCCGCCAGATCGCCGAGGCGCACGGCGGTTCCCTGACGGTCGCGAATCGCGCCGCAGGGCGCGGCTGCGAGGCCACGCTGCGGCTTCCGGCCGGCCCCTGAGGATCGGAAGCGCCGCCGCGGGGCCGCGCACGGTAAAGGGCGCCGGGGTTCCCCTGGATCCGCCTTTCGTTGCCGGGTCCCGGACCTGGTGATAGATTCCACGGGAATGTTCCGCTTCCTCTGTCTCGTCCTTCTCGCCCTCGCGCTCGTTCAGGCGTCGGGGATCGAGCTCTCCGGCGACGCCGACCATTGCGCCGACCGCTGCCCGGGCGAGCAGAAGAGCGGCCAGTGCCCTCGGGACTGCGCCTGGTGCGGCTGCTGCGTGGGCGCGCGGCCGATCCTCGTCGCGCAGACGGCGGCCCCGGAGACTCTCGAGCGAAGCGGGTCGGTCGCGACGGAGCCCGCCCCGCGCCAGTCGATGCCCGATCCGCGTGAGATCACGCACGTCCCTCTCTTCCTCTCCTAGCCGCTCGCCGAAGCGTCCTCGAGATCCCCCGCGGCCTGGTGTGCCGGAGCGGGGATGTCTTGCGCTCATACGCGAGGACGCCGTCAGCCGTCGTCCGCGCTCCGCCCGGCATCGACCGCACCGATTCCGGAAGATGCGCGCACCCATCCGTCCACGAGAGAGGATCACGATGCGAGTCTGGATCGCCGTAGGGATGATCGTCGCCGTACTCGGCTCCGCCTGCCGGGGAACCTCAACGCCATCCGAGTCGCCGGAGAAACCGGGGCCACCGGCGCCGGCCGCGGCCGCTTCCGCTACCAGCGCACCGGGCGCACCCGGCGACGCGGGCGTCGGTGCCGAGGCCGTCATGTGCGCCGAGCATGGCGTCCCGGAGGCCTTCTGCACGAAGTGCCATCCCGAGCTGATCGCCGCGTTCCAGGCCAAGGGCGACTGGTGCGCGGAGCACGGGTTCCCCGAATCGGTGTGTCCGATCTGCAATCCCGGGAAGGCCGCCGGAAGCGCCGGCGCGGAGGCGAAGGAAGGCGAGGCGCCCGCCGACGGCACGAAGGTCATGTTCAAGACCTACGACACCGCGCGCCTCGCCGGGCTCTCCACGGTCGCGGCCCTGCAAGGAACCGGCGACTCGGCCCTGACTGTCACCGCGACGATCGCCTACGACGCCTCGAGGGTCGCGCACGTGAACGCACGATCCCCCGGCGTGGTTCACGCGGTCCGCGCGGACGTGGGCACGAAGGTGGCGCGCGGCGCCGCTCTCGCGGTGATCGAGAGCGCGGGAGTGGGCGCCGATCAGTCGCGCCTTCAGGCCGCGCAATCGCACGTCCAGGTATCGGAGAAGAACCTCGCGCGCGCGACGAAGCTCCACGACGAGGGGATCGTCCCCGAGGTCGACGTGCTGGAGGCGCGAAAGGAGTCCGACGAAGCCCGGGCGGACCTCGAGTCCGCCCGCTCGGCGCTCCGCATGGTAGGGGGCACCACGGACGGAGCCTCGCTCTACACGCTCTCGTCGCCGATTGCGGGCGTCGTGACGTCGCGCGAGGTCGCGGTCGGCCGGATGGTGGACACCGAGGACACGCTCTTCGAGATCGTGGACGTATCCACGGTCTGGGCCGAAGTGGACATCCCCGAGACGGAGGCGGCCGGCATCCCCGTGAACGCTCCCGTGACGCTGACCCTTGAGGGTCTCGGCGATCGGACGTTTTCCGGCGTCCTGACCTACATCGCTCCCGACATCGACGCCCGTACGCGGACGGCCCGGGGCCGCATCCAGCTCGCGAACCCGGACGGCGCGCTGCGCGTCCACATGTTCGGGCGCGCGCGCATCGCGCGGGTGCGCGGCGGCGCCGGCGTCCTCGTCCCGCGCGCGGCCGTGCAGCGCGCCCACGATGTCCGGCTCGTCTTCGTGCGTCTCTCCGAGCAGGTCTACGAGGCCCGGCGCGTCACGCCCGGCGCGGCGGAGGGCGACCTGGTGACCGTCACCGGCAGGATCAAGCCGGGCGATCGAGTCGTTACGGACGGAAGCTTCCTTCTCAAGACCGAGACTCTCAAGGGGAGCATCGGCGCGGGCTGCTGCGACGCCGAGGCGGGACACTGATGCTTTCGCGCATCCTCGAGTGGTCGCTGCGCCATCGTCTCGTCGTGATCCTGGCATGGGCGGGCATTCTCGTCGCGGGCGTTCTTTCGCTCCTGCGTCTTCCCATCGACGCCTTCCCCGACACGACGCCGGTCCAGGTGCAGGTGAACACGGTCGCTCCCGCCCTCTCGCCGATCGAGATCGAACGGCAGATCACGCGACCGGTCGAGTGGGCGATCTCGGGCCTCCCCGGACTTCAGGAGGTGCGCTCCGTCTCGAAGTTCGGGTTCGGTCAGGTCACCGCGACCTTCGAGGACGGAACGAGCATCTACCTCGCGCGGCAGGTCGTGACGGAGAGACTGCAAGCGATCGATCTGCCGCCGGGCATCCCGCGCCCGTCGCTGGGACCCGTGGCGACCGGACTCGGCGAGGTATTCCACTACCTCGTGAGAGGCGACGGCACATCGCTCGCCGAGCTGCGCACCATCCAGGACTGGATCATCAAGCCCCAGCTCCGCTCCGTGCCCGGCGTCGCGGAGGTCAACGCGTGGGGCGGCGAGGAGAGACAGATCCAGGTCGTCGTCGACCCCGTCGAGCTCATGCGCTACGACCTGTCGCTGGAGGAGCTCGCCACGGCGATCGAGCGGAACAACGAGAGCGTCGGCGGCGGGACTGTGGACGAAGCCGGGGAATCCAGCCTGGTCCAGGGGATCGGGATCGCGACGCGGCCCGCCGACATCGAGGAGATGGTCGTGCGCGCGCGGGACGGCGTCCCGATCCGCGTCAAGGACGTCGCCCGCGTCGTGGAGGGCCACGAGATCCGGCGCGGCGCCGTGACCGCCTCGGGAAAGGGCGAAGCGGTCCTGGGTCTCGCCTTCATGCTCATGGGCGAGAACAGCCACGACGTCACGCGCCGCCTCCAGGCGCGCGTCGCGGAGATCCGCACGAGCCTCCCCGCGGGCGTGACGATCTCTCCCGTCTACGAGAGGACGACGCTCATCGAGCACGTCCTCGCCACGGTGAAGAAGAACCTCCTCGAGGGCGCGCTCCTGGTGATCGCCGTGGTGTTCGCGCTGCTCGGGAACCTCCGCGCCGGCCTCATCGTCGCATCCGCGATACCGCTCTCGATGCTCTTCGCGGGGAGCCTGATGCTCCGCTTCGGGGTCGCGGGAAGCCTCATGAGCCTGGGCGCCATCGACTTCGGCCTGCTCGTCGACAGCGCGGTCATCCAGGTCGAGAACACCGTCAGGCGTCTGGGGGAGGGTCTCCGGGGACGGTCCCGGGTGGAAGTCGTCCGCGACGCGGTCGTGGAGGTCCGCCAGGCGACGCTGTTCGGCGAGCTCATCATCGCCGTCGTCTATCTGCCGATCCTCAGCCTCGAGGGGATCGAAGGAAAGCTCTTCCGGCCGATGGCGCTGACGGTCCTCTTCGCGCTGGCGGGCTCGATGCTCCTCTCGCTCACGCTCATCCCCGTGCTGACGAGCCTCGGGCTCTCGCCGGCGGCCGCGCACCGGGAGAACGCCGTCGTGCGCTGGCTGAAGCGGCGCTACCTCCCGCTGCTCCAGGGGGCGCTCAAGCGGCCGCGGCTCGTGATCGCCGCCGCGGGGATGATCCTCGCCGGCGCGGCTTTTCTGGCGACCCGCCTCGGCTCGGAGTTCGTCCCACGCCTGCGCGAGGGATCGATCGTGGTGAACACCGTCCGTCTGGCCGGGGTCTCCGTGGACGAGTCCGTCCGGTACGGGACCCACATCGAGCGCGCCCTGCTCGAGAAGTTCCCCGACGAGATCGAGCACATCTGGACGCGGACCGGGACCGCCGAGATCGCCACGGACCCGATGGGGCTCGAGCTCTCGGACGTCTTCATGACCCTCACGCCCAGGCGCCGCTGGAAGCGCGCCCGGACCCAGGACGAGCTGGTCGAGAAGATGTCCGCCTCTCTGTCCTCCTTCCCCGGCATGCGCGTGGTCTTCAGCCAGCCGATCGAGATGCGCATGAACGAGATGGTCGCCGGCGTCCGGTCGGATCTCGGGGTCAAGCTCTTCGGAGAGGACTTCGCCGTCCTGAAGGCCAAGGCCGGGGAGATCGAGCGGATCCTCAAGCGCCTGCCCGGCGCCTCCGACGTCGTGTCCGAGCAGGTCACGGGCCAGCCCGTGCTCGAGATCGAGGTCGACCGGGCGGCCGTCGCCCGCCAGGGCATCCCCGCGAGCGAGGTCCTGTCGACGGTCGAGTCGCTCGGCACGAGGATCGTGGGGTCGATGCAGGAGGGGGAGCGCCGGTTCCCCGTCGCGCTGCGGCTCGCCGAGCGCTACCGCACCGACGCCGACGCCGTGGGACGGATCCCGGTCGCGGCGTCCAACGGCGATCGCATCCCGCTCGCGCGCCTGGCGAGCGTCCGGTCCACGAGCGGACCCTCCACGATCGAGCACGAGTGGGGCAAGCGCCGCATCGTCGTTCAGGCGAACGTCCGCGGGCGGGACGTCGGGAGCTTCGTCGCCGAGGCCAGAGCCGCGATCGCGCGCGAGGTCTCCCTCCCTCCCGGCTACTTCGTGCGCTTCGGCGGCCAGTTCGAGAACCTGGCGCGCGCGCGCCTCCGCCTGCTGATCGTGGTGCCCGGGGCGCTCGTGCTCATTTTCCTGCTCCTCTACTTCACCTACGGCCGCGTGCTCGACGCGGCGAGGGTCTTCACGGGAGTTCCCTTCGCCGCCGTGGGCGGGATCCTCGCGCTGTGGCTGCGGGGGATCCCGTTCAGCATCTCCGCGGGCGTCGGGTTCGTCGCGCTCTCGGGCGTCTCCGTTCTCGCCGACATGGTGCTGGTCTCGACGATCCGGCAGCGTCTGAGCGACGGGCTCCCGCTTCAGAGCGCGATCGAGGACGCCGCCGTCACGCGGCTGCGGCCGGTCCTGATGACCGCGCTCGTGGCGAGCCTCGGCTTCGTGCCGATGGCGCTCAATACCGGAATCGGAGCGGAGGTCCAGCGCCCGCTCGCCACGGTCGTGATCGGAGGCATGATCTCCTCCACCCTGCTGACGCTCTTCGTGGTCCCCGCGCTGTACAGCCTGAGGTCCGGGCAAAGCGAGAGGAAACAGAGTGTGCTCGGAGATGCGATCGGATAGGATGATGGAGTAACCTCGATAAGAAGACGATCGCTCTGTCGAGGCTCCGGCGAACAGCCGGGAGGTGGGCGGGCGATGAGTCGCGAGGATCCCGAGGAGACCCGCACCGATCAGACGCGGCCCGTGTCGCCGGGCACGGGCGCCGGCGAGCCGACTAGCCTGCGTCTCCCGCCGCGCTACGAGCTGGGGGCCCGTTTGGGAAGGGGCGGGTTCGGCGCCGTCTTCGCGGCCCGCGACCGGCTGGTCGGGCGCGACGTCGCGGTGAAGGTGCTCGCCGCGCAGCGGTCGTCCGTCCTCCTGGAGAGAGAGACAAGCGCGCTGCGCATGCTGGATCTGCCCGGAGTCGTGCAGCTTCTCGATTCCGGAAGCAGCGACGGGGTTCCCTGGTTCGTCATGGAGAGGATCGAGGGAACGCCGTTTCCGCACGATGATGTGCCCGTTCCCTGGAATTCGCTCGCCCCTACAGTCCTGGAGCTCCTCCGCGCTCTCGCGCGCATCCATCGCGCGGGATTCGTGCACGGAGATCTGAAGCCGTCGAACGTTCTGGTGAAACCGGACGGTGTGCCGGTCATCCTCGACCTCGGCCTCGCCCACTCCTCCGCTGCCGGCGCACCGACCGTTCTCGGAGGTACCCCTCTCTACATGGCGCCCGAGCAGATCGCGGGGCGCGGCGCGGCCGCCGCCTCGGACCTCTACGCCGTGGGACTGATGCTCTGGCGCGCCCTCACTGGCCGCTGGCCCCACGGCGACCTCCCTTTGGGGAAGGGCGTGATGGCCCGAATGGACCGGGACTTTCCTCCCATCGCAGAGTGCGGCGTCCCAGTGCCTCGCGCGGTTGGGACGCTGATCGCGGACCTGCTCCAGCGCGACCCCGCACGCCGCCCCTCATCGGCGCTCGCGTGCGTAGAGCGTCTGGCGCCGGAAGATGCGCGGATCGTGCTCGAGGAGGATCCGGCCGGCCCCGCGGATCTCGCGCGCCTCTTCGCCGGTCGGGAGCGGCTCTTCCACATTCCCTCGACCGCGGCCGCGATCCTCTGGGAGCGCAGCGGCGGAGATCCCGACCGCATCCGCACCACGCTCGGCGCCTGGATCCTGCTCGGCGTCGCCACGCGGACGGACGCCCGCGTCAGCATTCCCCTCGAGGCGCTCGAGAGGCTGCACGCGGGATGGGCGCCGGAGAACGAAGCGAACGCCCGCGATTCAGGCACGATCCCCGGCAGCCCCCTCGCCCAGCTCCTCTCGCTCGCGACCGGCGACGATGCCTCCATCGCCGCCTCGGCGCTCGACCTCGCGGGCCGGGAGCGCGCCCGCGGGAATCTGCGCGGCGCGGCCGTCTGCCTGCGCGAGGGTCTGCGCGCCTGCTGGCGCACCGAGGACTTCGCGCGCGAGGGCGCCCTCATCACGGCGGCCACGGACCTCGCCCTGGCCGACCGCTCGCTCGGCGCCCTCGACGAAGCGATCGACCTCATCGGCCGCGGCCGCGTCCACGCCGGTCGCGAGCTCGAGCTCCTCCGCGCCGCAAGAGCGCTCCAGGACGGACGGAGGGAGGTTGCAATGGCCATCCTCGAAGAAGAGCGCCCTAGCGATCCGGTCGATTTGCAACGAGCGAGGCAGGAATTACGCGTACAGCTCGCAGTTAACGGACCGCTGGATGTCGAGCAACTCGACGCGCTCGAGCGGGACCTCGCGCGGTGGGCCACGACCAGCGGGCGCGACGAGAGCATGTATCTATGCCTCTGGCGCGCACGCTTCCTCTATCGCCAGGGACGCATGCGTGAGTCCGGCCAGGAGGCGGAACGGGCGGCGGCGTTGGCAGACACTCCGTTCGATGAGTTGAGTTTCGTCATACAAGCAGCCGGAGCTTGGATCGAGACCGGAGAGGTGGAGAGAACCACAGCCATCGCGAAGAGCGCACGAACCCTTGCCGCACAACTCCGGATTCGACGCCATGAGGCTCTTGCCGAGTTTTTCCTGCGTGCCATCCTGAACCGGCGGGGCTCAGAGGCGAGCCCCGACATGGACCTGGTGCAGGCCTCGCGAGAAATGCATTCCCCACACATAGAAGGTCTCATCACCGTGACGGAAGCCGCTATCGGCTGGCGATTGGGAAGCGCCTTCGCACGAGATCTCGCCGCTGCGGCGGTGTCGGCATTCACGTCCGCGAACTATCCCGAAGCAGGATCGTTCGCCCGCGCTCTCGAGATCGCCTGCGGCGCGGGAGATCCGGAAGAAGCCACGGCGCTCGCAACGCAGGCCTGCGCGGCACGCCGTCCGGACGTCGCCGTCGAGGTCCTGGGGCTTCTCGCTCTCTCGGGAAAACTGCAGGGTGAGTGGCGACACGCATTCGAGGAGCAAGCACGGCAGATGGAGCTTCGGGACCCTCACTGGCGTTCGGGGGTCCTGTCTGTCAATGAAGCCAGGACCGCTGTAGAATCAATCGACTAATCAGTCCGAAGCAGCTCAAGAGGAGAAGGAGGAAGCATGAAGCTTCAGGCTTTGGTGCTCGCACTCGCGCTGGGGATGTGTATCGGGACGCTCGGGTGCATGAACACTTCGGGGCCGAGCGCCGCGCGCAACGAGGAAGGCCCAATACCGCCGCGCATCAATCAGAAGACACCGCAAGGGAAGGTTGGCATTCGATCTCCCTGGATTTTCGATGGGAAACCGGGAATCTTCACACCTTCGGATGATTTCAAAACAGGCGAAATCAACGGTCTCGTTCATGGGATGAGCGTTATTAGCGGAGAAAAGCAATTCATCATCGAACAGTGGCTTCTGATGAAGGACACTGTCGAGATGCCTTACAACGGGATAAAGCTCGCAAAGTTTCCGAAGTTTCTGCCATTGGTGCAGGAGGATACTGTCCACATCGACAAGCTTTATTGGGGTTTTGGGCGGTATCCCTTCGGATTTCCCTCACCGACGATGACGTACAAAGAGTTCTATGATTGGGCTGTTCCGATTATGGCGCCCAAGGAACATCCGGTGTTCTACGGCTTGGGTGGCGCCCAAGTATTCAAGGGGATACCACCGGATCACTTGGACGGCAGCCTCGGTAAGGATCCTATTGATCTGGATACGGAGGGTTATCTTGAATCGTTCAACGTGACCAACAAGTGCCCGCTCGTTGTTTTCGCCGAACTCAAGTTCTCACGCTACACAAGTTCCAAGAAAATCCTCGATCGCTTCGAGCACTCTCGCCGGTTCGTGCAGGCATACGACACTAAGAACTGCATGAGCCTGTCCGGAATGGGCACCAATTTGAGCATCGCAAGCACCGATGACTCGCCGCACAAGTACTATCGAGACTTCTTGAACGTCATCAAGGGCTGGAAGGACGCCGAGGTCAGCTACGCCGATGGCGATGTTCTCCTCGATGACAACTTCACAGGCGAGCCCTTGGATCTCGGGGACATCAAGAAGGAGGCAGTGCTTTTGCTGACTCCGAAGCAGAAGTAACCCTGACAGCCCGACGCAGCCGACAGTGCCTTCCGCCAAGGTTGGATTCCCGCGCCCGAAGCCTTAGACTGCCGCGCGTGATTTTCCCGACCGAAGCCGGATACAGATCATGGGCCTGATCGCAGGGACCCGTCTGGGCCCTTACGAGATCGTGTCCCCTCTCGGCGCTGGCGGGATGGGCGAGGTCTACCGCGCCCGGGATACGCGCCTCGGTCGCGACGTCGCCATCAAGGTCCTCCCCGCGCGCATGCTCGCGGACGGTGACGCCCGCATGCGGTTCGAGCAAGAGGCGCGCGCGGTGGCGGCGCTCTCGCATCCGAACATCCTGGCCATCCACGACTTCGGCGAGCACGAGGGCGCGGCGTACGCCGTGACGGAGCTTCTGGAGGGCGAGACCCTCGCCCAGCGTCTCGCGTCGGGGCCGCTCCCGGTACGCAAGGCGCTGGAGCTGGCCGGAGAGATGGCCGAGGGCCTCGCCGCGGCGCATGAGAAAGGGATCGTCCACCGCGACCTTAAGCCGGCGAACGTCTTCCTGACGACCGACGGCCGGCTCAAGATCCTCGATTTCGGGCTCGCGAAGACGGGGCCGTCGGCGAGCACGGGCAGCCAGACGATCGACCTGACCCCCTCCACCGAGCCGGGCACCGTGCTCGGCACCATCCACTACATGTCCCCCGAGCAGGTGCGGGCGGGGGTCGTGGACCACCGCTCCGACATCTTCTCGTTCGGCACCGTCCTCTACCAGATGCTCACCGGCAAGCAGCCCTTCTCGGCCGGCTCCGCGGTGGAGACGATGAGCGCGATCCTTCGCGAGGACCCCAAGGACACCTCGAGCCTCAACATGGCGATCACGCCTTCCGTGGATCGCATTCTCCAGAGGTGCCTCGAGAAGAAGCCCGAGCAGCGCTTTCAGTCGGCGCGCGATCTGGCCTTCGCGCTCGGCAATACCGGCGAATCCTCCTCCAGCCGCACCGGCGTCGTCCCTCCTGCCCTCGCTTCGCGACGCGGGGCGCCGCGGCTGCGCCCGATCCTGGGCGGACTTGGACTGCTGATGATCGGCGGCGTGATCGGCGCGCTGCTGGCGGGACGGATGCGCGGTCCCGCGGCTTTCGAGCCCGTGAAGATCACGCCCCTGACTCACTCCGGCCACGACTGGAGCCCTTCCGCCTCGCCCGACGGGCGCACGCTGGCCTTCTGCTCGAATCGCGACGGCCACAGCCGCATCTGGCTGCGCGAGATGAAGGGCGGCAACGAAGTTCCCTTGACCGAAGGCAACGACATCTATCCGCGCTTTTCTCCGGACGGATCCAGCGTGTTGTTCCTTCGGGGCGAGGGACAGGTGCGCTCGGCCTGGCGCATCCCGGTGGTCGGAGGCCAGCCGCGGAAGATTCTCGAGAACGTCTCGGAAGCGGTCTGGTCGCCGGACGGCACGCGTCTCGCGTTCCTGCGTCCCGTGGGTGAGGCACCCAAGTCCGCCACGCTCGTCGGCTTCTGCGGGATCCAGGGGGGAGAAGAGCGCGAGCTGGCCCGCGTCGACGGGCGCTACCTCTATGGCCTCGGCTGGTCACCGGACGGGAAGTGGATCTCTGCTTCGGCCGGAGCCGTCGTCAACAACACGAGCAGCGTTCTCATGGTCTTCGACGCGGTCACCGGAAGGCTGAAGCGAAGCATGGATTTTCCGGGCCGGCTCTCGATGGCCAGCTGGGACCGCGCCAGCCGGTCTCTCGTCATCGCGGAATCCACGAGCGTCGTCGGCGACGTGTCCAGCCCGATCGGGCGCGTCGTTCGCTACGATCCCTTTAACGGGCGCTCGCGCGCGCTCTTCTGGGTGCAGAGCGTCAATACGGGCGCGAACGACGTCGTGCGGTTCGACACCGTGTCCGATGCGACCTTCGTCTTCGACGATTACGACTGGCGCGGGCGCCTGGAGGAGGTCGATCTGACCGGCACGCCTCCCTTCACGGGAGGCCGGCCCCTCACCCAGGGCAATAGCCGCGATCGCCAGCCGGCGTACGCGCGCTCGGGGGACACGATCCTGTTCTCCTCGAACCGGAGCGGCAACCTGGACCTGTGGACGACCAACACGCGCACCGGCGAGGTGCGTCAGATCACCGACGACAAGGCCGAGGACTGGGACCCGGCGTTCACGGCCGATGGCAAGGGTATCCTCTGGAGCTCGAGCCGCAGCGGCCATCTGGAGATCTGGACCTCCTCCGCGGACGGCAACGGCGCGCGGCAGGTCTCGCACGACGGTGTCGATGCGGAGAATCCCACGCAGACTTCCGACGGCGCGTACGTGGTGTATGCCAGCGGCAATCCCGCCCGGGCCGGGATCTGGAGGGTCCGAAGCGACGGCACGCAGGAAACCCAGCTGGCGAAGGGTGACTACTTCATCCCCGACGTCTCCCCCGACGGGCGATACGTGGCCTACGGCGTGACCGATGCGTCGCACAACCGCGGGAAGCTCCTCGTCAGCGAGGTGGCGACGGGCCGCGAGGTGTTCTCGACCAACGTCCCCTTCCTGGGCTTTCAGTCGACGGTTCAGCCCGGCCGTCCGCGCTGGATGCCCGACGGCCGTACGCTGGTCTTCGTGGCCACCAACGAGCTCGGTCGCGGAACGCTCTTCGCACAGGAATTCCGGCCCGGCGAGGACACCACGAGCTCCCGCCGCCTCCTGGTCGGACCGGGCGCCGACGCCGATATCGAGTCGTTCGGCATCGCCAACGACGGACGCCACATCACCTGCAGTCTCATCGAGCAGTCGCGCTCGCTCAAGCTCGCCGAAGGCGTGCCGGGGCTGGAGTAGCGCACGGACGTCGGGCGCGTGGTGCGCGCGACGGGAAATCCCACTACACTGTCGTGGAAGGCGAAACGACAAAGGAGCGATTGGAAGACATCATGAGCGGATCGACGGACAAGAACCAGGCCGAAAAGCTGCTTCGCGGACTCGAGGACGGCAGGATGAACGCGACGGAGACGGCGCTCCTCGCGCAGGATCTCGATCCTGTGCTCGTCTACGTGATTCTCAGGTACCTGCGTGAGGTGTATCCCGCATCGAACCCGGCCGCGAGCGGCGTGCTCGATCGCGTCGTCGGACTGACGTCGAGCTCTCCCAAGGTCGTCGCGCTGTCCAAAGAGGGGGAGCAGGACCCCGTCTCCGAGTGGTTCTCGAGCGAGTACAACTTCGCCGACTTTCGGGGCCGCGGCTCGGAGATGCTCGACCTGATCGTCGACAAGCTGGAGAGCTGAGCGTGAGCGCGGGCGGCGCGCGCGAGCTGCCGGCCGCTCCGCGCGGCGCCGCGCCCGCGGCGACGCCCTCCCTTCGTATCGTCGCGTACAACTTCCTCGCCGGAGGCGGCAAGAAGCGCACGGGCCACTGGTCGCGCCTGGTGCGCGATCTGAAGGCCGACCTGCTGCTCGCGCAGGAGTGCCGCCCTCCTCAGGACTCCGCCGGCGAGCGCTTCCGTCCGGGCGCGGAGGATGCCCTGATCTGGACGCGCGCGGGCACCGCGCGCTGGGGGAGCGCCGTCCTCGCGCGCTCGGCGCGCCTCGCTCCCATCCCCATTCCCGGCTACGAAGGCTGGATCGTCGGCGGTGAATTCGTGGGCGGCCCCTGGAGCCGCGCCGCCCGCCCCCTGCGCGTCTTCAGCCTCCACTGCCCCGTCGGCGAGCGCGGCTACGTCCGCACCCTCCACGAGATCCTCGACCGGCTGGCTCCCCTGACCGCGGACGCGGACATGATCCTGGGCGGGGACTTCAACGTGGCCGCCGGCTATCGTCTGCCCCGCGAGACGCGGACCATCTCGCCTCGCGAAAAGGGGATCCTCGACCGGCTGTCGGGCGAGCTCGACCTGGTGAGCTGCTGGCAGGCCGCGAACCCGGGACGCCCCCTCGCTCAGACCCTCCGCTGGACCGCCAACCGCGCCACGCCCTATCACTGCGACGGGATCTTCGTGACGCGGTCGTGGCTGCCGCGACTCACCTCGAGCCGCGTGGTCCGCGGCTCGCGCTGGGACCGGATGAGCGACCACAATCCCGTCGTCGCCAGCTTCGTCGATCCCGGGGAATGACTCTGCCCGGAATGACGGACAGCTCTCAGGCTCGTCCAGGGCTTCGCGGGAGCGGTTCGCAAGACGCGCGAGACGCACCTACAGCTCGGAGACGGGACCCTCGATCGGGTGTGATTCGACGTCCGCGCCCAGAACCACCCGGAACGCGAGAACGAGACGCTCGATGCGGGAGAGCGCGCTGCGCGCGTCGCGCAGCCGCACCATGGGAGCCGGGTCGTTGGTAATGAGGTCGTCCACTCCGAGATCCATGAGCCGTGTGGCCATCCGGGGGTCGTCGATCGTCCAGACGAGCACCTTCTTGCCGCGCCGGTGCGCGGCCCGCAGAACTCGCGTATTCACGAGCTTCGCGTTCATGGAGAGGATGTCGACGTCCAGCCTGGTCGGATCTCCGACCCGCGCCGTGATGATGGCCGCCGTCTTGAGCGCAGACCACTCCTTGCGCGCTTCGGCCAGGCTCTCGTAGTTCAGGGAGGCCACGAAGCATTCGCGCTCGAACTTCGCGTCGCGCAGGATCCGGGCCACGTCGGGCGCCAGCCGAGGGTCCCCCTTGCCGTAGTACTTGAGCTCGATGTTCAGGCGGATCTTCCCGCGCGCCAGGTCGATCGTCTCTTCGAGGGTCGGAAGGCGCTCTCCGGTGAACTTGGGATCGAACTTCGCGCCGACGTCGAGCTTCCGCGCTTCCTCGTACGTGAGCTCGTCGATCCGCCGCGGGTCGCCCGCCAGCCGCATGAGATCCTGGTCGTGGATCACCATCACGCGCCCGTCGGACGTCTCCTGGACGTCGATCTCCGCCCAATCCGCGCCGGCATCGATGGCCGCGCGCACCGCGCTCAGGGTGTTCTCGGGCGCGACGCGCGAGGCCCCGCGGTGAGCGGTCACTTCGATCGTGTCCTGCGTGCCGAGGCGGGAAACGAACACACATGCCGGCAGGACGAACCCGACGAGGAGGATTCCCGCTCCGACCAGCAGGACCGCGGGGCCGCGCACCCAGGGGGCGTGCGCGGCGAGCGCTTCGCGCTCGAGAGGCGTGTCTCGCGAGACGCCCGTGGCCGCGTCCGGCAGCGCCTCCGCCGCACGCGCGGGGTGCGTCTGCCGGTAGACGTAGAGCACGATGAGCGCGTGACCGACCCACTGGATGATCGAAGCGGCCGCGGTCCCCAGGGCGTTCAGCACGAGCAGGGAGACGATCGTCACGACCGCCCTCGACGTCGACCCGCCGGCGGCGTCGAGCGCGCGGACCGCGAGCGGGCGGCCCGCGGCGCCCACGAGCAGCCAGAGGACGGCGATCGCGCCGTGCCAAAAAACGAGGATGAGCGCGATGCGGACGCGATGCCCCCGGACCCGCGCAGCGCTCTGCGCGAGGGCATGACGCGGCGGCCCCCCTTCGAACACGGTGATGCACAGCGCCAGCAGCCAGCGCACGAGAAGCCAGACGAGGACCGCAGTGGCCGCGAGCGCGATGACGCCGCCGATCGCGGCGGCCGCGAGGAACACCGGAGGCTTCGCGGAGAGGTAATAGTTGATGTCGTGCCCGGAGAGCAGGCCCTTGTAGAGCACGGCGAGTAGCGCCGCGGCGACGACAAGAACGCCGACGACCGCGCCGACGCACACCGCGGCCAGCCGCGCCACGCCCGCGATCGTGCCTGCGGCGGCCTTCATCGATTCCCGGAACGAGCCGCGCAGCATCCGCCCGCCGCCCAGGACCGTCAGGAGCACCGCCTGCTCGAAAAGGACGAACGATGCCGCCCCTCCCACGATCACGATGAGCAGAACGATGCTGATCGGACGCACGAGGAATCCGACGAGGTCCGTGTTGGTGACGGAACCTCCGCCGCTTCGCAGCTCGACCCATGCGAGGACCGCCGAAGAAGCGGCTGCGCCGAGAACCATCGCGATCAGCTTGAAGACGATCTCGACCGCGATCACCCGCCGCCACGTGCGGCTAAACGTCCGCAGCGCGTCCCTCAGCATCCCCGATCCGAACCTCAACGTCATGTGCGTCCCCTCCGAACCCGGCCGCTTCCGCTGGGCGCGCCATGGTACCCCGTCCGCACCGCCGGATTCACCGCGAGCGTCCTGGGGGCTGCACACCGCGACGCCACTCGCGGCGGGGTAGCTCTTCCGCATGATCGGGTAGGATGTGCCCGGGGGTGTGATGACGGCCTTTGCTCGGCCCTTCGCGGTCCTGTGGCAGAGACGGCGCGCATGTCTGCCGCGCGTGCGCCTTCCACGCCCACGTGCGAGCCTCGGCCTTCCCGGTCTCCTCGCACTGCTGTCCTCGACCTTCTCCCTTGCCGTTGGAGCGTCGTCGCCTCTCCCGCCTCCCAGCGCCCGCGGATCCGCATCGCAATCCCCCACCACATACGCGATGCGCCACTGGGGCACGGACGAGGGCCTTCCTTCCCACACGATATCGGACATCCAGCAGGGGCCTGACGGCTACCTCTGGATGGCCTCGACGGCGGGACTCATCCGCTTCGATGGGAACCGGTTCACGGTGTTCGATCAGAGAAACGCCGGGCTCTTGAATCCTCGCGTGCAAACGATGCTCTTCACCCGGGCGGGCGGCATGCGCATCATCGCGGACGACGACACGATCATGGAGACACCGACGACCGCAGCGCCGCGCTTCTCACCCTACGCCGGCCCCGCGGACCAGTGGGCCGAGGACGCGGTGGACACGCGCCATGAGCTCCGGGCGGCTCCGCCGGTCGTGCCTCGCCCCGGATGGACGCCTCGGCGCGTGGATCGGTTCGGAAACCTGTGGCTCTCCAGCGTCGATGCCGTCGAAGCGCGCCGGCCGGGCGATGCCGACCCCTTCTGGCGCCACGACTTCACGGTGGGGACGACCATCGATGCGTTCACCGAGGACTCCGAAGGTGACATCTGGATCGGGACCGTGACCGACGGACTCTACCGGATCAAGCCCGTGGCCTTTCGCGTGTACGGCGAGGAGGCGGGAATCCAGGACAGGGGCATGTCCGACGTGTCGCCGGGCGACGATGGCGGCGTGCTCCTTCGTAGCGCTCGATTCCATCTCTACGTGGTCAGGAACGGCGAAGTCACACCGATCGGACCCGATCCCGTCGAGACCACGTACCGGGACCTTCGCGGGACGCAGTGGACGATGCGCCTGCGTCCGACCGGCGAGGTGATGATGCTCGATGCGATGGGTCCCCCTGGTGCGCCCATCATCCGATTCCCTCCGATCGTGGGGCTCGTGCATCTCTTCCAGTCGCCGGCCGCTCCCCAGATCCTCTGGGCGCGCGATGCGACCCGTGTGTACCGCATCGACTTGAGCGGAGGCCCCGCTCCCCGGGTGGAGACGGTCGACCAGAACACCGGTGACCTGCGCCAGGCCCTCGTCGACCGGGAAGGAACGCTCTGGTGCGTCTCGAGTCAGGGGATCATCCGGATCCGTGGCCAGGATCTCACGCGCTACACCGTCAAGGACGGGCTGCCGACCAACCGCGTCCGCGCCATCCATGAGGACGACGGCGGCACACTGTGGTTCGGCACCTACGGCGGCGGCATCGTTCGCCTCGAGGACGGACGCTTCCAGGCTCTCGACGAGTCGCGCGGGCTCGCCGAGGGCGTCGTCAACACGATCCTGGAGGACAAGGCCGGGAATTTCTGGATGAGCGGCAATCACGGGATCCATCGAACCTCCCGCAGGGACCTCGAAGCGGTGCTCGACGGCCGCGCGGCCCGCGTCGACTCGGTCCTCTACGGACGCCCGGCGGGGCTCGTGAACCCGGAGAGCAACGGCACCCCCGGTGCGGAGGACGCCTCGGGGCGTTTCTGGTTCACGACGTTCTATGGGGTCGTGGTCGTCGATCCCGCCGAGGCCCTGGCGCTCGAAAAAAACCCTGTCCGCGTGACCGTCGAATCCCTCGCGAGCGTGCCGCGCGCCGCGACGCGCGACGCGCGGGGCGCCTACTCCATCGCGCCGCGCCCGCAGAGCGTCGAGATCGCCTACACGGCGATCGCGCTGCGCGATCCGGAGAACGTCCGGTTTCAGTACTACCTCGAAGGGTACGACCCGGAGTGGATCGACGCGGGCGCTCGGCGGACCTCCACCTACACGCGACTTCCGCCCGGAAGCTACCGGTTCCACGTGCGCGCTTTCGTAACTCCGGGCCGCTGGATCGAGGCCGAGACGGCAACTCCGATCGTGGTCCTGCCCGCGTTCTACC
>Ga0070671_100001367_pt1 | contig 18280 bp, 17 predicted proteins | sample KBSS73metaG_FD_65341 | JGI IMG/M metagenome (GOLD analysis project Ga0070671, IMG submission 65341) | Switchgrass rhizosphere microbial communities from Kellogg Biological Station, Michigan, USA - KBS S7-3 metaG | ecosystem: Host-associated > Plants > Roots > Rhizosphere > Soil ...
CGGCGGGGCGCTGTGGGCCCAGGTGATGTCCGGGGTGCTGTGCGTGGCGGCGCTCGTCGTCGTCGGACTGCTGGTCACGCGGCCGACGGCCCCGGTCGTGCTCGGCACGGCGGTGCTCGGGATGGTCGGCGTCGCGAGCTTCCTGGCGGTCCTGGGCATGGCCCTGTCGACGGGGGGCAGCCCCGTCGCGGGCTGGGTCGGGCCGTGGGGCATCGCGGGGGTGATCGTCGACTCCTCGGTGGTCCGGATCGCGGCCGCCGTGCTGCGCCGCTCCGAGCGGACCTGACGTGCGGGCCGTCCGCTTCCACTCGCTCGGTGGGCCGGAGGTCCTCCGCATCGAGGACGTCCCCGTGCCCGCGCCGGGTCCGGGCGAGGTCCTGATCCGGGTCGACGCCGTGGGCCTCAACCGCGCCGAGGTCAACTTCCGCCGCGGCACCTACCTGGAGGACCCGCGACTGCCCGCCGGCCTGGGTACCGAGGCCGCGGGCGAGATCCTGGCCCTCGGCCCGGACGTGACCGGGTGGGCGCCGGGCGAGGCCGTCAGCGTCATCCCCGCGTTCTCCCAGAACGACTACCCCGTCTACGCCGAGCAGGCCGTCGTTCCCGCGTCCGCGCTGGTCGGGCGACCGCCGGGGATGGACGCGGTCACCGGGGCCGCGGTCTGGATGCCGTACGTGACGGTCTACGGGATGGTCGCGGAGGTCCTGCGGGTGCGCCCCGGGGACCGCGTGGTCGTCACCGCGGCGGCGAACAGCATCGGGGTCGCGGCGCTGCAGGTGCTGCGGCACCTCGGCGCGATCCCGGTCGCGACCCTGCCCGACGCCACCCATCGCGAGGCCGTGCTCGCCGCCGGAGCGACCGAGGTGGTGCTGACCGGCCCCCACGCGGCGGAGGCGCCGGAGCTCGCCGCGGACCTCCGCGCCGCGCTGGACCGCGCCGACCCCGGGGGTACCGGGGGTGCGGCGCTCGTGCTCGACGCCGTCGGCGGCCCGCAGGTCGCACAGCTGGTCGCCGCCTGCGCCCCGGGCGCGAGCGTGCTCGTCCACGGCGGCCTGTCCGGGCTGCCCACCCCGCTGCCCGGCGGCGGGTACGCGGCGGTGTGGCTGCGCCGCTACCGCGTCTTCGAGATCACCGGCGATCCCGTCGCGCTGCGCCGGGCGATCGCGTTCGTCCGGGCGGGTCTGCGGACCGGTGCGCTGAGCCCGCTGGTGGACCGGGTCTTCGCGTTCGACGACGTCGCCGCGGCCCACGAGTACCTGGACTCCCCCGACCGGGCCCCCGGCAAGCCGGTCCTGCTGGTTCAGGACCAGGCGCGGGCGCTGCGCTCCGACCAGTAGCGGGCCGCGGGCTCGGCGAGGTCCAGCAGTTCGTCCTCGATGTCGGTGGGCAGCTTCACCGCGGCCGCGCCGACGTTGCTCGCCACCTGCTCCGGCGTCACCGCGCCCGAGAGCACGGTGGCGGCCCACGGCTGGACCAGCACCCAGGCGATGGCCAGCTGGTCCACGCCGATGCCGAGGTCCGCGGCGATCTCCGCCACCCGGGCGTCGGACGGGCCGAGCGCACCCCCGGGGGCGAGCCGCCCGTTCGCCACGGGCTCCTTGACGATCACCCGGGCGCCTGCGTCCGCGGCCTCGGCCAACGCCGGGCCCACGGACGGCTCGAGGACGTTCCACGTGCTCTGGAACGAGGTGAAGAGACCCTCGCCGTCGACGGTGACGTCGAGCGCCCGGCGCACCGCCGCGGCCTGGTGCGGACCCGACGTCGAGATCCCGACCCGGATGCCGTGCTCCCGCAGGTCGGCGAGGGCGCGGTGCAGCTCGAGGTCCTCCAGCACGCCGGTCTCCAGCGTGGCCGAGTGCACGTGGTAGATCGCGAGACGCCCGCCGAGCAGCGCCAACGACTCGGCGGACTGGGCGGCGAAGGCCGCCGCGGAGTGGTCCTTGACCTCGTGGACCCCGGAGACGGAGCCTGCGGAGTCGACCATCGGCACCCCGGAGACGGAGCCTGCGGAGTCGACCATCGGCACCCCGTCGAGCCGCCAGTCCCCCACGTACCGGTAGCCCCACTTCGACCCGATCTCGACGTCCGCGACCTCGGGCCGCGCCTCCAGCCAGCCTGCGAGGAACTCCTCGGCGCGGCCGTAGGACCGCGCGACGTCGACGTACCGGACCCCGGCGGCGTACGCGGCGTCGAGCACCGCCCAGGTCCGCTCGCGCAGCGCCGCCACCGACCGGGCCTCGTGCAGGTCCCGCTCCCTCCCGGCGTTGATGTACGCGGGCCTGCCGACGGCGGCGAGCCCGATCCCGATGCTGCGAACGGAGGTCACGCCCCCAGACTGCCACCTCCGGGAGTTGCAACGGTGCTGCAACCCTTGCGACCAGCAGGGGGCCGGGGTCCACTGATGTGGCACGCACCACAGCGCTGACAGCGCTGACAGCGACAGTCGCCACGGACAGGGAGGTCCGCATGACCCAGACCCTCGAGACGGGCACGACCACGCAGGAACGGGTCGACGCGTGGCTCGCCGACTTCGAGGCCGCGCTCGCCGCCCGGGACGCCGAGCGCGCCGCCGGACTCTTCGCGACGACGTCGTTCTGGCGGGACCTGGTCGCGTTCACCTGGAACCTCACGACGGTCGAGAACCGCGACGGCGTGGCCGACCTGCTGCGCGCCACCATGGAGTCCACCGACGCCCGGAACTTCCACACCACCGAGGAGCCGACCGAGGCGGACGGCGTCGTCGACGCCTGGATCGGCTTCGAGACGGCGGTCGGGCGCGCCCGCGGCCACCTCCGCCTCACCGACGAGGGCGCCTGGACCCTGCTCACCACCCTCTACGAGCTCAAGGGCCACGAGGAGCCGCTGGGCGAGGCGCGGCCGATGGGCGCCGAGCACGGCGCCAACCGCAACCGGGTCACCTGGGCGGAGGCGCGCCGCGCGGAGTCGGAGGAGCTGGGCCGCACCCGCGAGCCGTACGTGGTCGTGGTCGGCGGCGGGCAGGGCGGGATCGCGCTCGGGGCGCGCCTGCGGCAGCTCGGGGTGTCCCACGTCGTCGTCGACCGGTACGACCGGCCCGGCGACCAGTGGCGCAGCCGGTACAAGTCCCTCTGCCTGCACGACCCGGTCTGGTACGACCACCTGCCGTACCTGGACTTCCCGAAGAACTGGCCGGTGTTCGCGCCGAAGGACAAGATCGCGGACTGGCTCGAGTTCTACACGAAGGTCATGGAGGTCACCTACTGGTCGAAGACCACGTGCAGGTCGGCCACCTTCGACGACTCCACGAAGGAGTGGACCGTCGTCCTCGACCGCGACGGTGAGGAGATCACCCTCCACCCCAGGCAGCTCGTGCTGGCCACCGGCATGTCCGGCAAGCCGAACGTCCCCGAGCTGCCCGGCCAGGACGTGTTCCGCGGCGAGCAGCACCACAGCTCGCAGCACCCGGGGCCGGACGCCTACAAGGGCAAGAAGGTCGTCGTCGTCGGGTCGAACAACTCGGCCTTCGACATCTGCGGGGCGCTGTGGGAGGTGGGCGCGGACGTCACGATGGTCCAGCGGTCGTCGACCCACATCGTCAAGTCCGACTCCCTCATGGACCTCGGGCTCGGCGACCTCTACTCGGAGCGCGCGGTCGCCGCGGGGGTGACCACGCAGAAGGCCGACATGATCTTCGCGTCGCTGCCGTACCGGATCATGCACACCTTCCAGCAGCCCGTGTACGCCGCGATCAAGGAACGCGACCGGGAGTTCTACGACCGCCTCGAGGCCGCCGGCTTCCAGCACGACTGGGGCGACGACGACTCCGGGCTGTTCATGAAGTACCTGCGGCGCGGCTCGGGCTACTACATCGACGTCGGCGCCGCGGACCTGGTCGCGAACGGCGACGTCAGGCTCGTCCAGGGCCAGGTCGTCTCGCTGTCCGAGACCGCCGTGCAGCTGAAGGACGGCACCGAGCTGGAGGCGGACCTCGTCGTCTACGCGACCGGGTACGGCTCGATGAACGGCTGGGCCGCGGACCTGATCAGCCAGGAGGTGGCGGACAAGGTCGGGAAGGTCTGGGGCCTGGGCTCGGGGACCACGAAGGACCCCGGCCCCTGGGAGGGCGAGCAGCGCAACATGTGGAAGCCGACGCAGCAGGAGGCGCTCTGGTTCCACGGCGGCAACCTGCACCAGAGCCGGCACTACTCGCTCTACCTCGCCCTGCAGCTCAAGGCGCGCCAGGAGGGCATCCCCACCCCGGTCTACGGCCTCCAGGAGGTCCACCACCTGCGGTGATCTCCCGCGCGGTGGGCGGGGCGGTCCGTCGTCCACCGCGCGCAGGGCGTCAGCACGGTGTCAGCAGGGTGTCTCAGTGTGCTCCATCCGGCCCACCCGGACGCCGTCCTGTGCTCTGCTGCCACCCATGCTGAGGGCGGCGGAATGCCTCATCGAGGCCGAGCGCGTGTGGGTCCAGGTGCTGGACGGCGTCCGTGCCGACTCCTGGCGGGTACGGGTACCGGCGGTGCCGGAGGGCACCCCGACGGCGGGGTCGCTCGAGGCGCTGGTGCGCGTCGTCGTCGCCAGGGACCTGGCCCTGCCCGCCGAGCTGACCGGGCACGAGCCCGTGGAGCAGGCGCCGTTCGACCACCACCGGGCGCTGTCGGACCTGGCCCGCGCCGCGGCCCGCGGGATCACCGAGGCCGCGGCGGGCGCCACCGACGAGGAGGCGCTCTGGCGGCGGGCGGTCGCGGTCGCGATCACCGCGCACGAGGTCTCCGTGCACGCGGGCTCGGTCAACCCCCTGACCGAGGACCTCGCCCGGACGCTCTACGAGCACACCGCCAAGGACCACGACCGCTGGCGCGAGCTGGGGTACTTCGGCGAGCCCCGCACCCCCGTCCCCGCCGACGTGTCCTGGCGGGATCGCTTCATCATGTCCGCGGGCCGGGACCCCCACCCCCTCTGGGACCGCTGACCACGGGTCCCACCGAGAGTGCCTGCGCTCTACTGCCGCTTCTCCCGCCAGGCCCGCTCGAACGGCAGCCGCCAGGCGTTCGGGGCGATGAGCTGGTGGATCGCGTTCGGCCCCCACGACCCCGGCGCGTAGCTCTTGACCGGCGGCGGGTCCTCCAGCAGCGGCGCCGAGCGCTCCCAGAGCGACTCGATGCCGTCGGCGGTGGTGAAGAGGGTGTGGTCACCACGCATGGCGTCGAGGATCAGGCGCTCGTAGGCCTCCAGGACGTCCGCGGCGGAGTCCGTCTCCTGGGTGGAGAACTGCATCGACAGCTTCTCCAGTCGGAATCCCGGGCCGGGGCGCTTGCCGTAGAAGGACAGCGAGACCTTGGAGGAGTCCGCGAGGTCGAAGGTCAGGTGGTCCGGGCCCTGGGTCCCGACGCCGGAGCCGGACGGGAACATCGTCCGCGGCGCCTCCTTGAAGGCGATCGAGATGATCCGCTGGCCCTCGGCCATCTTCTTGCCGGTGCGCAGGTAGAACGGGGTGCCCGCCCAGCGCCAGTTGTCCAGGCCGACCTTGAGCGCGATGAAGGTCTCGGTGTCCGAGTCCCGCGCGACGCCCTCCTCCTCGCGGTAGCCGGTGTACTGCCCGCGCACGACGTCCCACGGGTGGACCGGCAGCATCGACCGGAACACCTTGTTCTTCTCCTCGGAGATCGCCCGCGGCTCGAGGGCCGTGGGCGGCTCCATGGCGACGAACGCCATGACCTGCATGAGGTGCGTGACGACCATGTCCTTGTACGCGCCGGTGGACTCGTAGAAGTTCGCCCGCGCGTCGAGACCGAGGGTCTCCGGGATGTCGATCTGGATGTGGTCGATGAAGTTGCGGTTCCAGATCGGCTCGAACAGCCCGTTGGCGAAGCGGAACGCCAGGATGTTCTGCGCCGCCTCCTTGCCCAGGAAATGGTCGATCCGGAAGATCTTCGTCTCGTCGAAGACCGTGTGGACGTAGTCGTTGAGCTCGATGGCGCTCGGGAAGTCGTGGCCGAACGGCTTCTCCATGATCACGCGCGACCTGTCGACGAGATCGGCGTCCCGCAGCATCGAGATGACCGCCTTGGCGGCCTTCGGCGGCACCGACAGGTAGTGCAGCCGCCGGGTCTCCTCGCCGAGCAGCGTCTCGGCCTCCTTGACGGCGGCGGTGAGCGCCTCCGGCCCGGCGCCCTGCGGCACGTAGGTCAGCTTCGCGGAGAAGTCCGCCCAGTCCTCCTCGGCGAGGCGGTGGGTGCCGAAGTTCTGCACCGCGTTCTTCGCGATCTGCCGGAAGTCGTCCGTGGACATGTCCTCCATGGCCGTGCCGACGATCCGGATCGACGGCGTCAGCTCGGACTCGGACAGATAGGCCAGACCCGGCAGCAGCTTGCGCTTCGCCAGGTCGCCGGTGGCGCCGAAGAGCACGATGACGTGCGGCTTCAGGCTCTCGGGATCACGCCGGAAGGGGCGCGAACCCGGGCCCGGGTAGGCGATGGTCTGGGGGCGGTGATCGGGCACGCGGGGTTCTCCTCGGACGGAGGCAGGGCAGCCGACGTGGAACGGGGGAACCCTAGCCCCTCACGCCCCACGCAGGCGCGCCGACGTGATCGATCCGCGCTGGTCCGACCGGGTGGTGACGGCGCAGGCTCCCCGCCCGCCGCCGGGACGACGAGCCGGTCGCCCCGATCCGGCCGCGGCCCGGTCCGGTTCACGGCGTGAGCCGCCGGGACGCCGCCACCCCGAAGCCGACGGCCGTGAGCAGCCAGGCCGCGACGTCCAGCGCCGGGACCGGCAGCACCACCGCGAACACCAGGTGCAGGGGCTGGGACACCGCCAGGGCGAGCGCCGCCCACCACGGGACCGCCCGCCACAGGGCGATGCCCAGCAGCACGGTGCCGAGGATGTGCCCGGCCACGAACAACGCCAGGGCGACGGCCTGCGTCGGGTGGGCGGCGACGGCGTCGGTCACGGCGAGGGTCTGGGCGGAGGTGAGCCCCGCCGCGGGACCGGCGAGCGGGATCTGGTCGGTCGCCACCATGAAGAACAGGCTGAGGTAGCCGAGCCACGCGATCGTGCCGCCGACCAGCCCGAGCACCCGGCGGGCGGCGACGGCCACCCGGGTCACGATCAACAGACCGAGCGGCAGGGTCAGCAGGGCGAGGTAGCTCAGCCACAGCACGGCCGACTGGGCGCCGGGGGCGGCCGCGATCCTCGCCACGACGGTCGCCGGATCGTCGGCTGTGGAGTACGGCAGCACCCCGCGCAGGGCGGCGATCGCGACGGGGCCCGCCACCGCGAGCGCGACGAGGGGGCCGCGGTGGGTGCGGACGGGGGACAGGACATCGGTGGTGGTCGTCATGCCGCAGAGCCTGTGGTCCGCGGCCTCCCGCCCGGCAGGGTCGCCGCACCCGGGTGACCCGGGAGATCTCCCGGGGCGAACCGGGAACGGACCCGGGACAGGACGCACCCGCGTCGGCCACACTTCGGCCCATGTCCCGCGTCGCGTTCGCGCTGCTCGGCCTGGTCGTCGCCGAGGTGGTCGCCGCCGTCGCGCTCGCCGCCGCGGCCGGGCTCACCGTCACCGACCTGGTCGACGCGTTCGTGGTCACCAACCTGACCATCGGCCTGTCCTGCGGCCTCGCCGGCGTGCTCATCGCCTGGCAGCGGCCGCGCAACCCGGTCGGCTGGCTGCTGCTGGCCGCCGCGGTCAGCCAGACGACGTCCGGGGTGGGGGTCCCGCTGGGCGTGCTCGGCACGCAGGCCGGGTGGCCGGAGGGCGTGCTGCGCACGGTGTCGACGGCGGTGGCGTTCGCCTGGCCGCTGTCCATCGCGACCTTCCTCCCGCTGGCCCTGATCGTCTTCCCGGCGGGCCTGCGGGCAGGCCGGGGGCGCACCGCCGCGATCGTCCTGACCTCGGTGAACGGGGTGCTCTTCACGGTCTCGGCGGGCACCGAGCCGGGATCGCTGCCCGTCGACCCCTGGTTCGTCCTGCCCGGACGCTCGGCGCTCGCTCCCCTGTGGACGGTCGCGGAGGTGCTCAACCTCGTCGTGTTCGTCACGGCGGTCGCGGCGCTGGTCGTGCGCTACCGGCGCGGCGACGAGCGCACCCGACGGCAGCTGCTGTGGCTGGTGCTCGCGCTGCTCGGCGTCATCGCGATGCTGGTGCCGTGGGGGTTGTTCGGGCTGGGCCCGATCCTGCAGCTGCTGGCCATCGCGCTCATCCCGGCGGCGATCGCCGTCGCGGTGCTGCGCCACCGACTGCTGGACATCCGGCTCGTCCTGTCCCGCGCCCTGGTCTACGTCCTGCTCACCGCGGCGGTGCTCGGCGTGTACGCAGGTCTGGTCGCGGCGGCGGGCGGCGTCGTCGGGGGTGTCGGGCTGGGTGGATCGGTGCTGGTCACGCTGGTGATCGCGATCGCCTTCGATCCCGTGCGGGTGCGGCTGCAGCGGCTGGCGGACCGGCTGCTCTACGGCGAGCGCGCAGATCCCGCCCGCGCCCTGGCCCGGATCGGTGACCGGCTCGGCGGGACGGACCCGACCGCCCTGCTGGCTGCGGTGTGTGAGGCGCTGCGGCTGCCCTCCGCGGCGCTGGTCCGCGGGGAGACCGAGATCGCCCGCCACGGAGCCGCGCCGACCACCGAAGCGGTGCCGCTGGTGCACGGCGGGGAGCGGATCGGCGAGCTCGTCGTCGGTGTCCGGCGGGGTCAGGGAACGCTCGGCAGGCGGGACCGCGCTGCGTTGGAGGTGCTGGCCGCCCCGCTCGCGGTCGCCGTGCACGCCACCGCGCTCACCGAGGAGCTCCAGCGCTCCCGGGCCCAGATCGTGGCGGCGCGCGAGGAGGAGCGCAGGCGGCTGCGCCACGACCTGCACGACGGCCTCGGCCCCGCCCTCACCGGCATCTCCTTCCAGGCGGACGCCGCGGGCAACCTCGTCGCGCGCGACCCGGACGGCGCGGCCCGGGTGCTCACCGCGCTGCGGGCCGCGGCCACCGAGGCGATCGCGGACATCCGGCGGATCGTCTACGGCCTGCGCCCACCCGCGCTCGACGAGCTGGGCCTGGTCGAGGCGCTGCGCAGGCAGGTCGAGCCGCTGCCCGGGGTCATCCTGACCGCCGTCCCGCTCCCGCCCCTGCCCGCCGCCGTCGAGGCGGCGGCCTACCGGATCGCGGTCGAGGCGGTCACCAACGCCGTGCGGCACGCGGGCGGCCCCGTCGCCCTCGGGCTCCGCGCGGACGACGGCCTGGTCGTCACCGTGACCGACGGCGGCCCGCGGACCGGCTCCTGGGTCCCGGGCGTGGGGCTGACCTCGCTCCGCGAACGGGCCGCGGAGCTGGGAGGGACGGTCGAGGCCGGGCCGACGGCCACGGGCGGTCGGGTCGAGGCCCGGCTGCCCGTGGAGGTGGCGCGGGCGGCCGGGGCGAGTCTCCCCGGCGGGGTGTCGGAGGTGTCCGCGTGAGCGTGCGGGTGGTGATCGCCGACGACCATCCCGTCGTCCGCGACGGGCTGTCGGCGCTGCTCGGCTCCCGCGCGGGCATCGAGGTCGTCGGGACCGCGGCGGGTGGGCGGGAGGCCGTGCGGGCCGCCGTCGTCGACAAACCGGACGTCCTGGTCCTCGACCTCCAGATGCCCGACCTCGACGGCGTCGCCGCGGCGCGCGAGATCACCCGCGCGGCCCCGGAGGTCGCCATGCTCGTCCTCACCATGTTCGACGACGACGACTCGGTCTTCGCCGCCATGCGCGCCGGCGCCCGTGGCTACCTGCTCAAGGGAGCCGGTCAGGACGAGATCGTGCGGGCGATCGAGGCGGTCGCGGCAGGCGAGGCGATCTTCGGGCCGGGGATCGCGCGGCGGGTCCTCGGCCTCGCCGCCGCCCCCGCAGTGCCCACCGTGCCCTTCCCCGAGCTCACCCCACGGGAGCGGCAGGTCCTGGAGTGCCTCACCGAGGGCCTGACCACCGCCGCGATCGGTGGCAGGCTGGGCCTCGCCCCGAAGACCGTCACCAACCACGTCTCGGCGGTGTTCGGGAAGCTGCAGGTCCAGAGCCGCGCCGAGGCCGTCGAGCGGGCGCGGCGCGCGGGGATCTAGCCCCAGACCTCCGCCAGCAGCTCGTGGCTGCGGACCCGGTCGGCGTGCTCGGTGGTGATCGTGGTGACCAACAGCTCGTCGGCCCCGACGACCTCGACCAGCGTCTGCAGCCCGCCCCGCACCGTCTCGGGGGACCCGACGAACTGGGTGTCCACCCGGTCCGCGACACCGGCCCGCTCCTCGGCCGTCCACGTCCGGGCCAGCGCCTCCTGCGGGGTCGGATAGGGGCGGGCGCCGCGGCCGGAGCGGATGTCGAGCACCCATTGTCCGTAGGGAGCGGCCAGGTGGCGGGCGCGGTCGTCCGACTCGGCGACGACGACGTCCGCGGACACGATCACGTGCGGTTCGGCGACCCGGCCGGGTCGGAAGGCGGCCCGGTAGGCCTCGACGGCGTCGAGCACGAGGTGCGGGACGAGGTGGTAGCTCACCGCGAACGGCAGCCCGCGCTGCCCCGCGACCCGCGCGCTGTCCCCCGGTGAGGAGCCGAGCACGACCACCTCCACGTCCGCCCCCAGCGCGGGCGTGACCTGCAGGGGCTCCCCGTGCGGGCCCGGCGCGGTGCCCGCGAAGTAGGACAGCACCTCGTCGACCTCGGCGGCGTAGTCCGGTGGGGTCTCGTCGGCGTCGAAGCCCAGCAGCGCGGCGAGGCAGCCGTAGATCGCCAGATCGGACTCGACGCGGCCGGGCGCGGGCAGCAGCAGCCCGTCGACGACCCGGGTCTCCGGTACGCGGCCGCCCCGGGACCCGGTGGGCCCGTTCCTGATCAGTTTCAGGATGCGGTGCAGGTCGAACCGGCCCAGCCCGACGTCGACGCGGCCGGGATGCACCGCCGCGACCGTCCCGAACTGCTCGGCCACCTGCAGGGGCCGGGTGTTCGGCAGCTGCACGGCCCCGGACCCGACGCGGATCCGCGAGGTCGCCGACGCGATCAGCGCGACGAGGACCGGCGTCGACGAGGACGCCACCCCCTCGTGGAGATGGTGCTCGGCGACCCAGTAGCGGTGGTAGCCCGCCCGTTCGGCGGCCTGGGCGAGGTCGATGGAGTTGCGCAGGGCGTCCCCCGCGGTGCCGTCCCTCGGCACCGGGGACAGGTCGAGGATCGACAGCGGGATCACGAGAGCACCTCCGTCAGGGCGGTGGCCCGGGCCTGCGGGGCCGGCGAGAAGTGCCCGACGCCGTCCAGCGGGCGGAGGTCGGCGGCGCCGAACCACTCCCCCAGGAGCACGGGCGGGCCGGAGCCCGCACGGTCGTAGGCGAGTGTCGTGCCGGCCACAGTCTCGGACCTTACGACGTCGATCCGGACCCCGCGCGCGGTTAGTCTCGATGACGTGCTCCCGGGGGTGCTGACGCAGCGGCGGTGGATCGACTGCTGCCGTGTCACGACCTCCGGTTGTCGCGCCGGCCGACCCTGACCGTCCCGAGCAGAGAGCCGCCGCCATGACACTCCACCTCGCCGTCGCGCTCGAGGGAACCGGGTGGCACCCCGCCTCCTGGCGCGAGCCCGAGGCCCGCCCCACCGAGCTGTTCACCGCCGGCTACTGGGCCGGGCAGGTCCAGGAGGCCGAGCGCGGGCTGCTGGACCTGGTCACCCTCGAGGACACCTTCGCGATCCAGTCCTCGCGCCCGTTCGAGCCGGACGACCGCACCGACCAGGTCCGCGGCCGGCTCGACGCCACCCTCGTCGCCGCCCGGATCGCGCCGCTGACCAGCCACATCGGGCTGGTCCCGACGGCGGTCGCCACGCACACCGAGCCCTTCCACTTCTCGAAGGCCATCGCCACGCTGGACTTCGCGAGCCGGGGCCGGGCCGGGGTGCGGGTGCGGGTCTCCTCCCGGCCGGACGAGTTCGCGCTCGTCGGACGCCGCACTGCGCCGACGGTCGGCTCCGCAGGCTCCGTCTCCGCCGGAACCCGGGAGGAGCTGTTCGCCGAGGGTGTGGACTGGATCGAGGTGATCCGGCGGCTCTGGGACTCCTGGGAGGACGACGCCGAGATCCGCGACGCCGCGACCGGCCGCTTCGTCGACCGGGACAAGCTGCACTACATCGACTTCGAGGGCCCGCAGTTCTCGGTGCGCGGCCCGTCGATCACCCCGCGGCCGCCGCAGGGCCAGCCGGTCGTCAGCGCGCTGGCACACCGCGAGGTGGCCTACGAGCTCGTCGGGAAGGCCTGCGACCTGGGGTTCGTCACTCCGATGGAGACCGCCGACATCGCCGGGATCAAGGCCGAGATCCCGAACGAGCCGCTGGTGTTCGGGGACGTCGTGGCCTTCCTCGACGAGTCCGCGGAGACCGCGCGGGACCGCAAGGGCCGGCTGGACGACCGCCTGGGCCGCGAGCTGATCAGCGACGCCCGCGTGTTCGTCGGGACGCCTGCCGAGCTCGCCGACCTGGTGCAGGAGTGGCACGGCGCCGGGCTGGACGGCGTCCGGGTCCGTCCCGGGTCCGTGGACCACGACCTCGTCCGGGTCACCCGCGGGCTGGTGCCCGAGCTGCAGCGCCGGGGGGCCTTCCGCACCGAGTACGAGGCCGACACCCTGCGCGGGCTGCTCGGCCTCCCCCGTCCCGCCGACCGCTACGCCGCCTGAGAGGGAGACCATGTCGCGCAAGCAGATCCACCTCGCCGCGCACTTCCCCGGCGTCAACAACACCACGGTGTGGAGCGACCCGGCGTCGGGCAGCCACATCGACTTCTCGTCCTTCGAGCACTTCGCCCGCACCGCCGAGCGCGCGAAGTTCGACTTCCTGTTCCTCGCCGAGGGCCTGCGCCTGCGCGAGCAGAACGGCGTGATCTACGACCTGGACGTGATGGGCCGCCCGGACACGTTCACCGTGCTGGCCGCGCTCGCCGCCGTCACCGACCGGCTGGGGCTGGCGGGCACGATCAACTCGACGTTCAACGAGCCCTACGAGGTGGCCCGGCAGTTCGCCTCGCTGGACCACCTGTCCGCGGGCCGGGCCGCGTGGAACGTCGTGACCAGCTGGGACGCGTTCACCGGCGAGAACTTCCGGCGCGGGGGCTTCCTCCCGAAGGAGAAGCGCTACTCGCGGGCCAAGGAGTTCCTGGCGGCGACATTCGAGCTCTTCGACTCGTGGCGCGGGGACGAGATCGTCGCGGACAAGGAGACCGGGGAGTTCTGGCGGCCCACCGGCGACTTCGCGATCCGGACCGACCAGTTCGACATCTCGGGCCGCTTCCCGGTGCCCCGCAGCCCGCAGGGCCGCCCGGTGATCCTGCAGGCCGGGGACTCGGAGGAGGGCCGCGAGTTCGCCGCCTCCGGCGCGGACGCGATCTTCACCCGGCACGGCACGCTCGAGGCCGGTCAGGCCTTCTACGCCGACGTCAAGGGCAGGTTGGCGAAGTACGGCCGCGACCCCGAGGACCTCAAGATCCTCCCGGCGGCGACCTTCGTGCTCGGCGACACGGACGCCGAGGCCCAGGAGAAGGCCCGGCACGTCCGCTACCAGCAGGTCAGCCCGGCCACCGCGATCAAGTTCCTCGAGCAGCTGTGGAACCGGGACCTGTCCGACCACGACCCGGACGGCCCGCTGCCCACGGTGGACCCGGTCGTCGGGGAGAACACGATCTCGCGCGGCCGCGCCAGCGTGCGGATGTACTCCGACCCGATCGCCACGGCGAACGAGTGGCGGGAGCTGGCCGAGGCCAAGCAGCTGTCCACCCGCGAGGTGATCATCGAGGTCACCGGCCGGCAGAACTTCATCGGCACGCCCGCTCGCGTCGCCGAGGCGCTGGACGAGTTCGTCCAGGCGGACGCGAGCGACGGGTTCGTGCTGGTCCCGCACGTCACGCCCGGCGGGCTGGACGAGTTCGCCGACACCGTCGTGCCGCTGCTGCAGGAGCGCGGGGTGTTCCGCACCGAGTACGAGGGCACCACCCTGCGGGAGCACCTCGGGCTCAAGGCGGCTCCCACGACGTCGGGGACGGACTTCTAGGAGGGTGCTGACAAGCTTCGGCCGTCGCGAGCGGTGTCCAGGTGGTGTCCGCGGCTCGGACCCCGCCTGGACGGCGCGCGGGAGGTCGGGGTTCCTCCGTGGCCTCGTAGAGTTCGTCGGATGGCCGTACGTGCGCGTGACGTGATGACCCGCCGGGTGCTCACCGTGGGAGCGGACGACCCGATCGAGGTGGCCGAGCAGCGGATGCTGAAGGCGGGCTTCTCGGCGCTGCCGGTGGTGCGGGACATCGACCGGCTGGTGGGGATCGTCAGCCTGGTCGACGTCCTGCGGGCGCGGGAGGAGCGGACCGACGGGACCGTCGGCGGGATCATGACGGCCGACGTCCTGGTCCTCGGGCCCACCACGAGCGCCGCCGTGGTGGCGCACCGGCTGCGCGCCTACGGCGAACTGCGGGTGATGCCGATCGTCGAGCGCGGCAGGCTGGTCGGGATCGTGACCCGCAGCGACCTGCTGCGCGGGCCGCGCCGCGAGCGCAGCCGGCTGTCCCGGCTGCTGCGGCCGAGCCTGCCCAACCCGGTCCCGCCGCGGCTGCCGAAGCCGCGGATCGAGGGGGCGCGCACGGTCGGTGAGGTGATGACGCGGACGGGCCTGGTCACCGTCGACGTCGCGACGCCCTGCTCCCGGGCCGTGGAGCTGTTGTTGGCCAACCGCTTCAGCGCCCTTCCCGTCACCGAGCCCGACGGGACAGTGGTCGGCATCGTCAGCGAGGCCGACCTGCTCCGCGATCCCCTCGACGGCTCCCGGGGCGCGCCCCCGCGCACGGTCGGCGGCGCGATGACCCGCTCCCCCACGGTGGTCCATCCCGAGACCACGCTCGCCCAGGCCCGCGCGCTGGTCGTCGACCGCGGCTTCCGCGTGCTCCCGGTGGTCGACCACGACCGGCTGGTCGGCGTCCTGAGCCGCAGCGACCTGGTCTGAGGCCCGCCTGCGCACCCGGTGGCGCTCGGCCCGGTGATCCATGCCGCTCCCGACAAGGCCGCCGGGCCTGTCCCGGCGTGTCGCCGACCCCCCTGTCACCGAGCGCGGTCGCCGCGACCGGCGCCGTGGACGTCCTGGCGGCTGATCCGGACGAACAGCCACGGCCCTACCGCGAGGGCCCTCGAAGGGTGCGCCCGACCTCCAGGAGTGGGACACCGGGCATCAGTACGGCCTCAGTACGAGGCGGCGTCCGTGCGGGCCGAGACGTCCACGCCCGAGTCGCGGTCGGCGGCGTCGTCGAGGAGGACGGCGGAGCCGCTGGTGCCGAAGCGGGTGGCGCCGAGGGCGTGGAGCTGCTGGAGGGTGTCCAGGTCCCGGACCCCGCCCGACGCCTTGACCTGCACCGACGGGCCGACGGAGGCCCGCATCAGCGCGATGTGGGCCGCGGTGGCGCCACCCCCGGCGAACCCGGTGGAGGTCTTGACGAAAGCCGCCCCCGCCCGCTCGGCGGCGCCACACCCGGCCACGATCTCGGCGTCGGTGAGGAACACCGTCTCCAGGATGACCTTCACGACCAGCCCCCCGGCCGCCGCGACGACCGCGGCGATGTCCGCCTCCACCTCGTCGAGCAGGCCGCTGCGCAGCCACCCGATGTTGAGCACCATGTCCAGCTCGGTGGCCCCGTCGGCGATGGCCTGCCGGGCCTCCGCGACCTTGGCGGCGGTGGAGGTGGTGCCGTGCGGGAAGCCGAGCACCGTGCACACCGCGACGCCCGTGCCCGCGAGCACCTCGGCCGCGTGCGGCACGTCGGAGGGCCGCACGCACACGCTGAACAGCCCGTACCGCGCCGCCACGGCCAGCTCGGCGTCCACCTGGGCCCTGGTCAGCTCGGGCTTGAGCACCGCGTGGTCGATCATCGCGGCGATCTCGGATGCGGTGAGTGCCATGACCGCGACGCTACCGCCCGGACCATGATCCTTCCGACGGTGACAGGACGGCCCTCGCTACGACGCTCCCGTCCCTCGGGCGGAACATGATCCTTCCGACGGTGACAGGACAGCGGTGGCCACCACGCTCCCGTCACACTCGCGAAGAAGATCCTTCCGACCGTGACAGGACGGCACTCGCCGCAGCACTCCCGTCACACTCGCGGAACATGATCCTTCCCACGGTGACACGACGGCACTCGCTACGACGCTCCCGTCCCTCTCGCGGAACATGGTCCTTCCGACCGTGACAGGACGGCACTCGCGACCACACTCGCCGAACACGATCCTTCCGACAGTGACCCGACGGCACTCGCCACCACTCTCTCGTCGCACTCGCCGCAGCGCTCCCGTCGCACCCGCCGAAGAAGATCCTTCCCACGGTGACAGGACAGCACTCGCCACCACGCTCCCGTCACACTCGTCGAACACGATCCTTCCGACCGTGACAGGACGGCAGTGGCCGCAGCGCTCCCGTCACGCTCGGAACGATCATGGTCCGGGCGGGACCGCACCCGACGCCACGATCCCGCCCGCGGCGTCGGCGATCCGCATCCGGGTGACCTCCTCCCTCGGCCGCGGGACGCCCCACCACTCGGCGCCGCCTGTGGCGTCGTAGGTCACCGAGGCGGCGACCGAGCCGTCGCGACGCAGCAGGTCGCAGGTCAGCGTGCCCGCGGACGGCGCCTCCAGCCAGACCGACAGCAGCTCCGGCCGGTCGCGGTCCACCACGATGTCGCCGACCCGGCGGTCCCCCGCCGTCAACGGCTCGGCGACGGCGGCGGCGACCACGGTCGGCGTGGCCGGGCGTGCGGAGCCCGCCGCCCAGCCCGCGCCGAACACGGCCACGCCGACCAGCCCCGCGGCCACCAGCAGGCGCCCCCGCGGCCCGCGGGCCCGCGGCGGGGCCAGCCGGTCCAGCACCCGCTGCTCGAAGCCCGCGGGCGGTTCCGCGGGCGGCACCAGCTCGAGGAGGGCATCGCTCACCGCGGTGAGCCGCGCGACCTCCGCGCGGCACTCCGCGCAGCCCTGCAGATGGGCGATGGCCTCCGCACGCTCCTGGCCGCCGAGCAGGCCGAGGGCCAGCTCCGGGGCCGCCTCCCGCAGCCGGGCACAGTCGTTCACGGGGTCCTCCCGGAGGGGTCGAGGGCGACCGCCAGCCGCTGCATCGCGCCCCGGATCCGACCTTTCGCGGTGCCGAGCGGGATCCCCTCGGCGGCCGCGATCTCCCGGGCCGTCATGCCCCGGAACGCGGCGAGCACGACCGCCCGGCCCTGCTCCGGCGGCAGCGTCCGGAGCGCCCGGTGCACCTCCGCCGCGGACTCCGAGCGCAGGACGTCGCCCTCCGGGGTGCCGTCCCCGGGTTCGAGCAGCGCCTCCAGGACGCCCGGGTCGACGGGCTCGGCCCGCCGCGCCCGCACGGCGTCCACGGCCAGGTTGTGCGTGATCGTCACCAGCCAGGCACCGACCGAGCCGCGGCGCGGGTCGAACACCGCGGCGTGCCGCCAGGCCCGCTCGAACGCCTGCTGGGCGACGTCCTCCGCCTGCCGGGCGTCGCCGAGCACGGCGAGGGCCACCCCGAAGACCTTGTGCTGGAACCGGCGCACGAACGCCGCGGAGAGGTCCGCGTCGCCCGTGGCCAGCCCGGCCAGCAGCAGGTCGTCGGGGGGCACGGTCACCCGCGGGTGCCGGTGAACGACCAGACGAGCAGCCACGCCGAGCCCACGAGCAGCACCATCGCCAGCGGCACGTGCACCGCCATCACGCCCCCGCTGCCCAGTGCGGCCTGCAGGAACGTCACGACGAACACGGCGGCGGCGAGCACGGCGGGCCACGGGCGGGCGCCGGTCGCGCGCACCACCAGGACCGCGGCGATCATCGCCAGCCCCGTGAACACGTGCACACCGTAGGCGCCGAGCGAGTGCAGCATCTCGGCCGTGCTGCTCCGGGCGAGGATCTCGCCCGCGGTCACCCCCTGGACCACGATGATCAGCACGGCGAGCGCGGCCGTCACCCGGAGCGCGGCGAGCAGCGCGACGGGAGCGGTTCGGGACGCGGCACGGGTCGTCATGGGTCTCCTCTCGCGGGCCGGGCGAGGTCCCGGCCTCCCGATTACGGGCGGGGCGCCCGGAGGGATCACGCCGTTATCGCATCGTGACCTGACCCGGTCGCCGCGACGACGGCCCGGCGCAGCGCGGTCTCGTCCGTGACGACCGCGGCGACGTGGGCGTCCGGGCGGATCAGCCAGGTCTCGTCCGGGCGGGCACCCAGGGCCGCGGTGAGGGTGCCGTCCTCGTCGATCTCCGGCAGGGACAGCACGCGGGCCGGGCCCGGGACCCCGACGGTCGGGGCCC
>Ga0070671_100001368_pt1 | contig 18278 bp, 14 predicted proteins | sample KBSS73metaG_FD_65341 | JGI IMG/M metagenome (GOLD analysis project Ga0070671, IMG submission 65341) | Switchgrass rhizosphere microbial communities from Kellogg Biological Station, Michigan, USA - KBS S7-3 metaG | ecosystem: Host-associated > Plants > Roots > Rhizosphere > Soil ...
ACGCTCCGCTCGTTCGGCGACGCCAACCGCAACGGCGTCCTCACACGCGACATCGATGCCGGCACGGATCCGCCGCTCGATGAGCCGGTGCCGCTCGCGTTGCTGTTCCCAGGCGTGGCCATCACCGGCGAAGGCGGCGTGCGGCTCTTCTCGTTCTCGCCGGACGGCACGGCCACCACGGGGAGCATCTACCTGCAGAGCCGCGACGGCAGCCGCTTCGCCGTGCGCGTGCTGGGCGCGACGGCGCGCGTCAGGATCGAACGCTACGTCACTGCCCGCGACGCCTGGGTGGAGGCGTTCTGACGACCGTCGAGCGGCGCACGGCCGCGCGACGCACGCCGGCAGCGGACGAAACGCTGGCGCGCCTGCGCTTGCGCACGGGACGCGAGCTGGCAGTGGTGGACATCGGCGACGCCGGCGCGCTCGTCGAAGGGACGGTGCGCCTGCTCCCCGGCACGCACGTTGAAGTGCATGTCGTCACGCGAGAAGGCCGAACCCTGGTGCGAAGCCGCGTCACGCGCGCGTGGGTCTTCGCGATGGCCGCAGACATCCTGCAATACCGGGCGGCACTGGTCTTCGACGCGCGCGTGAACACGGCACCAAGTTGGGTAGTAACTACCCGCGCAGCGCCTTCCAGCGCGTCGACGGGCAGTCGCTACCCAAACCAGAACAACTCAGGCAGCACCACGGTGGAGGGGGCATGCTGATGTCCGACGAGCACGAGATCCTGGCTCCGTATGGCAGTACGCCGAGCCAGCCCAATGCCGCCGATCTGCGGCGGATCCTGACAGCCCTCGGCGCCGGCATTCGCCTCGGCTCCGAACGTGATCTGTCGTCCATCTTCGAGCACGAGCTCCGGCAGCTCCTGGCCATCCGCGGCGTGCGTCTGCGCGAAGTGCCGGCGCGCTATCAGGCGCGTCTGGTCACGCCGATCCGGTCGGCAGGATCGATCGTGCTCGACGTACCCACCAGCGATCCGCGGGTGCAGGCCGTGCTCGAGGCCTCCACGGATCCGTCGCGCTCGCTGAACGACCGCGATCTCGATCTGCTGGACGCCGCGGCGCAGCTCGGCGGCCTGGTCCTCGAGGCCGGGCGCGTCAAACCGATGTCGGCGCAGCAGCTGCGTGACGGCGCGGCGCCGCTCATCGGTTCCAGCCCCGGCATGGAGGCGCTGCGGCAACGCGTCGAGCGGGTAGCAACCACCGACTTCACCGTTCTCATCGAGGGGGAGAGCGGCACGGGGAAGGAGCTCGTGGCGAGGCAGATTCACGATCTCAGCCGGCGCCGTCGCGGCCCCTTCGTGGCGGTCAATTGCGCCGCGGTGGTCGAGACGCTGCTCGAGGCCGAGCTCTTCGGGATCGAGGATCGCACCGCCACCGGCGTGCGCGGCCGGCGCGGCAAGTTCGAGCACTCGGACATGGGCACGCTCTTCCTCGACGAGGTGTCGGACCTGTCGCTCTCCGCGCAGGCTAAGCTGCTGCGCGCGGTGCAGGACCTGGCGGTGGAGCGCGTGGGCGGCACGGGCAGCAAACGCGTCAACACACGCATCGTGGCGGCCACCAACCGTCCGCTCTCGGGGCTGGTCGAGAAGGGGCTGTTCCGCGCCGACCTCTACTACCGCCTCAGCGGGGTTGAAATCCACGTGCCGCCGCTTCGCGAACGGCGCGACGACGTCTCCGAGCTCGCACGCTACTTCCTGGCGCGCCACGGGCATATGCGCGAGCTCTCGGTGTCCGACGCCGCCCTCGACGCACTGCGGCTGCACCGCTGGCCGGGCAACGTCCGGGAGCTGGAGCGCGTCATCGAACGGGCCGTGGCGCTGGCGGAATCGGCGCGCATCGAGCTCGACGACCTGCCGCCCCAGGTCCGGGGCGAATATGCCGAAGTGCTGGCACCCTCGCTGGTCCGCGCCGAGACGATGCGCGCGTGGGGCAGCCGCTACGCGCGGCTGGTGTTCGAACGCTGCGGGCGCAACAAACGCCAGGCCTGCCGTCTGCTCGACATCAGCTATCACACGCTGCAGGCGTACCTGCGCTTCGCCTCCCGCGACGGGCGCGGGTCGCCCAAGCAGGTGCCGGCGTGGGCACGGCTGCCGGGCGACGACGCGACCAGCGGCAATCCCAAGGAGTAGCCGTGGCGACCCTGCTGTTTCTGGTGGCGTTCTTTCGCGCCGCCCCGCCGGTGACGCGCCCCATGGTGCTGTGTCTGTGGACGGCCGCGGGCCTCGGCGGCGTGGCGATGGCCGCCGGGGTCGCCGGCGGCGCCACCGTGCTGACGCCGCTCCTGGTGCTGCACATCTTCGCCGCGTCGTCCGGATTCGGGCTGGCGATGAAACGAGGCAACTACGATCTCGTCCTCGCCCGCGGCGTCAGCGTCATCGGCCTCATGACGGCGCACTGGCTGGCGTCGATCATCCCCGGGCTCACGGCGTGGCTGGCGGTTGCCGCCCTCGAGGCCGTCCTGTCGCGGACGGAGCCGGCCGCGCTCACCTCGGGAAGCGTGTTCGCGTTCCTGCTGGCGTCCAGCTTCCCGTGGGCGCTCACCACGCCGCTGCCGCGGTTTGCGGCGGCCATCGGCTGGCTCGTGCTGCTCGTCACGTCGCTCGCCATCGCCCCTTCGGGACAGCTGCATCTGCTCGGCGCACTGCGGGCACCACAGCCGAGCGCTCTCGGAGCGCTGGCCGTCGTCGCCTACCCGATGGGGCTTCTCGGTGTGGACGCGGTGCACCTGCCTGCCGGCACGATCGGACCGGGGCTGGGGTGCGCCCTGCTGTCGATGCTGTGCGCGGCGGCCTGGAACGGGCGCGCCGAAGTGCCGCTGGAGACCGCGGCGTGATCGACATCGTCCTGTCGGTACGGCAGCTCTCGGCGCAGCGATCCCGTCGTCTCGTCGCGCAGGCGGTGTCGTTCGATCTGCGCGCCGGCCAGGTCCTGGGTGTCGTCGGCGCCAACGGCTCGGGCAAGACGACGCTGCTGCGCACGCTGGTCGGGTTCGTGTCGCCGGCAAGCGGCGAGGTGCGCATCGACGGCCGTCTGCCGCCCGCCGCGCTGCGGCTCGCGCCCACGGCGTACTTCGCCGGCGAAGCCACGCTGCCCGGGTTCGTAAGGGCTTCGGCCTGGGGCAGCCTCGGCACCGGCGAGGTCGTGATGACCGATCGCCGGCGCATCCGCGCGCTGTCGCGCAGCACGCGCCAGCTGCTGGGGCTTCGCACGGCGCTCGGACGCCATCCGCTCCGGCTCATCGTCCTCGACGAACCGTGGGAAGGGCTCGACCCCGACGCGACGCGCTGGCTCAGCGCCACGCTCGAGACCAAGCGGGACCGCGGTGCCGCCGTCGTGCTGTCGTCGCACCGGCTCCACGACCTCGCCGGCGTGTGCGACAAGTATCTGTTCCTGACCGGCGCGGTGCCGACGCTGGTGCGCGCGCACGAGATCGCGCGATCGGGTGTCGTGAGCGCGGAACAGCTGATCGACGCCTTCGACCGCGCGCGCGATCACCCCACGATGGCGGTCGCCCTCACCGACGGCCAGCCAGGCGCCACCCGCGCGCTGGACGAGTAACGCGGCGGCGGAGCCTCGCTTGCCAGCGGCACGGGCGCATAGTACCGTCGAGGACGGTTCGCATGACCGACACGGCCGCCACCACTCCAGCTCTCAAGCCGACGCCGCTCCACGCCCGGCACCTGGCGTCCGGCGCCCGGATGGTTCCCTACGCCGGGTGGGACATGCCGGTGGAGTACACCGGCATCACGGCCGAGCACCTCGCCGTGCGATCGAGCGCGGGCGTGTTCGACGTCAGCCACATGGGCGAGATCGAAATCGCCGGCAAGGATGCGCTGAAGACCGTCCAGCACCTCACGAGCAACGACGCCAGCCGCCTCAAGATGGGACAGGCGCAGTACTCGGCGCTGCTGACGCCCGCGGGCACCTTTGTGGACGACATCCTCGTCTACCGGCTGGGGCCCAACCACTTCATGCTGGTGATCAACGCCGCCAACACTGCCAAGGCGTTCGACTGGATCACCACACAGGCCAAGGCCGTAGGCGAGGCGGCGGTGGTGGACTCGAGTGCGCGCTACGCGTTGATCGCCGTGCAGGGGCCGGCCGCATTCGACACCGTGCAGCCGCTCACGGGCGCCGATCTGGGCTCGGTGCCGCCGTACTGGTTCACGTACGGGGAAGTGGCGCAGGCGCGCGCGCTGATCTCGCGCACCGGCTACACCGGCGAGGACGGCTTCGAGATCTTCATCCCGCCCAACATGGCCGAGCGCGTGTGGCAGGCGGTGCTGCAGACCGGTCAGGCAGCCGGGGTGGTGCCGTGCGGCCTCGGGGCGCGCGACACGCTGCGGCTCGAAGCCGCGATGCGCCTGTACGGCCAGGATATCGACGACACCACCACGCCGGTCGAGGCGGGACTGGCCGGCATCGTCGGCTGGGACAAATCGGACTTCGTCGGTGCCGCGCCGCTGCGCGCGCAGAAGGCGTCGGGGCCCGCGCGGCGGCTGGTGGGGCTCGAGATGCGCGACCGCGGCATCGCCCGCCACGGCTACGCGGTGCTCAAGGACGGCGCACCGGTGGGCACGGTGACGAGCGGGACGCAGACACCCTTTCTCAAGAAGGCGATCGCGATGGCCTACGTGCCGGCGCCGCTCGCCTCGCCAGGCACGCTCGTGGACGTGGACGTCCGCGGCCGCATCTCGGCGGCCACGGTGGTGCCGCTGCCGTTCTACAAACGGCCCCGAGGCGTCGCTGCGGGTCAGTAGACTTTTGTAGCTGCAGGCCCCAGGCCTGCCTAGTGTGAGGCGATGGCGTATCCGAGCGACCTGAAATACACGACCGATCACGAGTGGGTGCGGCTGGCCGGCGATACCGCGGAGGTCGGGATCACCGACTACGCGCAGCAGCAGCTGGGCGACGTGGTGTTCGTCGATCTCCCCGCGGTCGGTACCGGCGTCACGGCCGGCGCCGCGTTCGGCACCATCGAGTCGGTGAAGGCGGTGTCGGAGCTCTTCGCGCCGGTCACCGGCGAAATCGTCGCCGTCAACGAGCGGTTGGCGGCGGCGCCTGAAGAGGTGAACTCGCGGCCGCACGAGACGTGGATGGTGAGAATTCACCTCACCGGCGCCGCGCCCGGTGATCTGCTCGACAGCGCGCAGTACGAAGCGCTCCTGACCTGACCTGCTCGTGTCCACGCGCGTCGAGGTCGCTTCTTTCGCCCGCCGGCACATCGGCCCGTCGCCCGCCGAACAGCAGACGATGCTGCAGGCGGTGGGCGCGGTGTCGCTCGCGGCGCTGGCCGACGAGATCGTGCCGGCCGACATCCGGCTCGAGGCGCCGCTGGCGCTGCCGCCGGCCGAGAGCGAGCACGCGTACCTGACGCGGCTCGGCGGCATTGCCGCTCGCAATCAGCTGTTCCGCTCCTGCATCGGCCTCGGCTATCACGACACCATCACGCCGAGCGTCATCCGCCGGATGATCCTGGAGAATCCCGGCTGGTACACCCCCTACACGCCCTACCAGTCCGAGATCGCGCAAGGCCGCCTGGAAGCGCTGCTCACGTTCCAGACGATGGTCACCGACCTCACGGCGATGGACGCGGCCAACGCTTCGCTGCTTGACGAGGCTACGGCCGCCGCCGAGGCGATGGCGCTGCTGCTGCGCGTGCACAAGCGCGCGCCGGCGGCCGGCGTCGCGCCCGTCCTCCTGCTGGCCCCGACGTGCTTCCCGCAGACGCTGGCGGTGGTGCGCGGACGCGCCGAGCCGCTCGGCATCGAAGTGCGCGTCGTGCCGCCGGAAGAGATGACGTTCGAGGCACCCGTGTTCGGCGCGGTCGTGCAGTCGCCGGACCGGCACGGAGCGCTGCTCGATCTGCGGCCGCTGATCGCGCGCGCGCACGAGGCGGGCTCCGGCGTCGCCGTGGGCACCGACCTGCTCGCGCTGACGCTCGTAACGCCGCCCGGAGAGATGGGGGCCGACGTCGTATTCGGAAGCTCGCAGCGGTTCGGCGTTCCGCTCGGCTACGGCGGCCCGCACGCGGCGTTCTTCGCCACACGCCAGGCGTTCGTCCGCCACATGCCTGGGCGCCTGATCGGCGTGTCGGTGGACGCGCACGGGCAGCCCGCCTACCGCATGGCGCTGGCCACGCGCGAGCAGCACATCCGCCGCGAGAAGGCGACCTCGAACATCTGCACCGCGCAGGCGCTGCTCGCGTCGATGGCTGCGATGTACGCGGTGTACCACGGCCCCGAAGGGCTGCGCGCGATTGCGGAGCGCGTGCACGAACACGCGCGCGGGTTGGAGCGGCTGCTGTGGATCCAAGGGTGCCGTCAGCTGAACCCCACCTGTTTCGACACCATTCGAGTGGAGGTGCCTGCAGGGTGCGCGGCGCTGCGGCCGCACGCCGAAGCGGCCGGCATCAACTTCCAGTACGTGGGCGATCATGAAGTCGTCATCGCCCTCGACGAGACCACGACGGCCGTCGATCTCGGCGCGATCGCCCGCGTCTTCGAACATGCTGGCGGGAGGCCAATCACGGAAGGAGAAGGGCTGAGCGCGGGCCCGTTGCCGGAGCGCATTCCTCCCGCGCTGCAGCGCCGCACACCGTACCTCGCCCACGGCGTCTTCAACACGCACCGCTCGGAGACGCAGATGATGCGCTTCCTCCGGCGGCTCGAGCGCAAGGATCTGGGCCTCGACACGTCCATGATCCCGCTCGGCTCCTGCACGATGAAGCTGAACGCCGCCACCGAGATGCTGCCGCTCACGTGGGAACACTTCAGCCGGCTGCATCCGTTCGCGCCGGTGGAGCAGGTTCAGGGCTACCAGCAGGTGATCGGCGAACTGTCGGCGGCGCTCTGTGCCGTCACCGGCTTCGCGGCCGTGTCGCTGCAGCCGAACTCGGGGGCGCAGGGGGAGTTCGCCGGGCTGCTCACCATCCGCGCCTACCATCGCAGCCGCGGCGACGACCGGCGCACGGTGGTCCTGATCCCTGCGTCGGCGCACGGCACCAATCCGGCGAGCGCGGCGCTGGCCGGCATGCGCGTGGTGGTGGTGGCCAATGGCCCCGACGGCAGCATCGATCTCGCCGACCTGTCGCGAAAGGCGGCCGAGCACGCCGACGTGCTGGCGTGCCTGATGGTCACCTATCCGTCGACGCACGGCGTCTACGAGGCGGCCATCCGGGAGATCTGCGAGATCGTCCATCGCCACGGCGGCCAGGTGTACATGGACGGCGCCAACATGAATGCGCAGGTCGGGCTGACCAGCCCGTCGCGCATCGGCGCCGACGTCTGCCATCTCAACCTGCACAAGACCTTTGCGATTCCGCACGGCGGCGGCGGCCCCGGGATGGGCCCGATCGGCGTGGCGCGGCATCTGGTGCCGTTCCTGCCGTCGCATCCGTTTCTCGGCGGCGAACGCGGGATGGCGCCGGTGTCGGCGGCGCCGTGGGGAAGCGCGAGCATCCTCCTGGTGTCGCACGCCTACGTCTGCATGCTCGGCGCGGCGGGGATGACCGCCGCCACCCAGGTGGCGCTCCTCAACGCCAACTACATCAAGGCCCGCCTCCAGCCGCACTACCCGGTGCTGTATGCGGGAGCACACGGACGCGTGGCACACGAGCTGATCTTCGACCTGCGCGGGTTCAAGAACGGCGGCATCGACGAGATGGACGTGGCCAAGCGCCTCATCGACTACGGATTCCATGCCCCGACGGTGTCGTTCCCGGTGGCCGGCACCCTGATGGTCGAGCCAACCGAGAGCGAGGATCTGGCCGAAATCGACCGCTTCTGCGACGCCATGATTCAGATCCGCGCGGAGATCGACGACGTCATGTCGGGCCGTGCCGACCGCGCCGACAACGTCCTCACGCAAGCGCCGCACACCGCGGCGGCGGTGTCGGCGTCCACCTGGACGCACCCCTACTCGCGCGAAGCGGCAGCGTATCCGCTGCCGTTCGTCCGCGCCCACAAGTTCTGGCCGGTCGTCGGGCGCGTGGACAACCCGTTCGGCGACCGCAACCTGGTGTGCACCTGCCCGCCGGTCGAGGCCTACGCCTGATGCGGATCCTGAACGCCACGCAGATGCGTGAGGCCGATCGGCAGACGATCGAGGACGTCGGCCTCGCCTCGCTCGTGCTGATGGAGAACGCCGGCCGGCAGGTGGTGTCGGCCATCGAAGCGGCGTACGACGACCGGCTCTCGGGCCGGGTGGCCGTGCTGTGCGGGAAGGGCAACAACGGCGGCGACGGCTTCGTCATCGCCCGCACGCTGGCCCAGCGCGGCGTCGACGTCTCGGTGTTCCTGGTCGCGCCGGTGGCGCAGGTCAAAGGCGACGCGCGCCTCAACCTCGACATCCTCGGGCGGCTCGGGATCGGGGTGATGGAGGTGGACGACGAACAGCGGTGGGAGCTGCACGCCTCCGAGGTGCAGCGCTGTTCGCTGATCGTGGACGCGATCGTCGGCACCGGGCTTGGCGCGCCGCTCGCGGGGTTGCTCGAAACGGTCGTCGCCGACGTCAACATGATGGGCATCCCGATCGTGTCGGTGGACCTGCCGAGCGGGCTCTCAGCCGACACGCCGCACCTGATCGGCCAATGCGTCTCCGCCGCGATGACGGTGACGCTGGCGGCGCCCAAACTGTCGCTGATTCTGCCGCCGGGCGAAGACCACGCCGGCGAGGTGGTGATTGCCGACATCGGCATCCCGTACGACGTCATCGACGGGCTGGAAGGGCCGCAGATCGAGCTGCTCACGCCCGAACAGGTGCGGCTCATCGTGCAGCCGCGGCCGGCCGACTCGCACAAGGGGGACTACGGGCGCGTCACGGTGGTGGCAGGATCGCGCGGCAAGACGGGCGCCGCGCACCTGACCGGTCTGGGCGCGCTGCGTTCCGGCGCCGGCCTGGTCACGATCGCCACGCCGGGCTGCTGCGTTCCGATCGTGGCGTCGCTGGCGGCCGAGTACATGACGGCGCCGCTGGCCGACACGTCGGCCGGCGAGGTGGCCGAGGCCGCGGTGGACACCGTGCTGGCGCTGCGGCAGGACGTCATCGCCTGCGGGCCCGGGCTCGGGCGCAGCGAGCCGGCCGCCGCCTTCGTGCGCGCGCTCGTCGAGCGCGCGCCGGTGCCGCTCGTTCTCGATGCCGACGCAATCCTCGCCTTCGAGGGCGATCCGGGCCGGCTGGTGGGACGCGACGAACGGCACATCGTGATCACGCCGCACCCGGGCGAAATGGCCCGCCTGGTGGGCAAGACCATCGAAGAGGTGCAAGCCGACCGGATCGCGATTGCCAGCGAATTCGCCGCCACGCACCAGGTGTACGTCGTCCTGAAAGGGCACCGCACCGTGATTGCGGCGCCTTCGGGCGCCGTCGCCGTCAACCCGACGGGCAATCCGGGCATGGCGACCGGCGGCAGCGGCGACGTGCTGACCGGCATGATCGCGGCCTGGCTGGCGCAGCTGCTCGACGCCGAAGCCGCCTGCCGGCTCGCGGTGTTTCTGCACGGCGCCGCCGGCGATCTGGCCGCGGGCCACGAAGGGCGGGTCTCGATGATCGCCGGCGACCTGATCAACCACATCGGGCCCGCGCTCGAGCAGCTCGCGGCGCCTCTTCAGACGCCGGCGGCCGGCAACGGCGGCGACAGCTGACCACGGTGCCCGACACGGTCACGCGCTCGCAGGAGGATACCGAGCGGCTCGCCGAAACGCTGGCCGGGACGCTGCGGGGCGGCGACGTGGTACTGCTGTCGGGGCCGCTCGGGGCAGGGAAGACCGCGTTCGTGCGCGGGCTGGCGCGCGGGCTCGGCGTCGATCCCGACGAGGTGAGCAGCCCCACCTTCACGCTCGTCCACGAGTACCGCGGCGGGCGGCTCCGCCTGTTTCACGCCGATCTCTATCGACTGGGGACGGCGGCCGCGGAGGACCTGGGGCTGGACGAGCTGGGCGTCCTCACGGGCGTACTGGCGATCGAGTGGCCCGATCGCCTGGGCCGCGCGTTCCGCGGTGCGATTGAAATCGGCATCGCCGTCCTCGACGAGACTTCCCGTCAGGTCAGCATTTCGAAACCGGGAGCCGCGAGCCGGGAGCCTACTCCATCCGATAGTTCGGCGCTTCCTTCGTGATCGTCACGTCGTGGACGTGGCTCTCGCGCACGCCCGCCGGCGTGATGCGGATCATCTGCGCCTTCTTCTGCAGCTCCGGAATCGTCGGCGCGCCACAGTAGCCCATACCGGCGCGCAGGCCGCCCACCAGCTGGTAGATGACCGACGCGGCGCTCCCTTTGTGCGCCACCCGCCCCTCGATCCCCTCGGGCACCAGCTTGTCGGCGTTGCGGCCGCCCTCGAGATCGAAATCGTCCTGGAAGTAGCGGTCGCGGCTGCCGCGACGCATGGCGCCGATCGAGCCCATGCCGCGGTACTCCTTGTAGCTGCGCCCCTGAAAGAGGATCAGCTCGCCCGGGCTCTCGTCGGTGCCGGCAAACAGGTTGCCGAGCACGGTGCTGCTGGCGCCGGCGGCCAGCGCCTTCACCAGGTCGCCCGAGTAGCGCATGCCGCCGTCGGCGATGATCGGCACGTTGCGCGAGGCCGCGGCCTTGGCGCATTCCATGATCGACGAGATCATCGGCACGCCGATGCCGGCAACGACGCGCGTGGTGCAGATGGAGCCGGCGCCGATGCCCACCTTCACCGCGTCGCAGCCGGCGTCGATGAGCGCCACGGTGGCCGCCGCCGTCGCGACGTTGCCCCCCACGAGCTCCATGTTCGGGAACTCGCGCCGCAGCTTCGCCACCAGGTCGATGACGATCTGGTTGTGGCCGTGCGCCGTGTCCACGATCAGCGCGTCGACGCCGGCGTTGGCGAGCGCCCGGGCGCGGTCCACCGAATCGCGCGCCACGCCGATGGCCGCCGCGCAGCGCAGCCGCCCCAGCGAGTCCTTGCAGGCGCCCGGATACTTGATCGCCTTCTGGATGTCCTTGACGGTGATGAGCCCCTTCAGCCGGAACTCGCGGTCCACCACCAGCAGCTTCTCGACCTTGTGCTTGTGCAGGATCTCGCGCGACTCGTCGAGCGTCGTACCGACCGGGACGGTGAAGAGCGGGTCCCGGGTCATCACCTCGGCGATCGGGCGCTTGACGTTCGACTCGAAGCGCAGGTCGCGGTTGGTGAGGATGCCGACCAGGCGCCCTTCCTTGCTGCCGTCCTCGGTGATCGGCACACCCGAGATCCGGTACGACTTCATCAGGTCGAGCGCCTCGGCGATCGAATTGGTCGGCGCCAGGGTAATCGGGTTGACGATCATGCCGCTCTCGGACCGCTTCACGCGGTCCACTTCGGCCGCCTGCTCGTCGATCGAGAGGTTCTTGTGAATGATGCCGAGGCCGCCGAGCTGCGCCATCGCGATGGCCAGCCCCGACTCGGTGACCGTGTCCATGGCGGCGCTGATGATGGGAACGTTCAGGCGGATGCCGCGCGTGAAGCGCGAGGAGATGTCCACCTGGGTGGGCACTACGGTGGTGTGCTGGGGGACCAGCAGGACGTCGTCGAAGGTCAAGGCCGTCGCGAGGCCGGCCTCCGAGGGGGTCAGGGTCAACGCGCCGGTCTTGAGCTCCATGTGCTCCTCGATGTCAGGTGCCCGCTCCGTGGCACTTTTTGTACTTCTTTCCGCTGCCGCACGGGCAAGGATCGTTGCGGCCGACTTTCGGTTCTTCGCGGCGAACCGTCTTCACCACGTCGTCGCCGCCCGTGCGCGCCGGGCGCGGCGGGGTGGCCACTGCTGATGCCGAGGCCGACGACTGTCCGCGCGCGGCCGCGAAGGCCGGCACCGACTCCGCCGCCGGGTTGTTCATCGTGAGCTGCGTGGGACGGCGCGGGGCGACGCGTACCGGCGCCGGCGCCGGCCCATCCGGCCCCTCGGACTCGAGCACCAGCCGTGCGCGGAACAGGTACTGGACGATCTCGGACTCGATGCGGCCGCGCATGTCCTGGAAGAGCGAAAAGCTCTCCTTCTTGTATTCGACCAGCGGGTCGCGCTGGCCGTAGCCGCGCAGCCCGATGCCTTCCTTCAGGTGGTCGAGCGAATAGAGATGGTCCTTCCACTGCACGTCCACGATGTTGAGCGCCACCTGCTTTTCGAGCGTCCGCAACACCTCGGGGCCGACCTGCTGTTCCTTCTCCTCGTAGCTGCCTTTCACCCGGGTCCAGAGCTCGTCGCTGATCTGATCCGCGCTCAGCCCGTCGACCTCGACGCTCTCGAGCACCCGCGGGTCGAGACCGAAGGCGCTCGACGCCTCGCGCTTCAGCGCGTCGACGTCCCACTCGTCCACGTCCACCTGCTTGCCGATGTAGCGCTCGGCCAGGTCGTCGAGCAGGTCCTCGGCCAGCGCCAGCGTGTAGCCGCGCGTATCGACGACCTCCTCCTCGCTCAGGTGAATCTTCCCCTCGAGGATCTCGCGCCGCAGCGTGTAGATGCTCTCACGCTGCTTGTTCATCACGTCGTCGTACTCGAGCAGGTGCTTGCGGACCCCGAAGTTCTGCGCCTCCACCTGCTTCTGCGCGCGCTCGATGGCCCGGGTGACCATCCCGTGCTCGATCGGCACGCCTTCTTCCATCCCGAGCCGCTGCATCAGGCCGGAGATGCGGTCCGACCCGAAGATGCGCATCAGGTCGTCCTCGAGCGACAGGTAGAAGCGCGACGAGCCGGGGTCGCCCTGGCGGCCGGCGCGGCCGCGCAGCTGGTTGTCGATGCGGCGCGCCTCGTGCCGCTCGGTGGCGAGAATGTGCAGGCCGCCGAGACTGATGACCTCGTCGTGCTCGGCGTCGCTCTGGCGCTTGAAGTGGCCGTAGATGCGCTCCCAGTCGGGACGCGGGACGCGATAGAAGCCGTCGATGTGGAAGAAGTAGACGAACTCCTCGTCGTCGACGAACTTCTCTTCGCCTTTCGGCAGTTTCTCGGCCACTTCCTCGCCGATCGCCTGCTGGCGCGCCATGTGCTCGGCGCTGCCGCCGAGCAGGATGTCGGTGCCGCGACCGGCCATGTTGGTGGCGATGGTCACCGTGCCCCGGCGCCCGGCCTGGGCGACGATCTCGGCCTCGCGCGCGTGGTGCTTCGCGTTCAGCACCACGTGCTTGATGCCGCGCTTCTGCAGCAGCTGCGAGAGCCGCTCCGACTTCTCGATCGAGACCGTGCCGACGAGCGTGGGCCGCCCCGACGCTTCCTTTTCGAGGATGTCGTTGACGATCGCCTCGTACTTCTCGCGCTCCGTGCGGTAGACCAGGTCGGACTCTTCGATCCGCCGCAGCGGCCGGTTGGTGGGAATGGCCACCACGTCGAGGCTGTAGATCTTGTTGAACTCGGGCGCCTCGGTCTCGGCGGTGCCGGTCATGCCCGAGAGCTTCTTGTACTTGCGGAAGTAGTTCTGGAAGGTGATGGTGGCGAGCGTCTGGTTCTCGCGCTCGATCTTCACCTTCTCCTTGGCCTCGACGGCCTGGTGCAATCCGTCGCTCCAGCGGCGGCCCGGCATCAGGCGGCCGGTGAACTCGTCCACGATCACGACACCGTTGTCCTTGATCATGTAGTCCACGTCGAGACGGAACAGCGTGTGCGCCCGCAGCCCCTGCTGAATGTGGTGGAGGAGCGGCATGTTGACCGGGTCGTAGAGGCCGCCGGAGTCCGGCACCAGCCGGTGCGCGAGCATCTCCTCGGCCTTGGCCATGCCGGTCTCGGTGAGCGTCACCGTCTTGTGCTTCTCGTCGACGATGTAGTCGCCGGTCTTCTCGAGCTCCTCGCGCTCCTCGGCCTTGACGTTGCCCTGCGTGGTGGCGCCGCGCTTCAGCCGCGGGATGACACGATCCACCTCGTAGTAAAGGTCGGTGGACTCCTCGGCCGGGCCCGAGATGATGAGCGGCGTTCGGGCCTCGTCGATGAGGATGCTGTCCACCTCGTCCACCACGGCGTAGTGGTGCCCCCGCTGCACCATCGACTCGAAGTCGAACTTCATGTTGTCGCGGAGGTAGTCGAACCCGAACTCGTTGTTGGTGCCGTAGGTGATGTCGGCGCCGTAGGCCACCTGGCGCTGCTGGTCGTTGAGCTCGTGCTGGATGACGCCGACGCTCATGCCCAGGAAGCGGTATACGCGGCCCATCCACTCGGAGTCGCGGCGGGCCAGGTAGTCGTTCACCGTGACGACATGGACGCCTTTGCCCGTGAGCGCGTTCAGATAGGTGGGGAGCGTGGCGACGAGCGTCTTGCCTTCGCCCGTCTTCATCTCGGCAATCTTGCCGCTGTGCAGCACCATGCCGCCGATCAGCTGCACGTCGAAGTGCCGCATGTTCAGCACCCGCCGGCCGGCCTCGCGCACCACGGCAAACGCCTCGGGCAGCAGGTCGTCGAGCGGCTCGCCGTTGGCGACGCGCTGGCGGAACTCCGCCGTCTTGCCGCGCAGCTGCTCGTCGGACAAGGGTTGGATGCCGGGCTCGAGGGCGTTGATCTGCGCCACGCGCGGCTGGAGCCGCTTGAGCTCACGCTCGTTCTGGGTGCCGATGACCTTCGCGAGCAGTTGACCGATCATGCTAGGTGCCGAACTTTGACAATGGAATATCAGCCGATTGTAGCCGTGCGGCTACAGAATCAGCAAGGAATTGGCGGGGAGGGGACTTACTGGTCGCGCGGCTTCTGGTTGGTCAGCAGCCGCAGCGGGTTCAGGAGGGTGCCGTTGGCCAGCACCTCGTAGTGCAGGTGGTTGCCCGTGGCGCGGCCGGTGCTGCCGACCTGACCGATGACGTCGCCGCGCTTCACCTGGTCGTCCTTGCCGACGGAGAACGCGAGCAGGTGGCCGTAGCGCGTTTCGAGCCCGTAGCCGTGGTCGATGACGATCAGGTTGCCGTAGCTCCCGTGGCCGCCCGCGAACGTCACGCGTCCGGCGGCGGTGGCGTACACCGGCTGGCCGCGTTCGCCCGCAATGTCGAGACCGGGGTGGAAGTCGCCGCTCTCGCCATTGACCGGATCGGTGCGATAACCCATCGGCGACGACAGCCAGCCGTGCGCCGGCCAGATGGAGGGCGTGGCGGCTGCCAGCGCGTCGCGGCGCTCGACCGACTGCTTGACGAGCGAGAGTCGCGACTCGAGCCCTTCGAGGAGCGTCCGCACCAGACCGAACGCGTCGTCCGGACTCGTCAACGCGGCCAACGTGGCGGCGTACGACCCGCCCGCTTTGGGGCCCCGGGTCGGCGCGCCTGTACCCATCGCCTTGGCCTTGACCAGCGCCGGCAGATTGGCCATCGCTTTCGCGAGACTCGGCTCGAGCGCGGAGCGCGCGCCCAGGTCCGAGATGGCCGATTGGAGCGATTCGATCTGACCCGACAGCGCGGCGGTTGCCTGGCGGAAGTTGGCGTTTTCCAGTTCGAGCGCGCGCTGGTTCTCGTAGAGACTGGCGACGTCGCTCTTGGCCTTCCACGCCGCGCCCAGACCGATCAGGACGGGAAGTGTGACGACCGCTCCGAGTACGACGAGCACCGGTCCGAGTGAAATCCGGACCTTGCGCTCCAGACCCGCGGTCTGTTCAGCGACGACAAGTGTGTATCGCCGTTTCGGCATCCCGTCAGTAATGTTGGCAGTGCTTCCTTAGGAGGCCCGGATGGTAGTGCCGCCGGGCAGGAAACTCAAGTTCGAGCCTACCACAGCGTCAGACGCCATCCCAAGGTGGAAGGTTCCTGGGCGAATATCGGTCGAAAACCTAGCGCAGCCGTTGAACGAGCGCGAGGGCTGCCCCCAAGGTGAGGATCCCGACCCAGACGGGATACACAGCGGCGCGACGCAGCGCAGGTGACACCGGTTTCGGCAATTGTGCGAGCGCCGCCTCGACCTTTCCTGACAAGTACATCGGAAAGATGAGCGTCGACCCGAACAGCACGGCCCAACGCAGCAGCATGACCGGCGAATGGTCTCGTTCGAGCCAGAACGAGACCGAGATGAAGGCCACGGTGCCAGCCACGTTGATCGCAACCATCGTTCTCGGCCTCATCGATCACCCTGCCTTTTTCGAGGAACGGATCAGCAGCCGAACATGTACAGACTGAGCTTCAGCCCGAAGTATGCGCCGCCGAACCCCGCACAGAGAATCGGGTTCACGAGGCACGACGCCAGGGCGATGAACTCCAGCGAGTACGCCATCCCCGTGGCCCCCGAGCACTGCCGGCGTGCGACCGGCGTGGTGCCAAGGCGATCCAGATCCGGCGCCAGACGTGTGAGCTGCGCCGCGGCCTCGAGCAGGGCCGGAGTCGCCCCGCGCGCCAGCATCGCTTCCAGCGCCCGCTCGCGTTCGGGCAGATTGAACGGCTCGTGAATCAGCGGCACGTCCGCGGCACCCAGCTCCCGCGCCTCGGCCGCGCGCATCGCCGGATCGGCCTCCCAGCGCAGCACCGCATCGCGCCCGTCGCGTGCGATCTCCGTTCGCAGCCGCGCCTTTACCTGCGCGTCCACGCCGGCCGACTGATAGTGCGCGGCGAGCACGCGCAGCGTGGCCGCGACGTTGCGCGCCGCCTCGCCCGGCCTGGGGCCCCGAAGCGCGCGCACGCCGTCTTTCATCTGCCGGATCAGCTCCTCGTGCACGAGATCCTGGCGGCCTGCTGCGGCCAGCGCCGCGCCGGCCGACGGAAACGACACGGTCGATCCGATCGCCGCCCCGGCACCGAGGGTCAGCGCCGACCCCAGAAGCCGGCGCCGGGACACGTTGGACTCTACTGCCTGCATGTGACACCACTACAATCCGCACCCGGCCCATCACTGCGCCAATCTGTACTGCAACGCTTCCGCGACGTCGTCGGCCCGTACGCGGTCCGAGGCGCCAAGATCCGCAATCGTGCGCGCCACCTTGAGGACCCGCGCGTACCCGCGGGCGCTCAGGCCGAACGCCTGCACGGCCTGCGTCAACAGGCGGCGGCCCTCGCCATCGGGGCGGCAATGCCGCGCCACCGCGCCGCCCTTGAGGTCCGCGTTCGATCTGGGCCCGTCCTCGCCGTAGCGCCGCCACTGCCGCACACGCGCATCCACGACGCGCGTGCAGACGGTTGCCGACGATTCGGCGTCGCTGGCGCCCTCGAGCGCGCTTGCCGGCACCGGCGGCACGTCCACGATGAGGTCCATGCGGTCTCGCAACGGCCCCGACACGCGAGCGTGATACCGGGCGATGTGCGCGGGCGAGCAGCGGCACGTCCGCCGCTCGTCGCCGGCGTAGCCGCACGGGCACGGGTTCATCGCCGCCACCAGCATGAAGCGCGACGGAAAGACCACCGTGCGCGCGGCGCGCGCAATGGCGACGCGCCCCTCCTCGAGCGGCTGGCGCAGCAGGTCGAGCACGTGGCGATGGAACTCGGGGAGTTCGTCCAGGAACAGCACGCCCTGGTGGGCGAGCGAAATTTCGCCGGGACGTGGCTGCGAGCCGCCGCCCACGAGCGCCGCGCCGGAAATGGAATGGTGCGGCGCCCGGAATGGCCGCCGGGTCAGCAGGCCGCCGCCAGCCGGCAGCAGCCCGGCCACCGAATGGATGGCCGTGCAGTCGAGCGCTTCGTCGAACGTGAGCGGCGGCAGAATCGTGGGCAGTCGCCGCGCGAGCATCGTCTTCCCGGCGCCGGGTGGGCCGCACATCAACAGGTTGTGCCCCCCGGCCGCCGCGATTTCGAGCGCGCGACGGGGCGCGAGCTGGCCGCGTACGTCCACGAGGTCGGCGTCGTCGTCGGGCGGCGGCGTGGGCGCCGCCCATGCCTCGAGCCGCGCCGAGTCGGGCTGGTTCAGCACCTCCACCGCTTCGGGCAGCGAGCGGACCGTGCACACCTCCAGACCGGTCACGATCGAGGCCTCGCCCGCGTTCTGCGGCGGGAGCACCAGGCGCGAGAGCCCGAGCCGCCTCGCGGCCACGGCAATCGGGAGCACGCCGCGAATGGCGTTGATGCCACCGTCGAGCGAGAGTTCGCCGAGCACCAGCGTGTCGTCGATCGCACGACGCGCCACGTCGCCGTTGGTCGCCAGCAGACCGAGCGCGATCGGCAGGTCGAAGGACGACCCGCCCTTTCTTACGTCGGCCGGTGCCAAGTTCACGGTGATGCGGTGGTCCGGGAAGTGATATCCGGAGTTCTTGATGGCGGCCCGGACGCGATCCCGGCTCTCACGGACGGTCGTGTCGGGCAGCCCCACCATGTTGAACACGGGGAGCCCGAACGACACGTCCACTTCGACGGCTACCGGGTATGCCTCGATGCCGAACACCGCCGCGCTGCGCAGGCTGGCG